>Ga0163111_10000875_pt1 | contig 18189 bp, 20 predicted proteins | sample CRUFie1St18metaG_FD_109645 | JGI IMG/M metagenome (GOLD analysis project Ga0163111, IMG submission 109645) | Marine microbial communities from the Costa Rica Dome - CRUD Field 142mm St18 metaG | ecosystem: Environmental > Aquatic > Marine > Oceanic > Photic zone | place: Costa Rica: the Eastern... | reverse complement strand
TGTAGATAGCGCCGGAACAGTCCGCAATCGGGCTTCGATGCCGGCGACACACTCAACTCCCCGCGCGACCTGTTTTGCCATGGCGGCCGTCGCGCCTTCGCGGCTGTAGAAAAGCACCAGAATATAGGGTTGATGGTTCAAAAGTTAGATTTCCGTAGGCGTCTCGACGCAGGCTCAGGCACCGCGTTACAGTGAGGCGCATTCGCAACGAATACCGGGTGACTGAAACCGCATGGTAACGCATCCCTCACTGCAAAATGCAGGCCCACGCCTGCGATATCTCATCAACCGGTTTATTGAAGATCGGCTTAACGCGAACGCCGCTGCGCTGACCTTTGTCAGTCTCTTCGCATTCGTGCCGCTATTAACCGTGACGCTCTCCATCGCTTCAGCGCTGCCGGTGGCGGGTGATATCGAGGCCAAACTGAGCGATTTTCTCCTGCAGTTTTTGCTCCCCGAGAGTTCCGCTCAGGTCGTTCAGTACCTTTCTACCTTTATCGACCAAGCACGCTCACTCACCGTCTTTGGTCTCAGTATTTTGCTGGTCACCGCGGTGCTCATGCTCCGTAACATTGAGAAGGCGCTGAATGATATCTGGCGTAATCGCGCCAACCGCAGACCGCTTCAAAGCTTTCTCCTGTATTGGGCGGTACTCAGCCTTGGTCCCGCCGCGATCGGTCTGGGGCTTGGTGTGAGGGCGTATCTTTTCGCATCGACCAATGACTGGGGTGGGATTGAGTTATTTGGCTTGGGATCGATACTGGTTAGCTTGCTGCCGTTTTCGATCAGCGCATTTGGCCTAACCGCCCTTTACGCTGTCGTGCCCAACTGTCAGGTGCCGTTCCGTCATGCACTGATTGGTGGCGTCTTCGCCGCTGGTACTTTCACTCTGGCGCGAATGGTGTTCACCGCGGTGATGGCCGAATCGAGCTACGCACTGGTATACGGCGCTTTTGCAGCCGTGCCGCTTTTTCTGCTGTGGATTTACGTTACCTGGATCATCGTGCTGGCCGGTGCTGTCATCGCGCACAGCATATCGGCCTTTCAAACCACCGAGCAGGCGCAGACCCCCCCCCTCATGAAAGCGCTCGATATCCTGTATCTGTTCTGGCGTGCGCAGCAACAGGGCCGAGGTATCGCCGAGCTTGAAATCATCCGTCCAAATGAGGTCTTGAAGGATGGCATCGACGCTGACAGCTGGCGGAGTATTCGCGATGTGCTCATTAAGGCGCAGTGGCTAAAACGCCTCGACCGCGGCCACTATTTGCTCAGCAGGGACCTACATGAAGTCACGCTGGCCATGCTGGCTGACATGATGCGTGGCGAACCCGACTACCACCTGAACCTACAGCATCTAGGCTGGCAAAAGGACGCTTACAACCTGCTGCGTGCGATGATGGACCGGGAAGCTACTACGCTGAACCGCTCGTTAGCGGCCCTGTTTAGCGAGAGCGAATCAAACTGAAAACCCGGCGGACAGTCTTGCGCTCTCTACTCGTGAGTATCGGGTGGGCCTCTCTTCCCATCCTGACGGGCTGCGGCGATAAAAGCTCCGCATTGCCATATGCGGGCACATGGCGAGTGGTGAATTATTGGGCAATCTGGTGCGCGCCTTGCCGAGAGGAAATACCTGAGCTCAACGCGCTACATCAGGATTCACCGCTCACGGTTTTAGCCGTGAACTACGATGGACAACAGGGGGAGACACTGACCCGGCAAGCAGCAGAGCTGGGCATTCGCTTTGAACTTCTTGAGCAGGACCCCGGCCCCGAACTCGGTATTGAGCGACCCCGCGTACTCCCCACCACGCTCCTGATTGACCCCGAGGGTGTCGTCACTGACATATTGGTAGGGCCCCAAACTCAGGAGAATTTAGCCACTCTCTGGGAATCGCGCCGGTCTTGAGCTCTCGCTTTATAGGGTCGTGCTGAACTCATGATCCCGCTATGAACGAGACGACTGAGCAAAATGCCTTAGTACACAGGCTCGGCCAAGCCGCAAGGCAAACAAACGAGAAGAGATCAAAGCGTAAGGTTGAGGAAAAATCCCGGGCAAAAAAAAGCCGGCTGTCACACAGCCGGCAATGAAGGAGCCACTCAAAACGGGGAGGGTCTCGACTACGAGTCCCCCGCTGCTCAGACGTTTCCCTTGCGAAGTCCCCGTAGACAACGCCATCTCAACAACTGACGGTATGACAAGGCCCTCAGAGAAAAGTTCCCAGACAATGGCAGTTTTTTAGTTGGCTCGCCAGCAGGCCGAACTCATCTGTCCATCCCCAGACGTGACAAAGAGCTCAAGTTCAATCAAATCGCCTAATGAGGACTCATCCAAAACTCGTTCGAGCAAGTAGTGCGCCAGCGCCTCGACCGTCACATTGACGATCGGCAGCAGCAGCGTCTCATCGACCGGAAATCGCAGGGTTTTCCCCGCAAATGTCGCGTGATACTCGCCCTGTTCTTCGACCACAGCCAGCCAAGGCGACTGTCCCGGCAGCAGCATGTATTCGTCGTGCGCATCGCACAGCTTCTGTAAGCACCGCTTGTAGACGTTGTAATCCGCCGAGAAGCCATTTTCACCCATCTCCGCCACGATGCGTGCCGATACGCCATAGTTGTGACCATGAAGGCGTTCCCGCTCCGTTTCAGAAAAGATAGTGAAATGAGCGGCCGAAAATTTGTGCGCCTGCTTATCAATGTGCAAGGTAGCGAGCTGAGTCATGGGCAAAACCTGCTGGCATCGGCCTTCAATGGTGTGCGAAGCCGTGAGGTACGACAAGTACCGCGCACCGGATCAGCTGCATGTTTCCGCGATGGCACCGTGACCACAGTCCGCTGCTGCAGTACCCTGACGCACCCAATGCAGCTTTCGGACACAAAATGAGCTCAATTGCGATTCTGACGGGTGCCAGCTCAGGCATTGGCGCCACCGCTGCCCACCGATTTGTGGACAACGGCGACACCGTCATCAATATCTCACGCAGAACCTGCCCCGTGGCCGGCGTGGAATCACTTCCTACCGATTTCGCCGATGAATCTTCAGTAGCCAGCACCTGTGGCCAGCTCATCGAGCGCCTGGCAAGCCACGAGGGCTCGCCAATCTGCCTCGTCCACAATGCTGCGCTGATGCTGAAGGATCGCTGCGATACGACTGAAGATGACGACCTCCGGCAGGTTTTGGCCGTCAACGTGGTGGGCATCAACGCGCTGAATCGCGCCTTGCTCCCCGGGATGCCAGCACAATCCAGCGTTCTTTACGTCGGCTCGACACTGTCTGAAAAAGCCGTCGCGGGTGCGTTCAGTTACATCCTAAGCAAACACGCGCAGCTGGGCATGATGCGAGCGACCTGCCAAGACCTCATGGGAAGAGGAATCCACACTGCGCTGATCTGCCCGGGATTCACCGACACCTCCATGCTGCGCCAGCATGTTGGTCATGACGAAGGGGTTCTCGATCAACTCGGCACCATGAACAGTTTCGGTCGACTCGTTACACCGGACGAAATCGCTGACATGATTTTTTGGGCGCACCACAATCCAGTCATCAATGGTTCAGTCATGCACGGCAATCTTGGGCAGGTCGAGCATTGATATGACGTTGTCGTCAGAGTTGATTACCGAACGCCGAGAACGCACCTTTCTGGTTTTAGCGGGCATCTTTTTGTCTGCAATGACGCTACTGAATGTCGTCGGTATCACGCGGTTTATCCAGCTCGGCCCCCTCGCGTTGGCGGTCGGCGTGTTGCCATACCCCCTGACGTTTCTCTGTACCGACCTCATCAGTGAACTCTACGGCAGAGCTCGCGCTAATTTCCTCGTCAGCGTCGGCCTGGGAATCAATTTTTTGATCCTGGGCCTGTTAACACTGGGAGCGACCGCCCCCGCTGTGCCAGAAAGCATGATGCCACCTTGGCAAATGCTGCAGCTGGCAGCACCAGTGACACTCCCTAACGGAACTGTCGCGGAATCTGAGATCGGCCTGTTCCAGTTGATTTATGCCACGACCTCAGGCGCTGTTTTCGCCTCCATGCTGGCCTACATTGCGGCGCAGTATTGTGACGTGCAGCTCTACCATTTCTGGAAACGGGTCACAAAAGGGAAACACCTGTGGCTGCGGAATAATTTCAGTACCTTGCTGAGCCAACTGGTCGACTCCGTCATGGTGGTCACTGTGACCTTTGGCGCCGCATTCCTAGCCGGAGATATCGCCGTGGCAGCCCTCGCGACACTGGTGGGGAGCAATTACGCCTTTAAAGCGCTTTGCGCTCTCATTGACACACTACCCCTCTACCTCGCTGTGCATTGGCTGCGACAATACCTTCAGCTGGCACCCGGCGAGTATGCCGTCAGTCAACTGGTGGATGAAGCAATCCAGACTCCCTGACAAACGGCACCGTGACGGCACGCCGCTGGGCCAAACTCAGCTTGTCTAGTTCATCAACGAAGCCGACCACCAGCCGCGGATCCCGCCGCAATCGGACTGCGCAGTAGCGCACGACTTCCTCGGCCAATTGCAGCCCCGCCAAATCGCCACGCAAGGTAAGCAGCTGTGCGACCTGTTCCTCATCGAATCGCGGTATCTGAAAAACGGGCAAGCTGCTGAGACGGGAACGTAAATCAGGCAAGACCCCAGCCAATTGTTGGGGTGCCCTGCTCGCCGTCACGAGCAAACGGCTCCCAGACTCCTGGCACAGGTTGAACAGGCCAAATAGCGCCTCCTGCCAGTTAGGATGACCGTCCATAGCATCGACGTCGTCAAGCGCAATGACACGTGCCGACTCTGCGCCTGCCAACACCTGCTCTGGCGGGTAAACCACAAAATCTCGCAGAGGAAAGTATCGTGCTTGCTCCCTTTGAAGGTCACAGCAGGCCTGCAGGATATGGCTTTTACCAATACCTGCAGTGCCCCAGATATAGGCCCCGTGACCCAGGGTATTGCCTTCAGTCAGCAGCGATTCTAGCGTCGAGGTCTCCTTTCGAGACAACCAGTTGTCCCAGTTGGCGAGACCCTCCTGCCGCATCAGTAGCGGTATTTGACCGAACGGCGTGGTCATCGACTTTGGTTCTTGAGCGACACCCTGTGCATCACCGCGATTCCCACCGCAGTACTGCCCCCTGCTCGCTGTCGGGATCACCCTGAATCCACGTGAGCCGATCCAGCGGGGCCATCAGACGTGACAAAGTCTCTGCGTCACCTGCACCCGTCAAATCAAGCGTGAGCGTCTCGCCTTCGACCGCAACCGGCCTGACGCGCTCCAATGTCGGCAATGAATTTATCGCCTCAGTCACCGCACGGTAATCATCGCGACTCACAACATTGTGGATGCGGACTCTGAGCACTTCTTGTGCGCTCTGCTGCGTAAGCGCAACGGCGAACTGCCGGCGCATCTCGGTCATTGCCAACGCAATCGCAGGCTCTATGACTGCCTGATCAGACGCTGCCTGAACCGCGACAGATTGCTCAGTCGTCATGTCCCGGTAAAGCCACTCGGCGATGGTTCTGCCACTACTCAGGCGAATCAACTTGCCAATGAGGAGATGCGTCATGCCATAACGTTCAGAAGCCTCAAGAATCGGGCCAAGCTCTTCGTCCCACAGCGTCTGCGGCGACAACAACAGAGTGTCAGACAGATCGTAAAGCGGCCTGCGCAGATCGACGCCCAAGCTATCGAACGTCTCGCTCATTGCTGACCACAAAGGCTGCTCATTATCGCTATTGCCGAAGCGACGGCCCCCAATATCATCCACCACGAGCCACATGAGCACTGGGGGTCGCGACGCAGTCCACATCGTGCCGTCGGCTTCTCTGATCAAGTTATCAATCATCGCTGAATCAATCTGCGCGACGAAGCGCGTACGCCCATCAATTTGCTCGAACTGGTACAGCGATAGTTGGGATCGCGCGTCGTCGAGCGCGGCACTGATAGTAGGATCTGCCAACAGATCGCGGTCACCTGAGCGCAACAGCAGCGTCTGCTGCAAAGCCTCGCGAGCGGCCTCAGCAATGGTTGCTTCACTGCGATCGGTCACCTCAATGCGCACCACCACCTCGGCTAACTGCGCAGTCGCTGTGAAGCTTGCTGCCACAACGCTGAGAGCCAGTAGCAGCATGGCGCTCAACCGACGCAAAACTCGGCTGCATGCTTCACTTAGATTCAGTCTCTTCATACCTATCTGCTGTCATACCTTGGAGAGCACGATGGCGCGCTTGCCGCCGGCTTTGACTCAGTCATATACCTGCGCGCGCACCCCTTAAGTGCCATATTATCAGCCAATCTTGTCACCGTTGCTTTCCAGCGCGAAGCCGGCGCATTACTATCATGCTTTGACCGCCAGAGAGCGCAGCATGACGGACTCATCCTCCCCGCAAACCCCATTGACCTATCGCGATGCAGGCGTCGATATCGATGCGGGGAATGCCCTGGTAGAGCGCATCAAAGCGGTTAGTAAAGCGACTTTCAGGCCCGAGGTTTTGACCGGATTGGGCGGCTTTGGGGCGCTATGTGCCATCCCTCCAGGATATACAGAACCCGTGCTGGTATCGGGGACCGATGGCGTGGGCACCAAACTTAAGCTAGCGATGGATCTGGGAATCCACGATACAATTGGCATTGATCTCGTTGCCATGTGCAGTAACGACATCGCCGTCGTTGGCGCAGAGCCGCTCTTTTTCCTAGATTACTACGCAACCGGAAAATTGAACGTCGACGTGGCAGCTGCGGTAGTGACCGGAATCGGCAAGGGTTGTGAACTGGCAGGTGCCGCATTGGTTGGCGGTGAAACCGCCGAAATGCCCGGTATGTACGAGGGTGAAGATTACGATCTCGCGGGTTTTTGTGTGGGTGTCGTAGAGCGGGCCAAAATTATTGATGGCAGCCGGGCTCAACCGGGCGACGCCTTGATTGCACTCCCGTCGAGTGGCCCGCACTCCAACGGCTACTCGCTCATCCGCAAGGTGCTCGACGTCACCGGGGCAGATACGAGCCAGAGCTGCGGCGAAGTCAGCCTCGGCGAGGCACTTCTCGCACCCACCACCATTTATAACCGTCCCTTGTTGGCGCTACAAAAAACCGTTGATATTAAAGCGATGGCGCACATTACGGGCGGCGGCATTCTCGAGAACTTACCGCGCGTGCTTCCCGCCGACTTGGGTGCTGAAATCCAGCGCGACAGCTGGCAATTACCATTCGTTTTCCAGTGGCTGCAGGCGGGCGGCAACATTGAAGAGACTGAGATGATGCGGACCTTCAACTGCGGAATCGGAATGGTTCTGGTTGTCGATCAGGCCGCCGCATCATCGACCTTGGAGGCGCTGACCGCGCAGGGCGTCAACGGCTGGGAGCTGGGTCACATCACTGAAGAGGCCGCCGGAGTCCAGTTCAACTGAGGTGTGCTCATAACCGGCTTCACAGCCCTGTTGCCTCGGCTTGTTCGACTGCAGTTCTAGTGGAAGGTCTAGTGAAAGATCCAACGAGGAGGAGTTTGTGAGCAAGCGGATCGCGGTGCTGTTATCCGGCAGAGGCTCCAACTTTCAGTCCATTTTATCGGCCAGCCAGTCGGGTACGCTGGGCGGCGATATCGCCCTGGTCATTAGTAACCGACCTGGTGCAGGCGGACTGGATATTGCACGAGACGCGGGCATCGAAACCGCACTCATTGACCATCAAGCGTATTCGACCCGAGAGGCCTTTGATGCCGATCTCGCCGGCGCACTGGAGAGTCAGTCACCGGATCTGATTGTGCTGGCCGGTTTTATGCGCATTCTCACGCCGGAGTTTACCTCGCGCTTCGCGGGCCGGTTGATGAATATCCATCCGTCATTGCTCCCCCTTTACCCCGGCTTGCACACCCATCAGCGCGCACTGGATGCGGGGGATCTGCACGCCGGCGCGACGGTGCACTATGTGACAGGGGAACTTGATGGTGGCCCACCTGTCTTACAGGCAAAGGTGACGGTGGAACCAGATGACGACGCAGATTCACTGGCGGCGCGGGTGTTGCAGCTAGAGCATCAGATCTACCCGCAGGCGATTGCATGGCACCTTAGCGAACGGTTGCAGTTCGCCGCCGGCAGGCTCACCCTTGATGGCATAGCGCTGCCGCCGAGAGGGCGGCAATGGGAGTCAGAACCAGAATGAAAAACATCGTGAAGTGCCTCACTGCCTCAGCATTGACCAGCCTGCTCTTGGGCGTCCCCCTTAAAACGCTTGCAGTAGGGGACCTTTCACGATACGAAGCGACCTACAAGACTAAAGTGATCGGCCTGTCAGTCACGCTCAACCGAAGTCTTACTCGCGACGGCGATCGCTATCACCTTAGCCAGGCTGGCAAAACGTTCATGCTGAGCTTGAGTGAAGATTCTCACTTCAGATTGGAAGGCGAGCAGATCATAGGCGAGGACTTCGTCTACCAGTTGGGCGGGGTGAGTAAACGGCGGCGCGAGGTTCACTTCGACCCCGACAACAGCATCATTCGCAGCCTAAAGAAAAAAGAGTGGACCGAGCACCCGTGGTCGCCAAACGTGCTGGACCGGCTCAGTCAGCAAGAACAGATGCGCCTGCAGCTACTGCGCGCTGACTCACCGCCCGAGCGTATTTCGCTCTCGATCGTCGACGGACCGCGCATCAAATTAAAACACTTCGATTTGGTTGAGGCGGGCCCGCTGGAAACCGAGATCGGCACATTGAATACGGTGCACTACACCCTGCGCCACGACGATCCGTCGGAACGCAGCTCAGACGCGTGGTTAGCGACGGATCATGATTTTCTGATGGTGCTTACCGAGCACACAGAGGATAGTTCGAAGACCGTAATTCGCCTCCAGAGCGCTTCAATTGAGGGCAGAGCCGTTACCGGACAGTAAGCGGCATGCTGATGGCGCGCGAAACCCGATCCTTACGTCAAACAGTCGAATCGAACACTACCCGATCCGCTGCGGCGATATCGCACACGAAACAGATCTTTTGCTCGCTATCCAAAGTCGCTGAGGCGCTGGCCACAAACTGCTACGGACTAATCACCAATCGCCACACTGCTTTGCTACGAGCGATCACGCTCGGGGTAACGTTACCCCGCGCTGCCCCTGGTACTTGCCGCCGCGGTCCGCATAGCTCGTATCACACACTTCATCAGATTCGAAGAACAACATCTGTGCCACACCCTCATTGGCATAGATCTTTGCCGGCAGCGTCGTGGTATTGGAGAACTCGAGGGTCACATGCCCTTCCCACTCCGGCTCCAGCGGTGTGACATTCACGATGATGCCGCATCGCGCGTAAGTCGATTTCCCAAGGCAAATGGTCAACACGTTGCGGGGAATACGAAAGTACTCAACTGTACAAGCCAACGCGAACGAATTGGGCGGAATCACACACACGTCGCCTTCAACGTGAACAAAGCTGTCTTCATCAAAATGCTTGGGATCAACGGTCGCCGAGTGGATATTGGTAAACACCTTGAACTCGCGAGAGCACCGTACGTCGTAGCCATAGCTTGACGTGCCATAGGAAATCAGACGCCGGTCGCCATCCATCCGCACCTGATCTGGCGCGAAGGGCTCGATCATGCCCTCTTGCTCAGCCATGCGGCGTATCCATTTATCTGACTTGATGCTCACTGCCGTTCTCCCACTTGTATCCCACGCGATTCGCGCGCTCAGTCGCCCATGCTGATCACCGGGGCGGATGCCGGTTGTTGTTGACCCAGAGTTGCCATCAGCTCTTTGGCCGCCGCTTGATAGACGCCTGCGATCGCGCCTTCCGGGTCTGCGCAGACGATGGGGTGCCCCGTATCTGCATGCTCTCGGATCGCTCGGTCCAACGGTATTTGCCCCAGCAGCGGCACACCGTACTGCTCAGCAAGGTTGTGTCCTCCGGCCTCTCCGAACAGCGGTTCGACGTGACCGCAGGACGAACACACATACGCCGCCATATTCTCAATTAAGCCCAATACGGGCACTTCGACCTTCTGGAACATCTCGATGCCCTTGCGCGCATCGAGCAACGCAATGTCCTGCGGCGTCGTGACAATCACCGCACCAGAGAGCGTTGCGCGCTGCGCCAGCGTCAATTGAATATCACCCGTGCCGGGTGGCATATCGACCAGTAATACGTCGATGTCGCCCCATAGCGTTTTTTCGAGTAGCTGGCTCATCGCTGAGCTGGCCATGGGCCCACGCCACACCATCGGCGTCTTGGTAGAACTCAGATACCCCATCGACATGGTCTTCAGTCCATGCGCTTCGACGGGTAATAAAAACTCGCCGTCCTGCTGATCGGGAGTTGTACTCTCGGGCACACCCAGCATGAGCTGCTGACTGGGGCCATAGATATCGGCGTCTAACAGGCCAACGGACAGGCCCTGCTGCTTCAGTGCAGCGGCCAGGTTAGTGGTGACGGTGGACTTGCCAACGCCCCCTTTTCCGGAGGCCACAGCCACCACGTGGTGAGAAGCTGACACCACTGTTTTCCTTTGGTCAGACGAGACGCTAAGTATACCGCGACAGCCACCTGATCCGATCACCTATAGACAGCGAACTAATCGAAAATCCGGTAGACTGCGCGCCTATCCTACTCTGGATCCCGCTTTCGATGAGCGCCGCCCCGAGAAAAATCCTGGTGACCTCGGCATTACCCTATGCCAACGCGCCGCTGCATATCGGGCACATGCTCGAGCAGGCACAGACCGATATCTGGGTACGATTTCAGCGCTCTCGTGGGCATGAATGCCGGTATGTCTGCGCAGACGACGCCCACGGCACTGCAATCATGCTTTCAGCAGAGGCATCGGACCGTACCCCGGAAGAACACATCGCGGCGATTCAGGCAAAACACGAGCAGGACTCTGCGGGGTTTCTGATTCAGTTTGATCACTATCACTCGACCCACTCACCGGAAAATCAGCGCTGGTCTGAAACCATTTTTAAGCGCCTCGAGCAGAGTGGCCACATTGCGGTGAGAGAGATCACGCAGGCTTTCGACCCCGAGAAAGGCTTGTTCCTCGCAGATCGTTTCATTAAGGGCAGCTGCCCAAAGTGCAAGGCACCAGATCAATACGGCGACAATTGCGAGGCCTGTGGCGCCACCTACTCTCCGACCGATCTCATTGACCCGGTCTCGGCGCTTTCGGGCGCCATACCGATTGACAAAGCGTCGAGTCACCTGTTCTTTCAGCTCAGTCACTTCGACGACTTGCTGGCCACATGGATTGGCAGCGAGCAACTGCAGCCGCCGATCGCCAACAAGCTGCGGGAATGGCTGGATACCGGGCTTCAGGACTGGGACATTAGCCGTGATGCGCCCTATTTCGGCTTTGAGATTCCCGGTTATCCCGGCAAGTATTTCTACGTGTGGCTAGATGCGCCGATTGGTTATATCGCCAGCCATGAGGCCCTGTGCCGCGAAAACGGCGACGACTTTGACGCCTACTGGCTACCGGGTGGCGACACTGAGCTATATCACTTCATCGGCAAGGACATCGTGAACTTCCATGGCCTGTTCTGGCCGGCCATGCTCGACAGTGCTGGTCTGCGGCAACCTACGGCCGTGTATGCCCACGGCTTCCTGACCGTCAACGGCGTGAAGATGTCGAAAAGCCGCGGCACATTTATCCTCGCCGGAACTTATCTTGAGCACCTCGACCCCGAGTACCTGCGGTACTACTTTGCCGCCAAACTCTCGGCGGGCGTCGATGACATTGACCTCAACCTCGATGATTTCGTGCAGCGCGTGAACTCGGATCTCATCGGCAAAGTGGTCAATATCGCCAGCCGTTGTGCGGGTTTTTTGCGCAAGAAGTTTGATAACCGCATGAGTACCGAGTGCGCTGAACCTGAGCTGGTGCAGTCTTTTATCGATGCGGGCGAGCATATTGCGGCGCTCTACGAGGCACGCGAGTTCAACCGAGCGATGCGCGAGATCATCACGCTGGCGGATCGCGCCAACCAGTACATTGACGAGAAAAAACCCTGGGTGATGGCGAAGGACGAGACGCTTGCCGATGAAGTAAAGAACGTCTGCTCGGTGGGGATCAATTTATTCCGCGTCTTGGCCACCTATCTCAAGCCAGTGCTGCCCGCCATGGCCGAAAAATCCGAAGCGTTTTTGCAGTACTCCCTCGACTGGACCGCACTGCAGGCGCCGCTCGTCGATCACAAATTGGCACCGTTTCAGCCGCTTTTGCAGCGGGTTGATGCCGAGGTTGTCACCGCCATGGTCGAAGCCAGCAAAAGCAGCACCTGAACCTACAAATACTTCCTGCCAGACACCTGATATATTCCCTACTATTGCGGCTTTGAGTCGACATCAAGTCGCCGCAGGGGGATGACATGCTGGGTGATATCGCACTCCTGTTGGTGGGTGCGGTCTTGGTCAACAATTTCGTATTGGTACAGTTCCTGGGGCTGTGCCCGTTCATGGGTGTCTCCAATAAACTCGAGACCGCCATGGGCATGTCGGTGGCGACCACATTTGTTCTGACGCTCGCCTCCGTCTGCAGCTATTTGACATACAACTACCTGCTCATCCCACTTGATCTGGCTTACCTGCGCACCATCAGCTTTATTTTGGTGATCGCGGTTGTCGTGCAGTTCACCGAGATGGTGGTTCGGAAAACCAGTCCGTTGCTGCACCGGGTGCTGGGCGTGTTCCTGCCGCTTATCACGACCAATTGCGCCGTACTGGGCGTTGCCCTATTGAATATCAACCAGGCACACAATTTTATAGAGTCGCTGTTCTATGGTTTAGGGGCAGCGCTCGGCTTTTCTCTGGTGCTCGTCCTCTTTGCAGCAATGCGGGAGCGTCTTTCAGTCGCCGACGTGCCCGAGCCCTTTCAAGGCGCCGCCATTGGCATGATCACCGCGGGCCTCGCATCACTGGCCTTCATGGGCTTCGCAGGACTGATTTGATGGTGGCGCTGCTGACAGATCAGCCATTGCTTGCCGCACTCAGCGCTCTGCTCGGTTTGGGTGCGGTGTTCGGGGCGCTTTTAGGTTTTGCGGCGATTCGCTTTCGCGTCGAGGGCAACCCGATCAGCGAGCAAATTAACGCTCTGCTGCCACAGACCCAATGCGGCCAATGTGGCTATCCCGGCTGTCGCCCTTACTCTGAAGCGATTGCTGACGGAGACACCATCAACAAATGCCCCCCGGGTGGCGAGGAGACCATTCAGGCCCTGGCTGACCTGCTCGACGTCGAGCCCCAGCCCCTAGATGCCGAGCACGGCACCGAAAAAGAACCGGTCGTGGCCTGGATTCGCGAAGCCGAATGCATTGGCTGCACCAAATGTATTCAAGCATGCCCGGTGGATGCCATCCTAGGCGCGGCCAAGGTGATGCATACCGTTATTGCGGACGAGTGCACAGGGTGCGATCTGTGTATTGAGCCCTGCCCGGTCGACTGCATCGATCTGATCCCAAGAAAATCAGGCATTGGCTTCTGGCATTGGCCGCTCCCCGAAGATCGAGCCCCACGCTTTGACGTGATTGCCACGGACGGGACAGCGCGAGACGCAGCATGAGAACGATCCATGACATCCACGGTGGCGTGCACCCACCTGAACGCAAGGAGTTGTCGCAGCCCGGGCGGCTGAGCGATGCCCCCTTGCCCGCGCACCTCGTCCTGCCGCTGCGCCAGCATCTGGGCGTGCCGGCCGCTCCCTGCGTGGTAGTGGGCGACACCGTACTCGGTGGGCAGCAGATCGCTGAGGCGCAGGGGCCGATGAGCGTCCCCGTGCATGCTCCCACATCAGGCAGCATTGTGGCGATCGAATCGCGACCCATTGCGCACGCATCAGGACTCGAGGATCACTGCATTGTCCTAGAAACCGACGGACAGGATCAGTGGGTCACCTGTGTGGGGACAGCCGATTGGCGCGCTGAGCACCCCGTTACCCTAGTGGAACGGGTAAAAGACGCGGGTATCGCGGGAATGGGCGGCGCAGGGTTTCCGACAGCAGTGAAACTCGCGCCCAGGCCGACGCGAAATATCGAGACTTTGTTGATCAACGGCACCGAGTGCGAGCCCTATATCACGGCTGACGATACGCTCATGCAGTGCCACGCTGACGAACTGGTTGAGGGCGCACAAATTCTGGCTCATATTGTGTCGGCCGATGCGGTTCTCATCGGCATTGAGGACAACAAACCCGATGCCATCACGCGCATCGCCGCAGCGATCGAACGCTCCGGGGCTGATATCGAGCTGGCCACCTTCCCCACCAAGTACCCTTCCGGTGGCGAAAAGCAAATCATCGAAATTCTGACCGGGCAGCAGGTGCCGTCGGGGGGCATTCCCGCCGATATTGGCTTGGTGTGTGTCAACCCGGGTACCGCGGTGGCAGCGAAACGCGCCATTGTCGACGGCAAACCCCTCACCCACCGGATCGTGACGCTGACCGGCGAATCCCTCAGCACGCCACAAAACGTAACAGCGTGCTTGGGCACGCCAATTACATGGTTAATGGCCCATGCGGGACTCTCCGCAGCACCGCAGCAACGCATCATTCATGGAGGGCCGATGATGGGGTTTGCGGTGTCGGACCTCGAGGCACCCATCACCAAGATCACCAACTGCCTGCTGGCACCAACAGTGACCGAGCTGCCGTTGCCCGAGCCCGCCAAACCGTGCATTCGCTGCGGACACTGCGCGGAGGCTTGCCCAGCATCGCTCCTGCCGCAGCAGCTTTATTGGTATGCGCGCGCCAAGGACCAGGAGCAACTGGCTGAGCACCGGCTCTTTGACTGCATCGAATGTGGCGCCTGCGCCTATGTTTGCCCAAGCCAGATTCCATTGGTCCAGTACTACCGGGCAGCGAAGGGACAGATCCGCGACAGCGAACAGGAAAAGCGCCGCTCCGATAACTCGCGGGAGCGCTTTGAGGCCCGGCAGGCCCGACTTGAGGCGGGAGCCGCGGCTCGTGAGGCAAAACGCGCAGCACGCAAAGCCGCCGCAGCCGATAAAGCAGCAGAAGGCGGCTTTGACCCTATCCAGGCAGCCATTGAGCGCGCCAAAGCCCGAAAAACCGAACAAGACCAAGGTGCGGATAGAGAGCCTGCACAGTGAGCTTGCTTAAAGTGACATCGCCCCATGTGGCGGGCCAGAGCAGGGTCTCCTCAGTGATGCGGGACGTATTGCTGGCCACCATACCCGGCGTGGTGGTGCTCACCGCTTATTTCGGTCCAGGGACGCTGGTAAACATCGTGTTTGGTGGTCTGATCGCGGTGGCCTGCGAATATGCGGTGACCGCGTGGCGCGGCCGTGATCCCAGAGTCGCGATCAGCGATCTCAGCATTCTGGTGACATCGACACTTCTCTGCATCGCCCTGCCCCCCTATGCGCCATGGTGGCTCATTGTGATCGGCGTGCTCACTGCGGTCCTGCTTGGCAAACAGGTGTTTGGCGGACTCGGATATAACCCGTTCAATCCCGCGATGGTGGGCTACGTCGTACTGTTGATTTCGTTCCCCGTGCAGATGAGCGCCTGGGCACCACCCCGCGGCCTGACAGACGTCCCGGGTCTGGGTGAGACACTCCGCCATCTGTTCGCACCGGGCACGATCGATGCCGTGACCGCTGCGACGCCCCTCGATCTGCTTCGCCAAAATACCGGCCTGTTGTTTGATGACTTGATGAGCAGCCGGGCTGAGCTCGGTGGCTGGGGCGGTGTCGGCTGGGTTCAAGCGAACATCGCTTTTCTAGTCGGGGGCATTTGGCTCCTCTATCGCAAAACGTTCACCTGGCACGCACCACTGGCCATGCTGGGGGCACTGAGCCTTTGCGCATTGATCGGCTACGACGGCGGCAGTTCTGAAAGCGGCGGCAGCGCGCTCTTTCACTTATTCAGTGGCGCTACGATGTTCGCCGCATTTTTCATCATTACCGATCCGGTGAGTTCAGCGGTATCCAACCGTGGGCGACTCATTTTTGGGGCACTGATTGGTGCACTGGTGTACTTGATCCGGGTGCTCGGCAACTATCCGGATGCCGTCGCTTTCGCCGTGCTCATCCTTAATTTCTGTGCGCCCTTTATCGACCACTACACCCAGCCGAAGGTTTACGGCACTCGGAATAAAGACGTATGAAGTGGCTCGCCTCCATTGGCCTCAGTGGCTTCTTACTAGCACTTTTCGCCGCCGTCACATCGATCGCGATTGGTTGGACGTATCTCAGCACTAAAAGCCAGATCGACCTTGAGGTGCGGCGAGCAGAGGCTCGACAATTGCTCGAAATCTTCCCTGCAGATACCCACGACAATGAGATGGTGGATGACACCTTCACAATCGACGCCGAAACATCGCTTTTGGGTATCCGTGTGGCGCGGCAAGGCTATCGCGTTCGTCTGAACGATGAAGTCATTGGCGTGATCCTGCCGACAACGGCTCGTGATGGCTACAGCGGCGACATTCGTGCGCTGGTGGGAATCCGGCGAGATGGCACCGTGGCCGGCATCCGGGTCGTTGCGCACCGCGAGACGCCCGGTCTTGGCGACAAGGTCGACATTCGCAAATCGGATTGGATCACGGATTTCAATCAGCGCAGTCTGGACGATCCCACCCCGCCCGGTTGGAACGTCAAGAAAGACGGCGGGGTGTTTGATCAATTTACCGGAGCGACCGTCACCCCGCGCGCAGTGATTCTCGCCACGCGACGGGCACTGGAATACGCTAACCTCCATACAGCATCACTATTTGAAACGGGGGCAGACTCAGCATGAGCAGCGCGTCCTACAGTCAACTCACACTCAACGGCCTGTGGAAGAATAACGCCGCACTGGTGCAGTTATTAGGTCTTTGCCCGTTGCTTGTAGTCACGGCCTCCACCGTCAATGCGCTTGGCCTTGCGGCAGCCACACTATTTGTACTGGTGGTCTCTAACACCACGGTGTCAGTGATTCGCAGCGTCGTGTCAGACACCATTCGCTTGCCCGTCTTTGTGATGATCATTGCTGCGGCCGTGACCGTCACCGAATTGCTCATGCAAGCCTATAGCTACGAGCTATATCAGATACTGGGTATTTTTCTGCCGCTCATCACCACCAACTGCATCATTTTGGGCCGCGCGGACGCCTTTGCCCGAAAGAATCCGGTTCCTGCGGCGCTCTATGACGGGTTCATCATGGGTGTGGGCTTTGGCGCGGCGCTACTGCTACTCGGCGCGATCCGAGAACTGCTTGGCACCGGGGCGCTCTTTGCCGACATGCAGCTAATGTTCGGTGAAGGCGCGCAGCATTGGCGCTGGGACATTTTCAATGTGGACTATCCCTTCCTGGTGGCCATCCTGCCCCCAGGAGCCTTTCTGGTCACGGGATGCCTGATAGCGGTAAAAAATTCGATCGATACCACTCTGGAGCGGCGTGCCAAGGTTCAGGCCGAGGCGCCTGTGACCGGCAGCAAACGGGTACGCGTCACGGGCAAAGTTTCCTGAAACCGAATTATTACTCAAATAGTCAAGGCATCTCCGCGCACCAAGGTTGAAAGGATCTCATCCACCGCGGCGGCATCCAGACCGTCGTCCTCCTCATCACAAGCGTAGGTGATATAGAGGAGCGCGTCACCGTAGTTGAGGTACCATTCCGTGATCGCCGAACCGTTCTCCTCTAGTTGACCAGTTACCCCCGTGAACCCGCCATAGTCCGCCGCATGCCAGGCCGAGATTTCCGGCGATTCCTCCTTGGCGATATCCGCCGCTGTTATCCTCTCGCCTGCCCCGGAGGCTCGCACGAGCGTCGTCACCGCCAATTCACCGATGCCGTCCTGATCGGTGATCAGCACCACATCGTCACTCTGCTCGGCAGACCATTCATCAGGCAGCATCAAACACCAGTAATCGGTTTCGATAATATTCATGCGTGAACTCCTCTCTTCATTCGAGCGCTTTCTCGGCCTGTCACGCGCAAAAATCTCGACGAGGCTGCGATACTCAACCCGTTTGCGGGCGTCAAATCATACAGGGACGCAGCACAATGCCAGACAACTTGGCCTCTGAGGCGCATACAAGCCCCTGCAGTTAAACGCGGCCACTTAAGGCCACGGTCATTAGCACTGCATCCTCACGCCCGTCTCCGAGCGTATAATAGTCGCGCCGACGGCCCGTCTCCTGAAAAGACAACGAGCGATACAACGCACGCGCGGCGATATTGCTGTTGCGCACCTCCAGTTCAACCCGCGTCACATCAGGCAAAGCACCCAGAGAAGCCG
>Ga0163111_10000873_pt1 | contig 18215 bp, 15 predicted proteins | sample CRUFie1St18metaG_FD_109645 | JGI IMG/M metagenome (GOLD analysis project Ga0163111, IMG submission 109645) | Marine microbial communities from the Costa Rica Dome - CRUD Field 142mm St18 metaG | ecosystem: Environmental > Aquatic > Marine > Oceanic > Photic zone | place: Costa Rica: the Eastern... | reverse complement strand
TCGCGGAGGGCCGGCCCACCCCACCGCTCCCCGCCCCACCGCTCCCCGCCCCACCGCGCCCCTCGCCGTCCCCCCCGCCGCTCCCCGCCCCGCCCCGCGCCCCGCCGCCCCCCCGCCTGTCCTATCCCAACCCCGCGCGAGCCCCCGACAGCAACACGGGGGGTGTGCGACATTGCCTGCGCGCCCGATGGCTGCGGGGCACAAATCCAGCGGACAGCGAACTATCTTCGCTAAGTAGCTGCCGGCGCGCCTTGTTGGCGCGCGGCCACGTTAGGCATCTGCAACTGGCTGCGCCGCCATGATGCTCTACGCGCTCACGGCTGGCTCCGGCAGCCCGCTCGCGGGCGGCGCGCCGCTGACGCCGTCCACGCCGCGCAGCCGCCGTGTCGTGCACTCCCTCTCCGAGCCGCCGGTCTCCGGCCTCTTCAACGCCACCGGCTGGAGCGCCGAGGCCTCTGAGGCTCTGGCCTTCCTGCAGCAGCACCAGCCCGCGTCGGACGCGGCGAGCCTGAACGAGGACGTGCTGAGGGTTGGTGTGTGGCACGCGCTCGAGGCGCGGAACGCCACGGCGTGGGCGCGCGCCGTGCCGTGGGACATCTTCCTCAACGACGTGCTGCCTTACGCCGTGCTCAACGAGGCGCGCGACAACTGGCGGCCGCTGTTCCACCACGCGTTCATGCCGCTGGTGCGCCACACCAGCTCCACTGTCGAGGCGGCCCTCGCGCTCAACGCGCACATCTGGGACGTGCTCGATGTGCAGTACGAGGAGAAGCTCTCACCACACGTCACCGCGCCTCTCGAGGCGGTCGCATACAAGCGCGCCTCGTGCACGGGCCTCTCGGTGCTGCTGGTGGACGCGTGCCGCGCGGTGGGCATCCCCGCGCGCATGGCTCTCGTGGGGCAGTGGGCACCGCCCAACAGCGGCAACCACAACTGGGTGGAGGTGTGGGTGCTGCCGCAGGTCGCAGTGCCCGCTCGGCAGTGCCTGGCTTCGGCGGATGGGCCTCCTCCGGGGGCACCTGGCGGCTCTGGCTGGCTCGGCGCTCCCAGCGGAAAGGATCGCGCCACTGGGCGCCCGGCCACGGCCTCGGCTGCCCGAGCTAGCCGCCTCTAAAGTCGCCGACTCGCCCGGCTTCGCCCCTCCAGGTGGACGACCACTGGGAGTTTACCGGCGCCTTCGACGGCGACGGCGAGATGATGAACAAGACGTGGTTCACCGAGCGCGTCCGTGCGCAGGATCCGAGCGTGCCCAGCCAGCGCGTCTTCGCCACGAGTTGGAAGGCAGTTCCGGGGGGGCTCCACCTGCCCGCAGGCGTGGATGTCACCGTCACGGGTGGGCCGGATGCGTCCCCGGTCAACGCCATCGATCGTACCGACTACTACCGCGCGGTGACGCCGCCGGGCGAGGATTACGCGGAAGGCACGAAGGGAGGGAAAGGGCCCGCCCCCCAAATAGCCCAATGAAAAGCTGTGCCATATACATCGTGCTCGCTCTCGCTCTCTGCGCTGCCGCTGGGGAGGCAGCGTGGAGGACGTCACATGAGAAACTGAAAAAAGTAGAGTTTTGTGAAATATAAAATGTAAGTATACGTGCGCGGCTCGCGAGCGACAGCGACGCGGTAAGTCGGGGCAAACTCGGTACAGATCGTATAACACTAGAGCGACGCTCGGCGCGCGGCCGCGGGGGCGAGGGGCGACGCGGCCGACACGCCACACGCGACGCACCGGCCCCGTGGAGCCCGACCCCGGCGCGCCCGGGCGCCGGCCGCCGCGCGCGTGGAGCGCGCGCGCGCGTGGAGCGCCGCGCGCGGCCCGGGGCCCGCGTAACTCTACTACCCCTTAGCCCGCGCCGCGCGCCGTTGTGCGCGCCGCCGGCCCCGCCCCCGGCCCCCGCCGATCGCGCGATCGGATCGCGCGGAGACACAGCACACACTCTATTTTTTTTTATTACAAACTAAACCAACCAAACCAAAATCAAGGTCCGCCGGCCGGCCTCCCTCGGTGATCCCAACGTGCAACGAGAAACGGGAAGCGTCATTTACATCGTGCATCTCTCGCCTTTGCGAGTTGAAGTCGCGGCGTGCCCCCCCTACCTGGGACGAGGACGTTGGCGCTCCGGGACGCTCCCGAGCCCAGCCGAGCCCCGCCGAGCGCAGCGCCCCTCACCCCCCAGGGTCAGGCCATGCCGCCCATGGAGGTGCTGCCCTTGCCCATGCCGCCCATGCCGTCGTCCTCCTTCATCTTGGGCTTGCGCTTCTTCTTCTTGACCGCCTTCTTGTCGAGCATGCTCTGCGCCTGCCGCTTGAGCGCCTCGCGGTCGAGGACGTCCTCCTCGATGTCCTCCTCGAACTCCTCCTCCGAGTCGTCCTCGTTCTTGCTGCGGCTGAGCCCCATCCCGGGCGAGGGCGGCGGCGCCGGCGGCTTGAGCGCGTAGTCCGACTGCTTCTTGAGCAGCTGCGCGTGCCGCTGCTCCTCCTCGAGGAAGGCCGCCGCCACGCGCATGAGCTTCTTCTCCGCCTGCTGCAGCAGGGGCAGCATGCTCTCGTCGGTGAGCGGCGTGCTGCTCTCGTCCTCGAGGCGCAGCGGCTCGAGGAGCTCGAGGATGTGCTGCACGGCCGCCTTGCAGTTGACCTGCGTTCGCCAGATGCGCTTCCAGCGCGCGCGGCCGCGATCTAGCTCCTGCCGCGCCTTGGCCAGGCCGTCGCCGCCGCCGGTCGCGCCACTCTCCTGCCGGCGCTTCTGCTGCTCCTCCTCGCTCGAGACCAGCTCGTACTGCAGCCGCGAGACCTGTGCGCGCTCCTGCTCGAGCGCCTCGCGGTGGGCGTCGATCGAGCCCTGGCTGTCGCGCGTCATCTGCAGCAGGTTCTGGTGGGTCTCCTCCTGCGAGAGGAACTTCTGGATGACCTCGTTGACGTCGGCCACGCCCGTCGCCTCCTTGATCTGGCCGAAGGCGGCCTCGTACGCCTGGATCTTCTGCCCCTCCTGCTGGATGAGCCGCTCGATCTCGGCGGTCTGCTGCTTGGTCGCCTCCTCGCCCGCCTTGTTGAGCGGCTCGTGGAGCAGCTGCGGACACGGGCGGGGGTGGCGGGGCGAGAGGTGCGGGGCGAGGCGCGGGGAGCGACGGGGATGGGGGTGGGTGGGGATGGGAGGCGTGGGGGGTGAGGGGGGAGAAGGGGGGGAGGGCGGGGGGTGAGGCGGCGCCTGCTTGCGTTGCCTCTCGCTGTCGACCAGGTCGGTCGCGAGGTTCTGCTTCTTGAGCAGCACGGCGCGGCAGTCGTGCAGCTCCTTCTCGCGCTGCTTGCGCTCCTCGCTCACGAGCATCTCGAACTTGCTCAGCTCCTGCCGCGCCACCTCCTTGGAGTGGTTGGCGTCATGGCTCATGAGCAGCAGCTGCTCGTAGTCGCGCTCCTTCTGGGCGAGCGTCGTCTCGAGGGCCTTGATCTCGGCCGGGAAGCTGAGCCGCTCCTGCTTCAGCCGGTTGATCACCTGCTCGTACCTGCGGAGCCACACGCCGCGCAGCCCGGGGGTGAGGTGCGCGTGCCGCCGGGACGGGGCGAGGTGCGCGCGCCGGGCGTGCAAGCTCGGGGCGGCCCGTGACCGCGGTGACGCTGCGCCGGCCCGTGGCAGGGGGCGTGTGCAGCCCGGCCTCCTGCCCCACCGGGGCCCGGCGTGGGCCCTGTTGCGTCTGACGCGCGGCGTTGCGTAAGCTTGAGCTTGTGCTCCTCCTCGTAGCGCGCGGCGCTGGCGAGCAGCTGCTCCTCGCCCTCCTTGAGCCTGATCTGCGGCGTTGCCTCGGCCGAGTAGCTGCCGCTGTGCAGCTCCTTGAGCTTGTCCGCCAGCATGTTCAGCTCGGTCCGCTTGCGCTGGTTCGAGTCGTGCAGCTTGTCGTGCTTGGTCCGCAGCTTCACGATCTCCTCGTCGAGCCGCTTCAGCTCGGACACTGTCCTGGGGTCGTCGCGCGCGATCCGCTCTTTCTTGGGCTCGGGCTTGTAGATCTCCTTGGTCAGCATCGACGGGTTGAGGTCGGCCGCCCGCTTTGCAGACGCTGTGCAGCGGCGACGCCCGAGCGTGAGAGAGCAGCAGGCCGCGTGCCGAGTGTGTGGGGGCCGTGCGGCGCGGGTGTGGGAAGGGGGAGCTCACCGAGCGCATCGAAACGCCGCTGCAGGTCGGCGAGCTCCTCCTCGTGGTCGGCCGGCCCGCGGACCTTGCTCTTGGGCGCCATGGCGCACAGCTCCTGGCGCAGCGTGAAACGCTTGTCGGTAGGGGCAAGGAGCGGACACCCAATCCCAAGCTTACTACACCCGAGGTCCCTCCGCGAGCGCGTCACGGGGCGCCGGGTCCCGCGGGACGGGCGCCTCCAGCGGTCTCTAAGCGGACGACGCTTGCTGACGCCTACGACACGAGAGGCCGTAGAAGACAGCGGACTGTGGAGGACGCAGCGGACGCCCAGGAGCAGCGGCGTGCGTCTCAGTGGCCGTTCGTTCCGTCCTTTTCGCCGCCGAGCGCGAAAATATTTATATCGGCCCAAATAGGCAGTTCACGCTGCGCGCCTCTGCGCTCTCACTCTTCCCTCGGCCTCTCCCGTCGAGAGAGGGGGAAGGTGACGCCGGGGCGATGAGCGGCTTGCTGCTCTCGGCATCGCTCCTGCCGCTGGCCGCTCGGGTCGAGCCTGACGGGCTGGCCGCTTCATCTCTGGCACCGGCCGTTGCAGCCGATGGGCTGCCGGCCAGCAGCTACGACGCCCTCCAGGACTGTGCTCGAATCTGGCACGACGCGCGCGAGTTCACCTCCGTGAATCGCCCGCGCCTGCTCGAAAGCTACTTCACGGGGGTCTCGGCGCATGCAGAGAAGACGCCGCACACGCTGCTGATTCACATTGGCAAGGCCGCAGGCACCTCGCTGCTGAACTTCTACTCGAAGAACGACTGCTTCGGGATGAAGCTACCCGATGCGGAGTGCCAGGCCCCCATTGGCCCGTTCGGCTTCAACAAGGACTCGTTGAATCGCCGGTGTTGCGCTCCGTTCTTCACGGAGGTGCACGCGCTTCCGACCTCGCCGATGGCTCTCCAGGCCAACCCTCGCGTGGTCGTCATGCTGCGCGACCCGGTGGAGCGATTTGTCTCCGCATTCAACACCCACGCATGCCTCCGGGACGCTCTGGGCCACAAGAAGCGGATGCTGGACTGCATGCGGGTGCCAAAGGACGCCTCCGAGGACCTCACGCCCAGCACGGAGGTGCTGCAGCGCCTGGCGCAGTTGCACGCGGACTCTGACATCACCGGCGGGGGCGACCTGACGTCCGCCAGTGGTCTGCTCGCGTTCCACGACGCGAGGGCCGGCCATGGCCTGAATTGCTTCCCGAACGTGACCTACGCCGCCGAGCACATCGAGGATAGCTCGGGGTGCGCGCTCGAGTTCCGGCGGAGGATCACGGCGCCCGCCACGTGGACGCCGGGCATGGAGACGCTGGAGCACGCGTCGCGAGGGACGTGCTTCTACCTCGGCGGGCTCTTCGAAGAGCTCTCCCGGATGCGCCTCTACGCCATCCGCTCCGAGCGGTTCGAGCAGGACCTGCGGGGCCTGCCCGCCTTCTTCGGCCTGCCCAAGGAGCGCATCAAGTTCCCCAACCCCGAGGACGTCAACATGCACACGGGCAGCTTCCCGCACCACGAGGACCGCATCACGGAGGAGGGCCGTCGCCGGCTGGAGCGCCTCCTCGTGCACGAGTACGCGGCCAACGCCAAGGTCGAGCAGCTGTCGGTCAACCTCGGCCACCGCGCGGCACGTTGGGGGGCGAGCGTCGCCACGGGCTTGCGGTACACGGGCGACGGCTTCGCTCACGCGTCGCCCGCGCCCGAGGCCTCGCCCGCTCCCAGCGCGGATGTAGCCGAGGCCATTGCTGCGGGCGACGCCGCGGCGGCGGCGGTGCAGAGGGCAATCGAGCAGGGGAAGACGGCGGACGAGGCGGTGGCGGAGGGCAAGGTGGCGGCCGCGGCGGCGGTGGCGGAGGGGAAGGCGGCGGACGAGGCGGCGGCGGCGGCGGAGGCGGAGGCGCAAGCCGCGGCCACCAGTGCGGAGGTGGCCATGCGGGCGACGCGGGCTGCGGCCAAGGCCGAGGCCGAGGAGACGGCCGCGGCGGCGGAGGAGGGCCGCCAGAGCTCGGAGTCGGTGCGAAGGCTGGTGCCCTCGCCCAAGCCGTCGCCCGCGCGCGCCTTGCCCGCCCTCGCGCCGTCGCCGCAGCCGATGGTGGGCCGCGCCGTGAGCCTCAACGCCCCCCAGATGGGCGGGCTGTGGGAGGACGACGACACGGGCAACGGCGTCGAGCTGCAGGTGGCCCGCGCGGCCGTGCGCAACGAGAGCCACAACGCCTTCGCCGTGCAGTCGGGGGGCGTGCAGCTGCTGCCGGCGAGCAACGAGGGGCTGGCGGAGGCCTTCCCGGCGGCGCCCGCTTCGAGGGCCGCTGCGGCCTTCGGCGACCGGCTGCAGGGCGCGTACAGCAAGGCCCTCTACGGCGCCGAGGGCCGCGTCGACATGAAGTCGCTCAAGCTCGTGTGGTGGGGGCTCATGGACGAGGCTGAGCGTGCCGTGGTGGCCAACGCGGTCGGCGTGTGCAGCCAGAACGACCGCGACCGCTTCCTCTGCGGCGAGGGGCCGCGCACGCTGCCCGTGCCCCTCTTCACGCCGCAGGGGCTGCCCGGCGGCCGCTTCGGCGACCCGCGCGGCGCGCTCTACGTGGACAACCCCACGCTCGACGAGCCGGTGCCCTCGCACGCGTGGGTCGAGGTGACGCACTGCGCGCTCGCGCAGCACAAGAAGGCCTTCTTCGGCCTCAAGCCCGACTCGATGCCCGCGTGGGCCTACGTGTCGCACGGCTCGGGCGTCAGCGTCAACGTGGGGAACACGGCCATCATCGACGAGCAGGCGGCCTTCCTCGCCGGCTTCTCGCGGCACGGCCTCTCGGACGCGATGGCGCACCTCAACACGCGCGAGAAGCGGCAGCAGAGCAAGCTGCTGCAGTGGCTGGGGCTGAGCGACGACGAGATCTCGGCGCTCGACTCGGTGCAGCGCATCGGCCACCAGGAGCACTGGAGCACGCAGCGCGTGCACGAGGTCGTCTTCTTCAACGACGGCCTCTTCGAGAGCAGCTCCCTGCGCGACAGTGCAACCTGGCCCACTAACCCTAACCCTAACCCTAACCCTAACCCTAACCCTAACCCTAACCCTAACCCTAACCCTAACCCTAACCCTAGCCCTAGCCCTATAACCCTAACCCTGGTATCACAGTCGCGCTCGCCTCGCCGTGGCTCGAGACGGTCCCCGTCATGTGCGGCCGCTACCCGGAGCTCTTCCGCTGCACCGCCGACTCGCAGCCGCTCGCGTTCATGAGCAACTGCAGCTCGAAGTGCGAGGCGCCGCTGCCGTGCGCGAGCATCGCGCCGTGCGTCGCGCCGAGCGAGCAGACCGACCTCGGCCGCAGGCGGCTCACGGTCGTGACCACCCTCGGCTTCCAGGAGCTGAGCCCGCCCGAGGGCTTCCAGTGCGGCATCCCCGAGCTGCGCTACGCCGTGCGCGCCGAGAACGACCGCGTCATGCAGCCGCGGCCGCTGTGGGTGCCCAAGCAGGCGACGCCCGCGCTCGAGGGCATCTTCTGGACGCACTTCCCCAAGACGAGCACCGAGTTCGCGCGCACGCTGCTCAGCTACGCGTGCGGCCCGACGAGCTTCGACGCCGAGACGGACGTGAGCACGTACACGGGCATCAAGCAGCCCAAGGACTGCCCGCGCTTCTCCGTCTACCAGCAGACCGTGCCGCACTCGCCGCTCGGCGGGCCGGGCGTGGGCGAGGCCACGACGCCCAAGGTCGTGTGGTTCCACGAGTGGGTGCCGTGGGTGGACCACCAGCGGACGGCGGTCGACCCGCTCGTGCCCAACGTGGTCTCCGTCTTCCGCAACCCCGCGCAGCGCGCGCTCAGCGCCTTCCACTACTTCTACAACAAGAGCCGCTCCAACGAGACGTGCTGCGGCGGCGGCTGGGGCTGGGAGCCAAAGGACCGGCGCAAGCTCAAGGCCAAGATGGCGCGGGCCGACCCCTTCGACGCGCTGCAAATCTTCATGAAGGCCGCGCCGCCCGAGAACTGCATGACCAACATGCTGCTCGGCCAGGGGTGCCTCAACCACACCGACGCGGCGCGCGCGCTCGTGGCGGACGAGGGCGTCCGCCAGAGGGTGACCGACTTCGTGGCGACGGGGATGGCCTTCGTGGGCATTCTCGAGAGGTACGACGAGACCGTCTGCCTGTGGCACGCGCGCTTCGGCGAGCCGCTCTGGACGACGGAGATCCAGGCGAGAGGCGAGGGCAGCCTCTACGACGCGGCGCCGTACGACTCGCTCAAGTCCAAGTCCTCCAAGCGGAGCTTCGACGAGCACCTCTACCGCGTCGCCCTCAAGCGCTTCGAGGAGGAGGTCAAGGCGCACCAGGAGGACGTCGACGAGTGCCTCGCCTCGATCAACCGCCACCGCACCGACTTGCAGCTCACCCTAAGACAGAGCACGCGCGCGGAGTATGCCTCGCTGTCTTCGATGGAGGTCAACATGATGGCCTACAGGGAAGAGCAAGAGATGGAAGAGGACTATCACTGACAAATGCTCTCTAGCTGTGACACTTATACCCAATTATATCAAAGGTAATTATAACAAACATAGCAACCTCTCATGTGAGAAAATAGCCGTGTCGATTTTTTTCGTCTCCACGCTGGCGATCTGCACACAAGACACATCTGGCCCCGGTCTGGGAGTGAACGTAAGATAAGAGACACGCGCAAGACGATACTCGATAGGATAACATGTGTGAATCTTAAGGGTGCACCTAAGGCTCGTACTGACCCCCTTACATGTGAGCAAATAAATGCGCCCCGTGTTGGCGCGCCGGATTTTATAGGCAAGGTTCCACACCGCTTGCCCTACGATGCAGCATCGATACGCTTGCCCTATACGCGCGCTTCGCGCTTCCCCCCCCTCCTCTTGCTGCCCTATGCTTGCCCCTCGCAACTCGACTTCCGGATTCAACTTTAACTCTCTTCCCCTTCCCTCCCACCTCTGCGGTGCGTGAAGTGCTCTCGCGCGACATTTGACCTGCCACCCGTTGCCCCGTGCGTTCATTGCGATCTCCCATGACCAAGGGCGTCACCGCCGGTTGTGCTCAGATCTTGTCGTCTGCCTTCACGTCGGCTGCGGACGAGGGCTGCGGTTTCAGACCCGGTGGCGGTTTCAGCTCCACCGTGGGGGTCGCGGTTGGGAAGTACTTGTTGAAGCTCTCGCCCACCCCCTCCGCCGGTGGGTCGGCATGAAGGGTCGACCGCCGGCGCGAGGCCTTGCCGCCCGTCTCCGTGAGGTTCAGGTTCTTGACGCTCTTGTGCGTGATCACCTTCTCCTCGACGGAGATCAAGCGGAAGAGCCCGCCCGCGAGCGCGCCTCCCACCAGCGGCCCGATCCAGAAGATCCAGAGGCGGCTGCTGATGGAGCCTTCCACCACCAAGCCGAGTAGGCCCACGGCAGGATTGAACGCGCCGCCGCTGTGCGGGCCGACCGTCACAGCCATCGCCGCGACGGTGTACCCGATGGCGAGACCGAAGAAGCTATTGCCTGCGACGAGCGAGTTGGTCGCCGTCTGTAGCACGACGTAGCAGAGGAAGAAGGTCGCGACGCACTCCGCCCAGAAGGCGCGGCCGTCGTTGATCACCGACGAGTCGGCGGGCACCGGGTGCCCAATCTCGGTCACAACCGCGCGCCCCACGCCACCGGCGCACAGCGCGGCGATGCACTGCACGAGCACGTACCCCGCGGCCCCGGCCGCGGACTTGGCCTTACGGATCCACACGGCGAGCGTGACGGCGGGGTTGTAGTTGGCGCCGCTGGTGCTTCCGCCCGAGTAGACCTGAGCCATGAGCATTGAACCGATAGAGAGCGGCGCGAGCCCCGAGCCGTTGCGCGGCGACGCGGCGCACGCAACGGTGAAGCACAGCAAGAAGGTCCCCACCGCTTCGTACACGTACGGCGCCGCCTGCTTGCGCAGCGGCGCCGAAGCCGAGGCGGCGCCAAAGGGGTGCCCCGTGGACATCTCGGAGGGCTGCAGGAGCACAAAGAGCGCTCCGGCCAGCCCGCCGCCCAGAAGCGGGCCGACGATGTGGATCCAAACATGCTCGGTAACCGACTCGGTGCTGATCGCACGCACGAACGTGAGCATGACAACCGCCGGGTTGAAGCAGCCTCCCGACACGCCGCCGACGGAGATCGCACCCGAGAGCACGGTGAAGCCGATTGCGAGGCCATAGTAGGAATTATTGGCCTGAGCCGTGGTTGTTGCGACGTTGAGAACGGTCCACGCGAGCGCGAAGGTGATCACAACCTCGGCGAGAAACGCCGAGCCGCGGCCAACGCCACTGGCGAGGTCGGGAGCGCCGATCGGCGGGTGAGACTCCTCGCCATCCAGAAGGACAAAACCCGCTACGCCTCCCAAGAAGCCGCCAAGGATCTGTGCAAGCACGTACGCGACGGCCTCGGCCACTGCGATCTTGCCGCGAATGAAGATGGCGAGCGTCACGGCCGGGTTGTAGTGTGCGCCGGAGATGTGTCCTCCAGCATAAATTGCCGTCATGAGTGTCGACCCTATCGCGACGGCCGCCAGGAACGCACCACTTCCTGCCGCCACCGCGATGGTGTACGTCAGCAGGAAGGTGCCAATCATCTCAGCAAGGAGCTTGCTGTAGGTGTCGCGCGCGAACATGTCGGCCGTCGGCAATGGCGGGCGGTCGTCCCAGTCGCTCGCCGCGTGCGGCATGTACCCCCATGGGGGTAACGCGCGGATCATTTTATTCAACTTGAGTAAGTAAGTAAAGTTTTGCCAGAAGTGAGAGAATTTATTAAAGACACAAGGCCTAAAACAAACACGACACGGGGTGGGCGGAAGTAATTTACTGGTAAGATGTCTCGATGTGTACGGTATACTCGACGAAGGTCTGTATCACCACCGCAGCGCTGCGCATTTGGCCGTCAAACTACTCAGCTCGGGCGCGCAAGCAGAAATTCAAACTGCCATGGTCGTATAATCCGGCCCAGTCGATGGAGCTGGCACAAGGCTGGACATGTTGCACGTGCTGCCGTTGTACCAGCTGCAGTCGTCGTGAGCGACTGAGAACGAAACAAAGCGGCACGCCGCGCAGCTCGATCGACATTGGGCAGCACAAGCCGCGAGGTTTTCGATTCGATAATGACTTGCCTGCCAGAAGCCGCTGCTCGATTCCGGGCGGCAGCCATGGCGATGGGTAGGGCCACACAGCCCGGCTCGCGCCCCAGCAGGTAAGCTTTGACCTGGGCTCGCAAGTCTTTGCAAATGGGTCTTGAACTCGCTCGTGAGCTCGCACGCTCTGTCGCTCGCGCACAGGAGAGAACTGGCTCTCATTCCCGTTTTGATCGGAGGCCAGCTCACCATTTGCCCATGGCGAGCGTTTGGTCTCGTGTGGTCGCCTTGCTCGCTTGGCATAACCCTTCGGTGTAGCTTTGACAGTTTGCCTTGTCTGCTTTTGGCTGTTACGAACTCTGAACCCCCCGGTCTCGTGTGGTCGAGTAGAAGACTAGCAAGCGCCAACACCAAGGCATCGGCGAGCACTCCCAGTGGGTGGTTTGTTGCGCAAATGCTCCCCACGATGCCGTGCGGGAGTGAGTCAACGAAGGGCTGGCTGTCCAAGAATACAAAGCCCGCAGCCGCCGCAAGCCGACTTCCGCACTCCTGTGTCCCTGGCTCCATGACTCCTCTGTGCCCAAAGTGCGCGCACGCGAAACCAGCACTGTTGGCAGGGCGGTTTGGTTGTGGGCACACTGGGCAGCGCATCAGTCCAAGCATCACCAAAAGCGGCACGACCTTCCCTTCTCCCCCCCGCCTCCGTGTGATCTTGTCCCCTTTCTTCCTTGCGGACGCTGCGGCTAATGTCTTGAGTAGCCTCGCTACTCCCTGGCAGCAGTTTGACGTGGAGCACGTCTCATTCCTTGGGTACATCAGGTCCCAGGGCCCAGTGCTAGTCAGCACGGCATCGGGAGCACGGCCAGCAGCCTGCTTCAGAGTGCGCACGCGCATAGACAGCTCTTGGAGATTAGCCGCGCGGTTGACGGTGTGCCACAAGAAGGTCAAGCGGACGCCCGTTGACGCCACAAGATAGTCGAGCCAGCAGTAGTCCTCTAGGTTGTTGCCATCGCCCCACTCGTGACAGATGCCCTTCCACCGCATGGTGCAATGGGGTACGCCCATGCGGAATCTCTCTGCGTCTGCGGTAACAACGTGCTCGACGCAATCGCCGCTTGACACGCGATGCGTTGGCCAACCGAAGGCTGGGTCCGTTCCGTTGAACAAGGCGAGCAGCGCGGCATAGGCGATGCGGGCAACCGAGTCTCCCACCACTAGCACCCACTTGTTCACAAGCCTATTGCGCACCAAATCGCCGTTGAGCAGTTGACACCTGCCCTGCCCCGCCCCGCCGCCCCGCCGCCCCCACACTTGATTTGGTCGTGTCGCGTTTACGTCAACCTGCCACGACCATGCCGCATCGAGATGCCGAGGCAGCTTCTGGGCGTGCACCCAGCGTCCACCCAGCGTCAGCCTAGTGGCGCATCTCTGAAGCTGGGGGTCGACTGCGGCCGCTCGGGCACGACCGGCGAAGGTCATTGCCCGCGCGATGCTTGTAGGTCGCGGACCAGGCGGTGCCGCTGGAGGCAAAGATCGCGATGTTGAGCCCCCCATTGAGCGCGCCACGCGCGAGCGCGCGACTCTGCGCAGAGTAATGAACCGCCAGGAGCGCGCTCGGGCAGGCTCGCGAAAATGACATGCCAGCTTCCTGCAAACCCGCTTGCAGCACTGCAGCGGCTTTGCAGCGGCCGCGCATGAAAGCTGGATTTTTTTTGCCCGAAGGGGCGGCAAAGGGACGGGCTGGGGCGCTGTGTTGGCGGCGCGTCCTATCTCGCTCGCTCGTCCACCATGCTAAGATCCGTGAGGCTTGCGAGCGTGGGCGCGCGCCGCTTCTCCGCCTCCGCCAAACGGACCAGCCTGAACGCCGACCTGGCCGAGGGCTACGGTCCGTGGACGATGACGGCGGACGAGGACCTCCTACAAATCGTGACCACCGCCAATGTGGCGTGTGGCGGCCATGCGGGCGACGCCAACATCATGGCGGCCGTGCTCGAGCGCGCGGCAGTGCACGGCGTCAGTGTCGGCGCGCACCCAGGCTACGACGACAAGCCGGGCTTCGGCCGGCGCGTGCTCAAGATGGAGCTCGACGAGATCGAGCACCTCATCGCCTGCCAGGTCGGCGCTCTGCTGGGCGTGGCGGCGCTGGTACGCGCACGGCGAGCGGCGGGCGGCGACGCGGCGGCGGAGGTGACGCACGTCAAGCCGCACGGCGCGCTGAATAACTTGGCGTGTGTCGACGCCTCCGTCGCCGCGGCGATCACCCGCGGAGTGGCAGGCGTCGACCCGGGCCTGATCATGCTCGCGCCGGTACGCGCAGCCCTAGCGAGCATGCGCCCGTAGCAAGCAGCACGGATAGCCCTAGTGGCACGCGCTGGACCGAGCTTGGTCCTGCTCGCGCCGGCCGACCGTCCCTTCGCGAGGGCTCCTGTCTTGGGGCGCGCCCGGGCCGTACAGGCTTTAGCCCGGAGGCGCCTCCGCCGCTCGGCTTGACGCGACCTGTCCCGTGCGCCGCTCTACCACTGGGAGGCGCCATGGAGACGACCCGCTACACCCACTACGCACTGCCCGCCACCCACTCCTACCCGCGCTACCCACCCGCGTGCAGGCGGGCTCGGAGCTGCTGCGGGCGGCGGAGCGCGGCGGGCTGCCCACCGCCGCCGAGGTCTTCGCCGACCGCGCGTACACCGCCGACGGCAACCTCGCGCCGCGCGCGCTGCCGGGCGCGGTCATCCACGATGCACAGCGGGCGGCGGAGCACGCGCTGCGGCTGGCGTCGGGGCTGCCCATCAGGGCGCTCGACACGGGGGCGGAGCTGCGACTGCGCGCCGACAGCATCTGCGTGCACGGCGACAAGCCGAGCGCGGTGGCGCAGGCGTGCGGCGTGCGCGACGCGCTGCTGGCCGAGGGCTTCACGCTGTGCCCGCTGCCCGAGGTAGTCGGAAGTCGTCTGGAAAAAAACCTGCGGACCGTCAGCTGATACTACATGTGTACTCCTATCAATACGAAACACCTATCGAGCCTGGTCCGCGGAAAAGGCCCGTTTTCCCCTCCCACCATGTTTTCTAAGGGGGGTGTAGATTCACCCAGATTTGCATCTAGGTGCGCTCGGCCGCGTCGCGTGCCCACCTGGTGCCTGTTTTCGGGGAGCCTGCGGTCTAGATTGCCCATTTGCCCGGGTGGATCGTGCCAGCCTGCACGTTTGCCCGCGTCCGGGCCCGACTTCGCTCGTCGCGTCTGTAACGGTGCTCTCTGCACTGACGCAGGATGAACATGTTCCGTCTCCTCATTGCTGCCCTTTGCCTGTCGGCCGCGTCGGCCTACAACGGTGCTGCGCCGGTTGGCAAGACGACCGTCTTCACGGGCTCCAAGAACTCCAACATCTACCGGACCGCTACTCCGTCGCCGCTGGCTGCTCCTGCGCAGGTGCGCTCGCCGGTGGTGTACATGTCGGGCGCTGAGGAGGTCGTGCAGTACGAGCTCTTCGACCCGATCAAGCTCGCCGTGTGGATCGTCCCGTGGTTGATCATCCTTGTCAAGACGAATGGCATTGGCCCGGCCATGTAGGCTTCCAAGTACAGGTAGGAGCTCTGTTCATCCTGCATGTGTTGGGGGGTCTTGGGGAAGGGTGTGTTTTGTAGAGGCTGGGCTATTTTCCCGTTCGTACATCGTTCTGAGGAAGTACGAGACGGCTGATATCGGGTTCTCCTTCACCTCCCCGCGCCCATGAAAATTGAAATATGAAAATTGAAATGTGTTTCCCCCAAATGCCAAAAAGCAAAATGGTATGCACGAAATTAAAACCCAAAAGGCCGCGCGATCCGGCACGATTCCAAATAAATAACGCGCCGACACAGACACGTTCAAAATAAACGTAGTTCGTACCACACGTCGACATTATCTCATAAACACACGAGACTCCCCACGCACGCGCGAGCCAGCGGGTATGTCTCTCTCAACCTCTCTAATAAACACAAGCTGCGCGCCGCCGCACAGCGCGCGCCGGGGCTCGTCCGGCGCCAGGCATGGTAGTTCTTTCTTTGGTTCAGCTCATGGACACCTGTCAGCGAAGGCCCCTGCTTCCACCCACCCGTAGGGCGCACGTGGGGCGCGGTGCTGCCAACAGCCGCCCTGCGCTCACTCGTCGTAGTCATCGGCAGGGTCGCCCGAAGCGATCCGCGCCTCGCGCGCTTGCTTCTCGAGGTGCGCGCGCGCGTTGATCCACCTGGGGGCCGTGTAGGAAGCCGCGAGGTGGCTAGCTCCTCCGGGCCAGGCCGGAGCCCGGCACCTCCGGCTCGGCCACGCGTTGGAGGCATGCACTAGCTCCCCTGTATTCAAGTGCCGGAATAGCGCCCAACAGATTGCCGACCCACGGAGGCCAGGCCAGGGGAAGTCAGGGGCCACCGCCCGCAGCCGTGCCAACACGTCTTCGCCGGTACGGGGCGCGCTTGCGCAGCTGGCATGGCTCGACACTCGGGTAGCGGCGGCAGGTGGGCTTGATTCGGTTCTCGGGCGGCCGCAGCAGCGCCTCGCGCACCTGCGGAGGGATCGGAGCCGGGGCTGGGATCGGCGAAGCTTGGGGTTGGGGGTCAGGCGGGTGGCGAGAGCAGGCGTCGGCCTTGGAGCGAAGGGTATGGGCGAAGATTTGGGCGGGGCGGGGGATGCCGGCTGCTGGGGCACAAGGTACGGACCAGCCGGAGCTTGACGCCGGTCCCGTCAGGGCTAGGGGTCAGGGCTAAGCCCAACGCCGGAGTCAGGGGCTGGGCTAGGGGCAGGGGCTGGGTTAGCGCCGGTGCCAGTGCCAGGGCCTGTGTTAGCGCACCAGGCGCAGCTTGAACGCCGGGCTGTGCACCACACGGCCGCGCTTGGCCCCCCCCGCTGCTGCAGCCTTGCCGCCGCCGCTACGTCCGTCTGATGCGTGGTGCGCGGAAGATGAGGCCGGAGTACCGCAGCCACAACCATCCTGCTCCATCAACCCCGCGAAAGCGCCCCCCCGCGCCGCACTGCACGGCGAGAGTGGCGTGCGCGCCTGCCCCATCGACCACTCACGCGGGGCGCGCGACCGGGGCGCGCCGCTACCTCCCACTCCCAGCAGCAGCAGCGCGTCACAGGCGGGGACGCTGTCGTTGCCCATGCTCCGACCGACGAGCCGCGGCGACATCCGCGTGGGCGACCAGCCTGGTTGCCAGCCCTCGGAGGGTGGTGCGTGCACGCCCATCAGCACCGCCGACGCTGCGGCCACGCGCGGCGACGGCGGCATTTCGGCATTCAAATGTCGCTTAGTGATCGGCGAACCGTGACCTTCGGGTCTGCTCGTTGCCGCGCGCCGTGCGACCACCGGGGCGGGGGCGGGCTTGGCTGTGCCCATCAGCTGCGGGAGCGCCGCCGAGTCATCTGGGTCGTAGCGCGTGGTGCCACGGCGCGCGCGCTGTGGTCGCTCCAGCGCGAGGCCGCTAAGGCTCTTGCCCGCCGGGAAAGCGGCCTCTCTCGGCCGCTTACCCACGCTTGGAGATTGGGGCTCCGCGCGGCGACCTTCATTTGCCAGAGGACTCCGGGGCGATGCTGATGATGGGCCGGCGATACTTGAAGATGCACGAACTCGGGGCGACGGGCCCTCCGTCACCACCTCTGCGCAAAAAAGCTTCTGCTCGTCCACCGGTCGCTCGGGCTCGAGCTGTTTGGGGAGGACGATCTCCATGGGGTACGGCGCCACGGAGGACTGGCCGGTTTACGAAAAACGACCGGTCGCCGCATTTTCCCGCCCACGTGGTGACACTGACAGATAAACGAGTATGGACGTTTTGCCGGGTCCGAGGGTTATCCCCCTGTGAGGAATTCGTTGGCGACGCGTCGGCAACAACTTCCTTGGGCCGAGCGAGCCGATGGCCTCGCACCGCGCTCGGCTCGCCGCAAGGCTTCGTCTGCTCTGGCTCGCCGTAGCTTTCGTGCTCGTCGCGGTCGCGGGCCTCAGGGACCGTGTCACGAGCCGTCGCAGCCTACACGACGAGGCGCCGGAGGAGTGTGAGTCCAGCCCCATTGCCGACCCGCTCAACCTGCAGGAGAAGTGGCAGGCCGGTCTCTATGGCCTTGGCTTCCTATACATCTGCCTGGGCATCGCGATGATCTGCGAGGAGTACTTTGTCGTCGCGCTCAACGAACTGATCGAAGTCAAGGGCATCTCGCCCGACGTGGCGGGTGCTACCTTCATGGCGGCTGGCTCGTCCTCCCCCGAGGTGTGTGCCGCGTAACCCGGGTTAGGCTCACCAGTGTCCGGGCCAGTGTGGGTGTCGGCGTTAGGGTTTGAATGAGGGTTAGGGCTAGGGCTAGGGTTAGGGTCTCACTCCCACCCTCGCCCCAACCGCCACGTCCCCCTCACCCCATAGCGCTTGCCAAACAACCCCAGGTGTTTGCCGCTCTGATCGGCCTGTTCTTCTCGTCTTCTGAGGGCGGCGGCGCGGGCGTGGGCACCGTCGTCGGCTCGGCCGTCTTCAACGTCCTCGTCATCATCGGCGGCGCCGCCCTCTACTCGGACCGCGGCATCTCGCTCGAGTGGCGCACGCTGCTACGCGACGCGGGCTTCTACGCGGCGTCGCTGGTCGCGCTGTACGTGTGCTTCGCGGACGGCGTGCTCACCACCGCCGAGGCGGCGTGCATGGTCGGCCTCTACATGGCCTACCTCGCCGTGTGCGCCCTCTTCGCGCGCATCGTCGGCTGCCTCTGCCCGGAGAAGAAGGCCGAGAAGAAGGGCACCGCGTACCAGGACCTTGAGAAGGAGCCGCAGCTCGAGCGAACCCGAGCCCCCAGCCCCCTCGCCCCTCGCCCCTAGCCCCTAGCGCCTAGCGCCTCAACCCCTAACCCCTAACCCCTAACCCCTAACCCCTAGCCCCTAGCGCCTAACCCCTAGCCCCTAGCGCCTAACCCCGAACCCCGAACCCCGAACCCTTAACCCCTGACCCCTGACCCCTGACCCCGACCAGTCGCCC
>Ga0163111_10000871_pt1 | contig 18245 bp, 20 predicted proteins | sample CRUFie1St18metaG_FD_109645 | JGI IMG/M metagenome (GOLD analysis project Ga0163111, IMG submission 109645) | Marine microbial communities from the Costa Rica Dome - CRUD Field 142mm St18 metaG | ecosystem: Environmental > Aquatic > Marine > Oceanic > Photic zone | place: Costa Rica: the Eastern... | reverse complement strand
GAATTTGAACAATTCTTAGGAGAGTTTCAGAAGACAATTGATTTATGTAATGAAAAAGGTTATCTCACTATTAAGTATAAAGGTGTAGAGGCTGATGACATTGCAGCAGTTATCTCTCAAAACAGAGAAGAACTTGGTATAGAAGATATCTGGCTAGTAAGCTCAGATAAAGACTGGGATCTCTTGGTAGATGGGAACATATCACGGTTCTCTACCGTAACAAGAAAAGAGACAACATTAGGTAATTGGGACGAGCATTACGACTTTCACCCAGATATGTACTTAACTTTTAAGTGCTTAACTGGAGATAAAGGAGATAACGTCCCAGGAGTAACAGGAATTGGCCCTAAGAGAGCATCGTCTCTCATAGCAGAACACGGAGATGTATTTGATATAATGTCATCACTTCCGATAGATAGCAGGTACAAGTTTATGCAAAACTTAAATGAGTTTGGCGCAGACGCACTAGCTAAGAATATCGAACTGATGGATTTATCGTACGACCCTGATGCACAAGTACTCGGGCACAGTAACGATATTATAGGATTAGTGAGAAATTATGTCAGTTAAAATAGATTATTCAAAAGATAGTCTTTTAGATGAGTTTGCAATAACAACTCTAAAGGATAGGTACATGGTACCAGGTGAGGAATCACCACAAGAAGCGTTTGCACGTGCTGCTATGGCATTTGCAGACGATGATGCTCATGCACAAAGGTTGTATGATTACGTCAGTAAACTATGGTTTATGTACTCGACGCCAGTTCTGTCAAACGGTGGAACTACTCGAGGATTACCCATTAGTTGTTTTTTAAATTATGTAGACGACAGTCGTGAAGGAATCACGGAACACTACACAGAAAATGCTTTCTTATCATCATTCGGTGGTGGTATTGGAGGGCACTGGTCTGATGTTCGTGCGCAAGGTACAAGGACTTCTAAAGGAAGTGAGAGTACTGGAGTGATACCTTTTATCAAAGTTGTTGACGCAGAAATGTTGGCGTTTAGCCAAGGTGTAACGAGAAGGGGTTCGTATGCTGCATATCTACATATGAGTCACCCCGAGATTGAGGAATTCTTAGATGTTCGAAAACCAACCGGTGGTGACACTAATCGTAAATCTATCAATCTTCATCATGGTGTGGTGGTTCCTGATAGTTTCATGGAGCTCATACACTCCGCTAGTAAATATCCTGATTTTGATGATAGCTGGGATCTTATCGATCCCCACACAAGACAGGTCAAACGAACCGTAAGTGCTAGAGCATTGTGGGTAAAACTCCTGCAAAACCGAATGGAAACAGGCGAGCCTTACTTAATGTTTGAAGATGCGGTAAATGCTGAGATACCTTCCTTTCAGAAGAAGAAAGGGTTAGAAGTACACCACTCAAACTTATGTAGTGAAATCACATTAGCAACAGATATGGAAAGAACAGCAGTATGTTGTCTATCATCATTAAACTTAGAGTACTATGATGAATGGAAGAACACTACTATTGTACAAGACTTAATTAGAATGTTAGATAATGTTCTAACTGACTTTATAGCTAGAGCACCTGAGCAATTGCACAGAGCAGCTTTTAGTGCTATGAGAGAAAGAAGTCTTGGTCTAGGTGCAATGGGATTTCACGCATACTTACAAAAGAACGGAATACCATTCGAATCATTAGGTGCGCAAGCATTGAATCAACAAATGTTTTCACACATTAAGAATGAGGCAGACCTTACTACGCGCAAGCTAGCAGCAGAGAAAGGTGCGTGTCCTGATGATGATACTTGCACAGTACGTAATGCACACTTATTAGCTATTGCTCCAAATGCGAGTTCTAGTATTATATGTGGCAATACAAGTCCAAGTATTGAACCGTTTAGAGCAAATGCTTTTACACAGAAAACTAAGTCTGGTTCTAACTTACACAAGAATAAATTTTTACAAGAAGTTCTTGATAAGTATGAAAAGAATACAGATGAAGTATGGAAAGGCATAGTTGCACAACGAGGAAGTGTTCAACATCTTGAGTTCTTAACACAAGACGAAAAAGACACTTTCAAAACTGCTGTAGAAATCAATCAAGCATGGATTATAGAACACGCTGCAGAAAGACAGGAGTATATCTGTCAGTCTCAGTCGTTAAATCTATTCTTCCCGCCTGATGTAAACAAAGGAGATTTACACAGCGCTCATATGTTAGCATGGGCAAAGAATTTAAAAACGCTTTACTATCTACGTAGTGAGGCAATCAGTAGAGCAGACAATGTTGCTTCCCAGGCAAAAAGAGAAATCATATTTGAACAGGAAGAATGTCTAAGTTGTGAGGGATAATAATGAGTTTATTAAAAGAAAGAGAATACTATAAACCTTTTCAGTACCCGTGGGCATTTGAGAATTACAAAAAACAACAACAAATGCATTGGCTACCCGATGAAGTGCCACTACAGGACGATATAAAAGATTATAGAGAAAAATTAAGTGATGGAGAACGTATGTTGCTAGACAATATATTTAAGTTCTTCACACAAGCAGATGTAGATGTATGTGGAGGATATGCCCACCACTACTTACCTACATTTAAACAACCAGAAGTAAGAATGATGCTAGTAGCGTATGCAGCTATGGAAGCTGTGCACCAAGAAGCTTACTCACTTCTGTTGGAGACTCTAGGTAAAGATGATGCAATGTACCAAGAGTTTATGGACATACATGCCATGATGGAGAAACACGAGTACTTACAAGACTTTAGTATGGAAACTCCATTTGATATGGCAAAGACTATGGCAGTATATAGTGCATTTACAGAAGGCGTACAGTTATTTAGTAGCTTTGCGATTCTTCTTAACTACCCAAGACATAACTTAATGAAAGGTATGGGACAGATTGTTACATGGAGTATTCGTGATGAATCATTACATGTTGAAGGTTTGTCTAAACTATTTAGAACTTTCATGCAGGAACACCCTGAGTTGTGGACTGATAAGTTAAAGTATGAAATATACTGTGCCGCTGAAAAGACTGTGGAACTAGAAGATAAATTTATTGATGTTTGTTTTGCAAACGCAGATGTTCCAGACTTAACAGCAAAAGAAGTAAAAGAGTATATCAGATATATTGCAGATAGAAGGCTACTAGGAATCGGTATGAAGAAGATATTTCATAGTGAAGAAAATCCATTGCCTTGGATTGATATGCAGTTGAACGCAGTTGAGCATACCAACTTTTTTGAAAACCGTGCTACCGAGTATGCTAAGGCTAGTACACAAGGAAATTGGCAGGACATATTTAAATGAGTGAAATACCAACAATCACTATTGACGATAAAGAGTATGAGATTGACCAGTTAAGTGAAGAACACAGAAATGTAATCAATCATATGCAGATAGCAGACCAAGAAATTGCTAGGCTACAAACTATGATTGCTATTCTAACAACTGGTAGACAAGCGTATATAAACCAACTCGGAGAAGACCTCAACAAGTCTGAAGGAGATTTTACGCCTGAACTCGTATCGTGAATATATACATAGGATATGAGGAAGCACACCCCGAGATGTATGAAGTCTGTAAAGCCTCTATAGAGCGCTTTAGTAAACTTCATATAATTAAGCCGTTACGAAAGAAAGACTTAATTCAACAGGGTGTGTATTCTCGTCCCTACCAAGGAGAAGCTACAGACTTCTCTTTTACTAGATTTCTAGTACCGTATCTAAATGATTATAAAGACTGGGCGTTATTTGTAGATGGAGACTTTCTCTTTCGAGCAGACCCAGCAGAGCTTTTACAATGTATAGATGAAGAAACACATGATGTCTATGTTGTTAAGCACCCTGAGTTAATTACAAGTACTAGAATCAAGATGGACGGTAGGATAAATCGTCCATATCCTTGTAAATACTGGTCATCACTAATGTATATCAATTGTGATGAACAGGAAATAAGCCCCGATGAAGTCAATGAAAAGGACGCAAGTTACTTACATGAATTCAAATGGGCAGAAAGTGTAGGCAGTTTGCCTGCAACTTGGAACAATATGATTGGTTATTACGACATTTATCAGCCTAGCGCTGTTCACTTTACAGACGGCGGGCCTTGGCTAAAAGGGTTTGAAACTCAACCCTACGCTGAAGAATGGAGAGCAGTACATGAAGAAACAAGACGACCAATATAGTTTCCTTGAACATAGGAGAAAACAAGAGGCAGCTCATCACAAGAGATTGGGGAATGAAGAATTTAACCCACTCAATTCGATTCTTACAGTCGAAGTAAATACTACCGAACTTTGTAATCGAAATTGTGTCTTTTGCCCGAGACATAACCCAGAAGTTTTCCCTAACAGGAATTTGCATATGACTCCGAACGGTGCGAGTCATATAGCACGAGAACTTGGACGTAATCATTATCGTGGCAAGATCTCTCTTAGCGGTTTTGGTGAAAACTTACTTAACCCAAAGTTTCCTGAAATAGTAAAAAGTTTTAGAACACATCTCTCTTCCAACATTCTCGAGTGTAATACCAATGGGGATAGATTGACTTCAGAGTATGCAAAATCTCTGTTTGACAATGGTCTCTCCCTTCTGTATATTAACTTGTATGATGGAGCGCATCAAATGGAACATTTCGATGAACTTATGCGTGACATTCCACAAGACAGATACAAGTATCGTATGCATTGGAGTCAGAAGGATCATGGACTTATATTAAACAATAGAAGCGGGACTATCGATTGGCTCGGTATAGACGAGTCCGATATTCAATCTTTGCAAGGGAAACCGTGTCATTATCCTTTCTATAAAATGTTTGTAGATTGGAATGGAGATGTTTTGTTCTGTAGTAACGACTGGGGTAGAGAGCATGTAGTAGGAAACTTAATGCAAGATACTTTAATGAATGTTTGGTTTAGTAAACCAATGAAAAAGATAAGAAGAAGATTAGCAAGAGGGGATAGAAGTCAATCTCCGTGTAACGGGTGTTCAGTAGACGGAACACTATTTGGAAAAGAATCATTTGATATAGTACAACAATATGAAAACAAAGGAAGAAAAATTATTGCAAGTTGTTAATCTTGCACCATCAGAATCAATTATAGAAAAATTAGTAGAGATGCACCCAATGAGACAAGTGTTTTGGGCTAGTATCATTCAAATGACAATGTTAGGACTCATGGGACTTGCCATGTTTACTATAGGATTATTCGCATGAAAATAGCAATCACAGGAACAACAGGACTTGCAGAAGCCATAGCGGGTGCTTTGCAAGACCACACAATTAAAACCCCGCGTGTAGAAGATATTACAATGAACGAAATACATTGGTGGGGGTTTGATTACAATAACCCAAACCATGTAGACGTTTTAATTAACCACGCTCACAGAGGATTTCGACAAACTGAAATACTAATGCACGCTTACGAAGCATGGAAGCATGATAGGACTAAGTATATAATTAACATCTCTAGTAGAGCCGCCCAACCTAACATATCGAAAGGATATATGTATGCAACGCAAAAAGCTAGTCTTAATTTTCTTACTAATACTCTTGTGTATAATAGTGACAAACGATGCCGTATAACAACAATCAATCTCGGTTTACTAAATGATGAAGATTTGCCAAGTGTAACTCATGATGAAGTTGCTGATGTTGTCAGATGGCTTATCAGAATGGCAGAGTTTACAGAATTAGAAGTACCCGAGATAACCTTGCAGAATAGGGCAAACTATCAAGAAGTCCAATCAGACAAAGAAGCGATTAGGGAGGCTGAATGGTTAGCGCAGAAACAGTCCTAGAACTACTAAAAAATAAGAATGTAGTACTTGTTGGTAACTCAGTAGAGATTCTAAACTATAAGAAAGCAGATTTTATAGATTCGCATGATATAGTTATTCGTATGGGTAGAGGAGTTCCTTTGCCACGACATTATGAAAGAATTGGTAAAAGAACTGATATCTGGTGTACAGGGTTTCTGAGAGCAGAACAAATGATGAAAAGACCAGAGTTAAAAGGAGTTCCAAAACTACTTAATCGTACTCGTATAAATTTGAGTAATCCTAGAGAACTAGGCAATGGGTTAGATGATGAGTACCACACTATGTGGAGTGATGAAGAACTGCTTGAACTTTACGAAGAGTTTGGTTATGTAAATAATGAAACTTTGGGTAGACCTTCGAATGGTTTCATAGTGTTACTTTGGTTAATAAAAAAGGCATGGGTTTGGAAGAGTCTTACACTTGTTGGGTTTGACTTCTTTGCCAAAAAAGCCCCATTCAAAGTAGGAGCGGCTTACCCTAACAGCTGGCACTTACCTAGAAATACCGTTGATGAGATTCCTCACAACGTCCCCGCAGAAAGAGAGTACGCTTTAGAAATGTCTCGTAATGGGATTATTAAGTGGGAAATTCTTTCTGACCTAAAAGAAGAAATCTTGGAAGATTAGTGCATTTCCCAGTTCCAAAGCTTGGACGCTGGGGTGCTGAGATTTTTGCGGACTTTATTGATATGCCAACCTAGCATACTGAACATATCTTCAAATATATAATTCTTTGCCGTTTTTTCCGTTCGTCTAGCTTCCCGTACGGCTGCGTTGAAGTATTTCCTTTCTTGTGATTTGCGGAACTGCGCTTTGATCCAACCATTCCAATAAAGAACTGCCCAGCCCCTACCCTCATATTGACGGTAAACTCTTATTCTCATTAACTCGCCAAAAGTATCAGGCGGATATCCAGTTATAACATGAGTAAAGTCGTGCATATCAGTTACGAATGTTCCGTAGGCTTTTAATTCAGCTTGGTGATCGGAGTATGCAGCTTCATCATATCTAGCTTGGGTAGTAGCTAGTTGGTCGTTTACTTCAGTAAAATCATATTTTTCTAAGAACTGAAGATATTTTGCCCCTAGAGTATTGGGGTCTCTGTCTTTGAATCTTTCTATATTATCGGTTAGTCTTTCGCCTGCAAGATATCGCAAGCCGGTAGGTGTTTTTGCCCAGTCTTTTATTATTTGTTCTCGCTCTTTTTCAGAAAATTCAAAAACAATTTGACCAGCTAAGTCTGTGTTGCCTTTAGCTCCTTCTTCATAAACACATAACTTTTTTAGAAGTCTGAATTTATTAGCTATAGACATTATATCTTCCCTAGTAAGTACCCTGCTTCTACGACTTGACGCAGATACTTTTTCTGTTTGTCAGATTTAATAAGTAACCTTTCATTTATACCCTCTCTTCTAATAGGTAGAGGTATATCATCTATACACTTAGTCCACATATCCCAAGGAACACACATGTAGTGTAGTGTTGGCATTTCATGGTAGTGCGCAAATAGCTCTATAGTATCTATACATGTTGAGAAAGCTTTTCTCATCATTATGTTATGATTGATAGTGTCTTTTGGACCAATAGCTTCTTTTTTAATTAAGTCGTCAACAGTCATATCAAAGTATAATGGAGCCCAACCATGTTTTCTTTTATTAAGGTTAACAAAGAAAGGTACATCTTTTGCGGATAAAATAAAGGAGTCTACATCATTTAGATACTTACCAGGCTGCTCTTTATTTTCTTGCCTTGTAGCTTTGCCATTTGCAAAGTAGTGCTGGGGAGCAAAGTCTTTAAATAGTTTCCAATTGATTAACATAAAGTCTTTGCAGTAGTCTGATTTTTTATTAGGTAAGTCAAGTATCTGGTAATAGTTTCCGTAGAACCCATGGTCAAAGTATTGGTTCTTTCTAGAGAAATAAACTAAGTTATCTCCCATTTGTTTTACTGTAGGTATATTCTTTTCAAAACTACCATTAAAGATTCTAGCACCTTTAGTATGAACAATAACTCTTTCTATTGGAGCTCCTTTTGGTTGCTTGTCTTTCCAATGTTCTCTAAACTGGAGACACACCCTAGCCATTCTATTGGAGCCTGTGCCTCTAAAAGAAAACGGAGTCTGGTAACTATAAACTTCTCTAAAGTTTTTCATTGCCCAATCAATAGTTGGTTGCATATTATCCATAAGCGGCCCCCTCCTATTAAATAGGTGTAGGCGGAAGTTCTCTGAGTTATTCACTAGAGAACTAAGAGTAAACTCTGTGTTTATCTCCTCTGTTAAAATAATAATATCAATCATTTGTATACCTTGCTTCTTCCTTTGAAAGTGTACTCCCAAAATTGTTCTAAGTACCTTTCTACTCTTTCTTCTGCGTCTTCGTCAAATTCGAAAACTATGCCAGACCTTTTGCTTGACAGTATCTTTAAAAGCGCTGTACGTGACCCGCATTTCTTTCCAAGTAGTCCCTGATATATGGCTTCATAAGTAAGATGATTCTTTTCTCTAGCAACTCTAGGAGTTGATACTAGATGAATATTCTTATTTAGAAGTAATCCTTCTATACCCATTTGACTATTAGGGCAGAAAGCTACATCAGTACATCTTTCAAGAATTTCATGTCCGCCAAGTTTTTTATTTAATACCTTATCTGCTCCATATCGTTCTTTATATTTTGCAACATATACATGAGCAGTTATAGGGTGTGGCTTAATTACATATCCCTTATTCATTACAAAGTCGTCTAACTTTTTCCAATCAAGAACATTCTTTCCTGGCTGTATAAGATTACTTCCTGGTGGAAATACTACCTTATCATAAGTAGAACGATTAACCTGTAATGTATATTTATTTTCTAGACTATCTATAATCTTTTGTATTCTATCCTCGTCTATCTTTTGATTTGAGTCAGCAATACTATGGTATAGTCTGTCATTTATTTTTATGGTGTTTACTCTAAAGAAAACTCCTTTGCCTAAAAAATCTGTATATAGAAATGACCTAATTGTTCTTAATTCATTGGTATTATACCATAAGTCAAATTCAAAGCTACAGCCATTATATTCTTCAGGCATTATTCTTTCACGAAATCTTGCTAATGTATCTAATCTATCTCTAGGTGGCATACAACTGCCTGACTTCATAAAATGAGTTGGGATATCCCCCAGCTCTTCTTTTATAGCTAATTGATCAAGAGCCATTGAGTTTCTCGGTTAGTTTCCAAACTTGTAACTCTAAATCTTTTATTCTTTCTTCGTTCTCTCCTATTGTATCAAAGAGAGCTGTCATCATACCTTCCATTTTTTTATTAAGGTAATCTGTTGTTATCTTAGGCGGCCCACTAGACTCGTCAATGACGTCTTCAAGTGTTTGTCCTTTTGCATTTTTTCTCTGTTCCATCTTAGCTCCATGATGAACCGTCCCAATAGGAAGCTCCGACATCAGAGGCGCTTGACACTTCAGTATCGAATATCGTTCCAGCTTGAGAGGCTGTTATTCTTTCAAATATACCTGTATCTGTTGCAGTAGCAATAGTTGTCAGGTGTTCGGTTGTAATTGTGGTATCTGTCGCTCTAGTTGTATTAAACGTAGAAGCTGTAGTCCTTGTGGTCTCATAAACAGAACCTGTTGAACTACTTGTTTCAAAAGTAGTCGAAGTATCTCTAGTAGTATCAAAAGTACATGTAGTACTCTTACTAGTAGAGGTTGCTCTTGAGCTCGCAGTTGTAGTTGTGGTATCAAATACAGTACTAGTTGATTTACTAGTAGAGGTTGCTCTTGAACTTGATGTTGTTGTAGCAGTATTAAACGTAGTAGTTGTAGACTTATCTGTTGCAGTCGCTCTACTTGTGAGTGTGCCCAACGTTGTAGCATATACTGTTGCTGTAGTTCTACTTGTTAAAGTAGCTCTTGAACTTGCTGTAGACTTAGAAGTTTCAAATGTACATACTGTAGCCTTACTTGTTGAAGTAGATCTTGAACTTGCTGTAGTAGTACTTGTATTATAAACAGTAGTTGTACTTCTACTGGTTGATGTAGCTCTTGAACTTGACCTAGATGTTGACCTGTCTGTTTCGTAAGTTGTAGTTCTAGCTGTATTCGTATTGAATGTTGTACTTATAATTACATTATCAGTCAGTCTACTTGTGTTAGTATTAAAGTCTGTAGAGACAATTACATTGTCAGTTAATCTACTTGTGTTAGTATTAAAGTCTGTAGATACAATCACATTATCAGTCAGTTTACTTGTGTTAGTATTGTAACTTGTAGATACAATTACTTCATCAGTAGTTCTACTCGTATTAGTATTAAATGTTGTTACTACGATGAAACATGTGTTTGTATTGTTTGTATGTGCACCTGTGTTGTTTGTAAACGTAGTCTGGTAACTTGTATTAGTATTGTTTGTATGAGCACCTGTGTTATTTGTAAATGTAGTCTGATAACTTGTATTAGTATTGTTTGTATGTGCACCTGTGTTATTTGTAAACTGACATTGGTAACTTGTATTTGTACTTATAGTTGTGTTTGTAGCAGCTATGAAACAAGTGTTAGTATTGTTTGTATGTGCACCTGTGTTGTTAGTAAACTGACAAGCATAACTTGTATTTGTACTTCTAGTTGTAGCTGTGTTAGCTGTAAAACAGGTGTTAGTGTTATTAGTATGATTACCTGTGTTATTAGTAAACCCTGTACTATTTGTAAATGAGCAAGTATAACAGGTGTTTGTGCTATAACAAGTATTTGTAGATACAATGAAACTGGTGTTTGTATTCTTCGCAGTGTTTGTACTATAACAAGTATTTGTTGCTACAATATATGAAGTTGATATAATACCGTAACTTGTGTTATTTGTTCCAGATGTACTATTTGTATCTGCAGTTTGACGAGAAGTATTTGTACTTCCTAAGTGGTGTCCTACTTCTGGGTCAATAAAGAATAATGTATTATTTCTAAAGTTAGTTGCCCAAGAAGTATTTGTATTCCATGCGGTATTTGTACTTACAGAAGTATTTGTATTATTTGCTGTGTTTGTATTATTAGTATGTGCACCTGTGTTATTTGTAAAACCAGTTGATACAATAGCACAAGTATTCGTGTTATTAGTATGTGCGCCTGTGTTATTAGTAAATGAACATTGATATGCAGTATTCGTATTTCTAGCTGTGTTTGTTGCGTAAGAAGTATTTGTTGCTACAATCGCACAAGTGTTTGTACTATTCTCAAAGCCTGTATTATTTGTAAATGTAGTCTGATAACTTGTGTTTGTTGCGTAACAAGTATTTGTAGCTACAATAGCGCAAGTATTCGTGTTATTCTGGTGCGTCGTATTATTAGTAAACTGACAAGCATATGATGTGTTAGTAGCATAACATGTATTTGTTGCTACGATAAAGCCACAAGCATATGAAGTGTTTGTACTATAACAAGTATTTGTTGCTACGATGAATGTACAAGCATATGATGTATTTGTTGCATATGATGTATTCGTAGATACAATCGCACAAGTATTTGTGTTGTTACTTGTTTCGTTTGTAAAGCTAGTGTTATAACTTGTATTTGTATTTCTAGTCGTACTATTTGTAAAGTCAGTATTATAACTTGTATTTGTGTTTCTATTAGTTACATTTGTAAAACTAGTGTTAAAACTTGTATTTGTGTTTCTATTAGTTACGTTTGTAAAGCTAGTGTTGAAACAGGTATTTGTGTTCTGACTTGTACTGTTTGTAAACCCTGTAGACCTAGATGTGTTAATCGTCGTGTCATACGAAGTATTGAAAGTCGTAGTAGTATCGTAAACAGTAGTAGTTGCTTTACTAGTCTCAAAAGTTGTGGTAGTAGTAAAGTTTGTAGTTGTATTGAATACAGTTGTAGTTTCTCTAGTTGTATTAAACGTAGTGGTAGTAGTAAAGTTTGTAGTTGTATTAAATACAGTAGTTGTATCTTTGGTAGTATCAAAGGTAGTTGTAGTTGTATACGTCGTTGTACTATCAAAGGTAGTAGTTGTTGACCTCGTCGTGTTATACGTGGTTGTAGTAGTAAAGTTAGTAGTAGTATTAAATACAGTAGTCGTACTCTTAGTTGTAGCGTACGCAGTCGTAGTAGTAAAGTTTGTAGTAGTATTAAATGTAGTAGTTGTACTTCTAGTTGTAGCAAATGTAGAAGTGGTATCTCTACTAGTATTAAATACTGTGGTAGTTCCAGCTGTAGTTGCAAATACTGTTGCAGTATTTCTGTTCGTCTCAAAAGTACAAGTAGTACTAAAAGAGGTTTCCTGAGTACCCGATACAAATGTAGTTTCAGTATTTGTACTTCTATCTGTAGCACGTACAGCATCGAACGGCCCTTCTAGAGAGCCGCCATCATTTACATAAACGTGATGAACACGACGAATCGTGCCGCCATCGTTAACCGCAAGAAAGCGAATTTGACGAAGTGTTCCCCCATCGTTACAGTAAATTGCCATTTAAGTTCCTATGAATAGACGTACCAAACGTGTCCGCTTGATGTACCACTAGTGCTGGTAGGAGCAGTTGTTGTAATAGTGTATGGTAATCTTGCGGCTGCAATAGTACCTGACATTTTAGAGCCAGGAACATCTAAGTTAGATGCCTGCCTACTACTGTTAACAATTTCTGTTCCGTCAATACTTAAACCTGAGTCTTCAATATTGAATTGTAATTTTTGTCCCATTTTATACCTCGATTGCTTGTCTTATGACTTTGATAGTCATATTATCTGTTGAAGCAGGTGTAACTCTTAGTCTTACGTTGCCTGAGTTAATATCTGCGTCAAAAGTTGCTTGCGCTCCATTATCAAAAATGGACGCGTACTGTGTTAAATATACTGTTGTTCCATCATGGAATAGTAATAGTTCTAATGCTTGATAGTCTCCATCTGTACTGTTTGTAATAGAGATGAGATACTTAGCAGTTCTAAAAGTAGCTGCTGCGAAAGAGTCAACTGTTTGTTGTCCCGTTGAACTACTTGAAAGAGTAGCTACATCAAATCCCCCAACTTCATCAATATGTAGTTTTTGAGGTGGATTAGTATCTTGAATACCTAGTAAACCTGCTACCTTTGTTAAGTCTCCTGTACCATTACCTAGTGTTACATGTCCAGTTGTCTCTAGTGTAGCAAAGCTACCGTTACCACTAGCTGCGGTTACGTCTCCTGATAGTGATATACTAGTACCGTTTAGAGTTCCTGTAAGTGTACCACCACTTAGAGCTAAGTGAGTATCATCATTTGCTAGTTTTATCCAGTTGCCTCCATGAGCATAGTAGCCTTTACCTGTTCCATGAACGTGTGCAAACATACCGTGGTATGTAGAAGCACTTGGCAAGTCTCCTTCTGATGAGTATACATTGGCAAATAACATTTTGTTACCATTACCATCTAATGTTCCTGATAAAGTAGTTGTACCTTCTAATGTTATGCCTGAAGCTATCTGTGTAGTTGTAACTGAATTCTGTGCGATTTCAGAAGAGCTTACTTGGTTAGCTGCTATCTTAGCTGATGTGATTGCGTTGTCGGCTATCTTTGCTGTCTCTACTGAACTACTTGCTAAGTGTATTGCATCTATTGAACCACTTATTAGTTCTGAACTATCTACTGAGTTTGCTGCTAGGTCGCCATGTACTATAGTTCCATCTGCTATGTGGTCAGATACTATAACCCCTGATCCAACGTGTCTAGCTAGGATAGAGTTATTAGCAAGTTTAGTAGCATTAACTGCGTTATCTGCTATGTTTCCTGTTGCGATTGTATTCCCAGCAATTTTATCACTAGTTACTGCATCATCTGCTATCATCAATGTAGTGATAGAGTTAGTTGCAATTTTTGCTGTTGTAACTGCATTGTTTGCAATCATTGAGGTTTCTACAGCACTTGCTTGAATTGTTGCAGAACCTGTTACATTACCTGCACCTGTGAAAGAAGCTGATGTCCAAACGACATCTCCAGTCATTCCAATTGTTCTTCCTGTTGCTAGTGCTGTTGCTGTATCAGCATTGCCTGTTACATTTCCTTCTAGGTTTGCTACTAATGTAGCAACTGTGTACCCTGCTCCACTAGTGTTTACTGTTGTGGTAGGTTGTACTTGTAAGTCTTTAAAGAGTCTCCATTTTCCAGAAGAGTCTGCGTCTCTGAATATACCAGAGTATAAATCTTGTGAGCCTGATGTATCATACAATCCATAGAAACCAATATCAACTGCGTCTGAGCTGTTGTTACTTGTTGCCATTGAGATTAACGAATCACCAGTAGTAATTGTAGTAGCTGAAGCTGCGAATGATGTTCCTGATACAGTTACGTTTCCTGAGAAAACAACATTACCAGACATTGTCTGTCCGCTTAGTGCATCTGATTTTAGTTCTGATACAGATACAGAGTTTGCTGCTAAATGGTCTGCAGTAATTAGATTATTTGCAACCATACCTGCAGCGTTGATAGCGTTATCTGCTACTTTAGCCGCTGTTACTGAGTCGTCTGCTAATTTAGCTGTTGTTACATTAGCATTTAGTATTTTTGCAGTAGTTACTGCATCACTTGCTATGTCGCCTGCTACAATTGTACCATCTGTTATGTGGTCAGAAGCAATAACTCCAGAAGGTAGTTTTGCTGCTGTGATTGCGTTATCTGCTATCTTTGCAGTAGTTACCTGAGATGCTCCTATATGTATTGTGTCAATAGAGCCAGTTATTAGTTCTGCGCTATCTACTGAGTTAGCGGCTAATTGATCCGCTGTAATTTGGTTATCATCTATATGTTGTGTCAAGATAGCATTGTTAGCTATTTTTGCACTTGTTACTGCTGTTGATGATAAATGAATAGTGTCTATACTACCAGTTACTAACTCTGCAGTATCTACTGAGTTTGCAGCTAATTGAGTGGCAGTAACACTACCATCTGCAATATGATGCGCTGTAACTTGGTTTTGAGCAATCTTTGCTGTAGTGATAGCGTTAGCTGCTATCTTTGCTGTTGTTACTTGTAAGTTGCCCAAATGTGAGGTATCAATACTACCGTCTACTAGTTCGCTTGAATCTACTGAGTCGGCAGCCATTAAATCGGCTGTGATTGTACCACTTGGTATTTGTGTTGCGGTTACAGAGTTATTTGCAAGTTCTGAACTTGAAATTGTATTCTCTGCAATTTTTGCAGCTGTAACTGCGTTGTCCGCTAGTTTTACTGTTGTTACCGAATCAGAAGCTAATTTAGCTGCTGTTACTTGTAATGACCCAAGGTGTATTGTATCAATACTACCAGAGATCAATTCTGCTGAATCCACTGAGTTAGCTGCTAGCGCATCGGCGTCAATTGACCCGTCTGCTACAGCTGTAACTGCTGATGCTTGTAATTGTGCTGCTCCAATAGCGTTCGTTGCTACTTCGGAGGTGCCTACCGCGTTTGCTGCAATTTCTGATGTGCCGACTGCGTTAGCGGCTATCTCACTCGCAGTAATAGAGTTACTTACAATTTCTGTAGTACCTACTGCGTTTGCCTCAAGCGTGGAGACTAGCGCGTTTTCCTTGCCTATGAGTGCCATGTTATGTCTGCTCCAGATACGATAGAACTACATCTATCGAGCTTGCAACATTTGATTGTACTTTAATTATATCACCTGCCTCTAAAACAACTTTACCCTCTCCACCAATTGCTACAACGGTTGAACCGTCAGGTATTGGGGAACCAGATAAAATACTAATATGATTTGTAGTACTAGCGTCGTAAAATTCTACACTACCTTCAATTGATCCTCCACTTTGGTTACATAGGTATAATCCTATTACTGTAACTGTGGTGTTAGAAGGGCAAGTGTATACAGTTGTTAACGAAGTTCCTACATCTTTTGCTGTTGCTGATTTAAATGCTGATGCCATGTTGCTATCCTAATGCTATAGTAAAGGCTAGAATATCGTCCTCTGTCGCAATAGCTTCTGAGTGAGAAGCTACTGTTACAATATTGCCATTCGAGTCTTTAGTATAAATCTTTTGGTCGGCTGTATTCATTGCAATTTCATGAGTAGCTAAGTCACTAGTACTGGGGGCTGAACTTGCTGATTCCGACCTTTTTATTTTAATTACTTGTGCCACTAGAATGTACCCCCATCTAGTGTATTAGACCATGTGACTGTTGATGAAGAACCTACTTGAAGTATTTGTCCTACACTATTTGTTGAGTCATATGAACCTATTGAAAGTTTTGAGTAACCACCATTGGCACCATTAGCACCAAATAGTATGTCACCATTCGCTGTTGCTGATATACCTTTTAGACTTAGATTTGCTCCACTATTGTGTGAGATTGTTTTATCATCTACGTCTACTGCAATAGTATTCCCTGTTTTTGTAAGGGCGTTACCAGCATCGATTTGTCCAGCACCTGAGAACTGTGTAAATACAAGGTTGTCTGTGCCAAGAGTTGCTGTTCCTGTTACTGAAGTTAGAACATAAGCATTATCTGCGTTAGATGAACCTGCTTCAACGAATACAAATAATCCGCCTGTAACTTCGGCAGCTGAATCTGCGTCTACTGCTCTTGTAAGTACACCTGCCACACCTACGGCTGGAGCTGTTGTAACTTTATAAACACCATTTTGTGTCTGTGTTGACTGGTTTTTAACAAGGACTCTATCGTTAGCAGCGAGGTTAACACCATCAATTGCTTGTACGCCTGTAGCGTCATAAGTAAGAGTTCCTGCACCATTATTGTAGGTTGCATTGATATTAGCTGTTGAAGCTAATTTAACTGAGTCTTTGATGTCGAGTGCTTGTTTTACACTATCAACATATGCTTTGGTTGTAGCATCTGTAGAGGCTGTTGGAGTACCTACATTAGTTATTCTGTTTGCTCCCATATCAACAGTTTGTGAGCCAGCGACTGTAAAGCCTCCGTCAAAGTCTGCTGAAGGAGTGAATGTTGCAGTACCTGTAACAGTAACGGTATCACTACCTGCGTTACCTAAAGTAACGTTACCATTTAAAGTAGTATTACCATCTACATTAAGTGTAGAGTCTAAATCGACTGCATCTTGTACATTCATTGTACCTTTAACTACTGTATCTCCGTCTCCAGAAGCTACTGTAAATTTGTCTGTTCCTACAAGGAAGTTACCACTAGCTACATTAACTGTGCCTGTGTCCATATCTTTGCCGACTACAACTTTCTCGCTAGAGTTTGTAGTTACAAATTTAAGATATGAGTTTCCTGCTTCTTTGATATCCAATGCAGCTGCATTGTTATCAGGCATTGTAAGAGTGTTTGCTTGACCTGAAAAGTCAACTGTACCGCCATGAGTAACAACTAAGTTACTTGTTGGGGCTATAGTTAGATTTCCTGATGAAGTTGAGATTGTATTGCTTGAACCAGTGAATACCATATTCCCTGATTTTAATTGGTCTATCTTACTGTTAGCATCAACTAATACTGCTGAACTTGCTGTTAATGTACCAGCAGAGTGATCTAACATCTCAACGTATAGAGCACCGCCGATTGCAGTTACAGCACTAGAGGAAGGGTGACCAATAAATAGCTTGTTACTATCGGAAGAATACGCTAACTCACCAGCACCAAGTGAACCCGGTGCGGAAGTACTGGTACTTCGTTTGATTTTAATTGTTTGTGCCATTATTTTTTCCTATATGAGCTTAAAAGCTCCCTGCGTCTATCGTGTCCGAGTCCGTTGAACTGTTTCCTATCATTACAGGAACCCAATTAAATTGTCCTGCAGACGTCTCTCGATAGATCTTTAACTGATTATCGTCAGTATCATAAAAGAAGTCTCCTTCTGCTAAGTTAGTTGTGCCAGCAGTTGGAGCTGTCGTTTGAACAAAGAACTGGTCTGCTAATTGCAGAAGTGCTTGTTCAACTGTTGACGCAGATGAGATAGTTCTCGCTGCGTTTTGAAAAGTAATACCTTGTGCGTCCGTAGCCGCACCAGCAATAGCTGCTGAAATAGTTAGTTCGGTTACTTGATTAGTTACCCCTACAGAAGTAGTTTCTGGGGTTATGGTAAGTTTTACTGACATTATCTTGTAACTTCTGGAGTGACTCTAGCCACGCCCTGTAGTAATCGTGTTACTGTGTTATTTCCTGTATTTACTAATTCTAAGTCGTAATAATATTTACCTGACGCAATTGCTGCAGTAACTGAATTACCCAAAGCCATCTTTATCTTGCCATCAGTAGCATTTACAATCGTGCAAGTAAAATCTGCTGTCTTTGTTGCAGATGTAGGTGACGGACGCAATTGTGCCCGTGCTGTGTGAGTTGCTATTGGAGTTGCCGCACCACCTTCTGAAATCGCTATTTCTATAGCAAAGTCTGATCCTTGGTCGATAACTATATCATAAGTTCCTGCTGTCATTTAAAATTATACTCCTATTTGTAAATTATAGCAAAAATCATAGGTGATGTCAAGAACTAAATTTGGAACGTCAATTATG
>Ga0163111_10000870_pt1 | contig 18258 bp, 17 predicted proteins | sample CRUFie1St18metaG_FD_109645 | JGI IMG/M metagenome (GOLD analysis project Ga0163111, IMG submission 109645) | Marine microbial communities from the Costa Rica Dome - CRUD Field 142mm St18 metaG | ecosystem: Environmental > Aquatic > Marine > Oceanic > Photic zone | place: Costa Rica: the Eastern... | reverse complement strand
TACTATTAATAACCATCATTCCCATATTATAAAATTCTGCTCCTAGCTCATTCCATTTCCAATTTACATCTGTTAAATTTTCAAAAGCAGACTTAGAATATTTTCTTATTTTTGATTTATATTTTTTTGCACAAGGCAGTTCTCTTTCTGCAACTGCACCAAATGCATATTCTTCAGTTAGGTCCCAAAATATATTAGGAGCTTGTTGTCTTATATAAATGTCACTATCGATAATTGCTACTTGTTCATATTGGTTTAGATACGTAAAGGCATTTTCTTTTTCATATATAGGCATGTAACCTAAACGCTCTACTGCTTCCTTACTTCTACCTGTTCTTGACATATCTGGTCTAATTTTTAATATAGGTTCACGTTGTACAATATGTGTCATATTATATTTGTTACAATAGTTTGCAACACTTTGTATACAATATTCATACAATTTACTTTGCTTTCCTACAGCTACCTGATAAATCATTCTTTTCATTTAAGATCCTTTGTAAAACTCATTTTATCTGATTTAAAAGTTACTTTGTTTTCTTTATCAAACTTCATATCTACAATACCATCGCATAACATCCAATCTGCTGGCATTGCTCCATTATTATGTACCCAGTCTAAAATTTTTTTCGCTCCATTAGGAGTTATTCTATATGCTCTTGCACCTTCATACCAATTTCCTGGAGGTATTGGTTTAGCTTTGTTAAAGCCCTCAAATTTATATACATCAACATCTAAAAATTGCCCCATTGGCTTTTTAAAAATGACATCATGTTCAAAGATACAAATTGGCTGTTGTTCTAAGAAACATCTTTGCCACAAAAGGTACTGACTTAAGAAACAACCTTGTACACCAGGGCTTTCCATTAACCTTTTGCATTTTTTGTGTTTCTTGTAAGGAAATAAATTATGGTCCTGTAATTTTTCTAGTGTGCCATCTACACCAGGAAATAAAGATACATTCCAGCCATGAAACCTACCAGTTTCTAATGCACGAATAGCCATGTTCACACTATTTTCATATTTTGGCAAGTAGACAATGTATCCTTTGTTCACGGTAAATCCCTAATTTCTTTTAAGATTTTATTATACCAGTGCTCTGGCAACCATTTTACTTGAGCGGCTTTGAAACGTTTATCTTCTTTTTTACTTCCTTTACCTGTGCTAAAAACTTCATCTCTTTTCATTCCCCAAGCGTTCCATTTGTAAGGAATTTTTTCCCAATGGTTTCCCATATTAGCCCATTCTGCGATTGTAGCTTTAAGTACGTCTTGATCAACATACCAATACACACCTCGTTCAAATGCTTCTATCATCCGTGTACTGAATAGATCTCTAAACTGCATTCCTTTATCCTCTATTCCTAAAGATAAAGCACTTGCAATAAACACTCCAGGATCTTTTGGTTTGGGCATAACAGATACGTATTTTGTAAGTTGCCTAAAGTCAGCAGTATGAAATCCGTTACGTAAGATTGTATCACAATCAATTTGGAAAATATGTTGATGCGGATTTTTAAATAATTGATTTAATCTCATGAATCTTACACTTGCAAGATATGTTCTTCTTGCAATATAATCAAGATCATTTGTTTTAAAAATATGAATACCCTCTTTCATACGTTTTTTATTTTTATCTAAATTTGCATAGAAATCTTTTGTTACAGATTCATGTGTGTAAGTAAATTTGTACTTGCTTTGTAAATTATCTAGCACATGCTTGTCCATGTTGCCTTCGTTTATGATATGGCAATGTACATGTACCCAACCCACTGTTCTATTAATACTTTGTTGTAATGCATAACCATGTCTATCAAAGTAATCATAATCGCAACTGAAAAATACTATATCTGTAGCTTCTTCAGGAACACATCTTCCTTCTAATGGCGGCAACTTAAACATCTGGACTAATTCCTGGTCTATATCCTAAGACAGCATTCTTTTCGCCTTTGCCTAATTTTCTTATCATTCTGTATCCTAATGGCATAAGAATGTCTCTAATGCTATCTTGTTTGTACCCATATCTTTCTGGATGATCTTTTCTCTCATATAAAATTATAGGCTTACAACGTTCTATTGTTTTTATAGCACCTTTAGCTACAAGTGGTTCGTATCCTTCAGCATCTATTTTAATAAAATCTACATTGCTTAATTCAAAAGAGTCTAATGGTTTTATTTTAAATTTTCCTTCTTTTTTATCTGGATTAATATGAGTTCCAAAACTTTTATTTGTTGTTTTTATATCAACGTTTTTCTCAACGTCACCTATTCCTACAGGATGTGTAGTTACATTAAAACTTTCTTTCATGTTTAAATTATATTGTAAGCAAGGAAAAATATTTAGGTTGATTTCAAAGGCATGCACATGTTCAAAACTTTGGCTCAACCTATACGAAGTAATACCTACGTGTGCTCCTATATCAACTGCAATACGCAATTTACTACAATGAGATATTGCAGTTTGCAATTCAAGATTTTGATATTCTTCAATCTTTCCCATGCCTTGTTTCTTAGCACTCTTCAAACAAATGTCGTCTTTAATAGTTTGCCAACCATCTAATGTAATATACTTCATTTTTTAACCTGATAATCAAACGTACATAACCAAGCAAGTCCGCTCTGGTAATCGTCTCTGCTGAATTGACTCCATGCAATATGTTCTAGCATATCCATTCTATCAAACCCAACTTGATTTTGCCAATGTTGCACTGCACTTTGCCCTAGTATCTCTATTGGTTTACCAAGACATAATGCTTCTACTGCGGCCATACTATGATATGTAATTACTTTCTTTGCTTTCTTCATCATAGGAATAATTTCCTGCCATCTCTGCTTTCGTTTTCCTATTTTTTCTCTTATCATCAAAGGACCTTGTCCTTCGTAGTATTTAATAGTTTTATCTCTCCAGGATTTGTAATCTTCACCCATATACTTAAATATGTTACTTTCATTAGGCATTACAAGTAAATTGTAATCACCATTCGGATTCCATTCTCCCCAAAGACTATCGTCAATCTCAAGGAGTTTGCGTCTGCTTTCGCTAACTGGTCTTACAACTGTATTTTGTAGTGAATTGTAACTGATACGATAATGCATAGGACGTTTATGCTTGTGATTACCTATGTAACCATTATCTATATGAAAAAAGTTTATTGATTTATCTTTTATTATTGCATCAAATACCCAGTCATCAAATGGATGGCTAAATGCTAGATATCTGTCTTTTTCAATTTCATCAGCTGAAGAAATTGTCTTTACATCACAATCACTGTAAAGATAGGTAAAAAGTTGACCTCTAAGTTTTTTACTATTTTCTGGTACCTGAAACTTATAAGGAAGCATCTTCCATGCCTGCTACTCTTAACTTGACTACATTAGTGATTTGCCACTGTTTTTGGTCAAGTCCTTTTAGCAAGCCGAGCCACTTGTTTCGCAAAAGTGCAAATTCGTTTATGATCTTTTCATAGTCAACTACATCTGCTTCACCGTCAACGTACTTTTCAACGTCTCTACTAGACAAAGCTCTTTGATAATTTTCGAGATACTTTTTAAAAAATGTGCTACGCAGTCTGCGTAATTCAATATTTAGATAATTTAGAATTGCTTCGATTTCTTGTAACTGATGGAATCTATGTTCAACAATGCCGGGCATTTCTGCCGCGGCACGTTCAACATTACCTTTTAGCTTTACTTCTTGTCGAGCGTTGGCAAGTTCTGATTCAAAGTGTGTAATTGCATCAGGAATCTTGTTTATATCTCTAGCTACTTCAGAGTACCAACCCATTAGTCATCCCAATCATCGTCCTCAGCATCGTCAACTTCATCGATGTCTAAGTAGTAGTTTATAGCAGAATCAAGATGATCGCAACTGCCTATTGCTTCTCTAAAGTCTGAGTCTTGTGCTCCATAATCGGCACAAGTATCTACAAAACTTTCAGCAACAATATCTATTTGCTTCTTGTCAATGCTATCTTTAAATGTGTTCCACACGTCAACAATAAGACTGCTTTCCATAGTAAAATTACTCCTGTTCTGGTTCTGTTGGTTCTGCAACCTCGATATTTACCTCTGAGGATTGATTATTGATATAATCTGACATAACCATGTTTAACAGTTCTCCAGACCAGTTTTTACGATATTCTTTAGTTTCTTCACCTGCAGAATTAACGTACTTCAGTCTATTACCATCTTTTACAAGTAAGCCTTGTTTTTCAAACATGTCAACAAGTCCACTATACGGATCCATACCTGTTTCATAAGGAATTTTAACCTGCACACCTTCGAAAGGTTTTGCATATCTTGTTTTCATTACCTTACAACCTGCACGAATACCACGTACATCACTTACCTTATTACCATCTTCATCTTCTTTTAATTTTAGTTTTTTCATTGCTACAACAATAGAAGATGCATAGATAAATCCTTGTCCGCCTGATATTTTATCATCTGGATCAAACATATCTTGTGATGCATAAGTGTGGTTAGTACATACCATACCTACGTTATGACTACCAAACATGTTTACACAGTTTCTTACAAGTGCAGTAAGTGCCTTAGGTTTACGACCCATGTCACCTTTCATATCACCCTTGTTAAACTGATCAACATCAGTAGGAGTTAACAACATGCCTAACGAGTCAACTACAAACAATACCTTTGGTCTTTCTTCTTCGGGCATTGCTTTGTAATCATTCATGAATACACTAATTGTCTTAGCAACATCATCAATCATTGACATGTTTAGTTTTAGTAGTTTGCTTTCGCTTGTGTCTACATCTAGTCTTTGTAACCAGTCTTCATCAAGTGCATTTTCACTGTCTACCAAAACTACAAATATACCTTGTTCTTGTGCCGCCTTTACAATGTTACCAGCACAGAAATAAGATTTACCTGAACCTGATTCACCTGCAAATACAGTTACTTTTCCTAACGGAATACCTTTATGGAAATCACCTGATACAAGATAATTGAGTGCATAGTTACCTGTTGAAATCCAATCAGTGGGATCATTAAATCCTGCACTCATTCCTGTAATGGATTTTGTTAATTGTGTCCTAAACTTTGTAGGATCAAACGCCTTTGCCATTTTACCTCCTTAATAAGCCTTATGGGGGATTTCTCCCCCACAATATATATTTTTATTGATTAGTTCTCGCACGTATCATGGAAAGAATGTCTTCAGCTTTTCCACTTGTTGTTGGTGCTGGCTCTTCTGCCTTTGGTGCTTCTGTTACCGGAGTAGCTTCTACCGGAGTTTCCTGCTTTGGGGAAGTATCCACCTTTGCAGTTTCAGAACTTGCAGATTTCACAGGATCACCTGTTCTAGCCGCCATACCCGCTGGACGGAAATATTGTCCGAAACGATCCATGTCGTATGCTTCACCATCGACACTCGCTTCAAACATTTCCTTCATTACTTTCACTTCGACATCTGAGGGCTTCTTAGGAAGGAAGTCATTTAGATTAAACAATCCATTTGCTTCGATTGCTTTCATCTCTGCGTCTGCTAATGGACGCTCACGTCTTGCCCAACTTGATGTTGAGTAGTCAGCATATCCGCCTTTAGAACTTTTAGTTAGACGGAAGTCTACACCAGCAGTATAATCTGTTGGCAGTTCTTCCATATCAGGATCCATAAGAGCCTGTTTAATAATTTGGAAAATTTGCGGTCCAATTATAAAACGTCTAATTGGATTTTCTGGAGTTGAATCCTCATTAAGAGCATTCTCAGTTACAAACCCTTGGAAGATATAACTTCTTTTCTTCCAATATTTACGACCCATGTCCTCAAGACTTGGATCTTTAAACCAGCCACGAACTTCGTTCAAAATTTCACAGCTATCACCATACATTTCCATACAAGGAATTTGTACTTGTACCGGACGACTATCAGTGTCGCCTTTTACTCCTGCGAAAGGCAGTTTGATCATCAAACGTTCTTTCCAGAAAAATGTATTGGATTCGTCACCGTCTGGAAGAAATCTAACTGTAGTAGTTTGACCTTCCTGCATATTCCAGAATGGAAAAATTGCATTATCGCCACCGGATGATTGATTGCCTCCTGAGCGATTTTCTTGTTCTTTGAGCTTTGCTCTAATTTCTGCTAGTGTTGCCATAATATAAGCCTCCTTTAATTTAATTGCCTTATAGCTTTGTGCCTGAACATGCACAATAATTAACATTGTACATGATATTATTTATAAAGTCAAGTGTTTTCTTAGACTTTTTTTGAAGTTTTGGCTATCTTAGTCCAGCTAAATGCTGAATTCTTGCCATTTCTTCATCTTGCCCACGTAATAATTCTGAAATTATTTGTTGGGCTTCTCCAACATGCTCATCGCCGTAGTCTTTTTGTACTGCTGTAAGCACTGCTGTTTCTCCTTTTGGAAATGCATTCTGCGTGTAATCATACATGCTTTTGATGAACTCTTCCAATGGAATCTCGTTTTTTGGTTTCATTTCGTCATGCTTGCCTTTTGGGCTCACATCAATCGTAATGTCCTTTTCGTCCTCTTTTTCTGGTTGTTCTTCTGATTTGTCTAATGCTTTATCAATTAATTTATATCCGCCATATGCAACTATAACTGCAACACTGGCAGGTAAAGCATATTTCGCCGCCATTCTTGCAATAGCCGCCGCACCCGGAATGTCTGGGAGGTATTCCATAATGCTCTCAACACTGTCAACTATAAAGTCTTTGAAATCATTTAACTTGTCAATTGCATAAATTCCTCCAGCACCCATCGCTGTTTTGCCTGGATTATCTTTCGCTATCTTTGCCGCTTTTTTGGCTACTTTTGCGCCGCCCTTTGCCGCTTGTTTAGCCATACCTTTTACAGCTTCTTTTGCACCTTTTTTGGCAAGTCCTTTAGCTATAGCACCTACAGCCATTCTGCCAATCATTGCTATTGCCGGTATTGCTAACGGAGCAATTTCGTCTGTTCTTTCATCTTCGTCAGTCTTCTTTTTATTGTGTTGGTCTTTTATTTTTCCAATCTCTTCAGCACTTGCACCTTTACCTGCGGCACTTTGAATTTTCTTCATTCCGTCTTTACCATACTTCTTTACACCTGCACGGTACATGATGCCACTTTCTGCAAGTTCATCTTCTGTCCAAAATTCTAAGATATCCATACCAGCGTCTTCAATAGCAGACTCTAAAGTATGTTCTTCACCGTCCGATGTTTTGAATTTTGTTCCAGGTTTTGCGCCTTTAGCTTTTAGTTCTCTAACCTTTTGTGCAAACTCATTACCCTCGTATGCTAACGGTTCTCTGTTAAATTCTGCTCCGTTAACAATTTCATCTGCAAGTTTTTCAAAGCCGTATGTATCATCACCCATTGATTCGTCTTGGATTAATTCTGTTTGATGTTTTTTCAATTCTTCCATTGAATCAAACTCACCAGTCACTTTTCCATCCTTGTATGAAATAAATTTGTCGCCTTTTTTCTCTGCCGCAAGTCCATACTTGTTCATGCCCATTGAATCTCTTTCGCCTACAGTATCTTCAGCTACTCCAATGTCATCTACCATGATGTCAATAATTGTTTCATGATCATCATCACCATGCAATCCATTTTCGCCTGCTGTGATTTCATATTCTCTTCTAATAAAATCGCCTTCTGGACCTTTTTCCTTCATAAGGCTTTCGATTGCTTGTTCAGGTTCTTGAGATTTTGAAATCATCATCTTTACTTTTTCTTCAACATCTTCACCTAACAGTTCTTCTGGTCCAAGCTCATCTACTCTGTTTGCTTCACTTACAAGTTTGTAAATGTACGGAAAGACACCTTTGAGCTCTTCGTTAAACTGTTTGATCGTAAGTTCGTCAATCCAACTATTTGAAACATCTTCTGGAACTTCTTCTAGCACGGTTGTTTCGAAGTTCTCGAATGCTTCTTTATAATGTGAAACTGACTGTAACGCATGTGCCGTTTTCTTAACGGCTTCAATTCTTTCGTTAACAACATCTAAATATCCTGCTAAACTTTCAGCCATTACACTTGAGCGATTCATGTAAGTTTTGAATTTTCTTAGCTTGGATAGTTCTTCTGAAAGACCAATAATGTGTTTACCAAAATCATCATATGGATTGCCACCTTCAGCAACGTGTCTTGCCATTGCTCTTGCACCATTAAGATGTTTCATTGGATACTTAAATCTTTCTCCATTTTCACTTTCAATATAAATTCCAGCAATATCTCTTGTTCGTCCTGCTGGTTGTTCATGATTGATTGGCCCTGTATGCTTAACAATCATTTTAGCGGAACCAATATCTTGAAAACTGGTTCTACTTGTTCCATATAGTTTTGACTCGCTCATTTGTTTCTCCGTGCTTAGATATTCATAATCTCTTTTATCTAGGTTTGATTTTGTTATATCTCTTGTATCAAAATTTAACATTCTCTTTTTTGCAAACTGTCTCAGTTCTTTTAAAAACCCATACCAATTGCTTTTAATGCTTTCTTGTTCACTGTCAAATAGCTTTTGACTGTACATTACAACTAGGTCTTTTTCATCTAAACTTATGCTCACTTTCTTACCTTCAGCAAAGTCAAATTCAAAAAATCTAGCAGTTTTAGGTTGATTAGTTATAGTAGTATCCTGATCGCCAATAGTAATCGAAGGATATCTTCCTCTAATCTTGTTAAAAAGCTCATTTGCAACTGAATCAAGGTTTTTCATAATAATATTTATCCTAATAGCCACCTGTTACGAATATAGGCATGGGTGGTTCAATGGGTTCTTCGCCCTCTGCTTGTGTGAATGAGTTGTAAATTCTAGGATCCCAATCACGCAATACTGTCATCATTCTAAGAGCTAACAGCGTAGCACTTATCAAATCATCTGTTTCTCCAAGTTTTGCTTTGTAACTTGTGCCTGTAGCAACAAAAGATTTCAATTCTCCGATAAGCACTTTACTGTTTACCTGTAATTTATCATTTTCAACCATGGTTTTGAGTCTGCTACAAGCTGTTATTTTTGACCCGTGTGTTGTGTTGAAACCTTTTCTAAACTTACGTACATGCCCTTTTCTTATAGGTTCACTTATAAAAAGTCCTGGGATATTTTCTTCGCCCATATCATTAATAACAATAAGTGCCGCTTCACCAATACTGTTGTTTTCAACACTCCAATATATATTATTTGCATTACCGCATTTTTGCTGTATGTGTGTTGTAATGTCTTTTAATATTCTTATCTGAGCAGGTATAGGAGTTTCATTATGTCTCCATTCTGCAACTTGTTTATATGTTGGCAACTCAAAAACCTGTATAGCGGCATAGTCGCCTCCTGTTCCCATAGAAGGATCTAAAGCTACAACATAACTTTCTGTAGATTTAGGTTCACTGTACCAACGTGTTTGACCCATATTTAATTTTGGATCAATACCTTCAAGCGTAGATAGTTTTATTGAATTAATTAAAGTTTCGTCATAGACAAGAAATTCACATCCGTATTCTCGTCTAAAGCGTTCTTCTCCAATTCTTCCTAGTTCAGCTTCTTTCCATTCTTCATCTCTATCAGGATGTTCGTCCCAGGTAGCAGTAAATCCGTGAAATCCATTAATGCCTGTTTCCTGTTCATTACCATTTGCGTCAAACTTATTTTGACTTTCCTTCCAAATAGTAGCAAATGTATCTTCGTCTGAGTTTGGAGTAGATGTAATAATTGCACGACCACCTGTTGCAAGTGTAGGAGATATAGAAGTCCAAAATTCTGTTGCAATACCCGGATTAACAAATGCAAACTCATCACAGTATAATAATGAAATTGACATACCTCTACCAGTGTTACCTGTGGTTGTTGAACTAACGATTCTACTACCATTTTCAAATTCCATAGATCCTTTGTTATAGTTAATAACACCTGCTCTAATAAAATCAGGACATAGTTCATAACCATATCTAATTCTTTGCATAATTTCCTGTGCACCTGTATATTTGTGTGCGGCAATCAGTATCGTCTGATCTGCATGAAACATAGCATACCAAAGTAAGTAACCAGCGGCGGTAGTAGTTTTTCCGCTTTGTCTTGGTAACATGTTGATGTTAAATCTATGTGAATGATAACTTGATAACAATCTTTCTTGATAAGCGAAAGGCTCAAACAACATCTTTCCGTCTACAGGATGTTGAATGTTAAAAAAATGTTTACAAAAATGTAAGTACCCTGTGTCTGGATGCATACATGCTTGTAAATCAGCTATCTGTGCTTCTGTGAAAGTTTCACGTTGATTCGCTTTTTTAGTTAATACACCATCTAAACTCTTGCTCATATGAGTATTTAACCAAAAAAATAGGCTCCGAAGAGCCTATTTGATTCGCAAAGTTTGGGGGGTTTACTTTTTATATTCTTTATATAAAGCGTCTAATTCTTCTTTAATTCTACCAGCAAGTGCCATAGGATTATCTCCGCCTGCTACTTTTGGATAGGTCTTTTTAGGTCTGTTGATATCATCTCCACCTTTTACCATATCTGAATATGGTGCATACTCTTCATCTGGAGAGTTTGCATAATCGCCGCCTTCAACAGCTTCTTTGTCTGTTAGTTTGTCGCCAACAGCCGCGCCTGCAACACTTGGAATAGCACCTCCAATTGCTTTACCTATCTTGCCACCGGTCATTGCACCTTTAGCACCACCTGCCACTTTTGCGGCAAGTCCTTTAGCACCTGTAAGTCCTGCACCAGCTGTTTTAGCACCAAGTGCCGCTCCAGCTTTAGTACCTAGTGCCGCTCCTTTAGCCGCTAATGCACCTGTTGCACCTGTTGCAGATCCTAATGCTCCGCCACCTAATGCTCCTAAGGCCGCACCAATTAATCCTGCTTTAAGATCTTGGTCTCCTGGTACATCATCTTTACCTGGAATGTTAGGATCATCGTCATGTGCTCCTACTATTCCTCTAAACTTGTCAATGTCTTTTCTCATTGGCAACGGCATATCTCCGCCTACTGGTTTTGGATCCATTCCAGCGTTTCGCATCATTGCCATCAACTGTCCAACTTGACTAGCATCATCGCCTGTCATTGAAATGTTCATAGATGCCGCTTCGTTGATTTGCTGTTTTTTTGATTTTTCTTCAGTTTCGATGTCAGTCATCTTCTGAATCATATCTTTCATAATCATGTTACTTACTCCCTATTGGTGATGTTGTTCCAACGTTGTCGCTGATATCTTTTGTATCACCTGGTTTAACATCTGCGATTGGATCGTTAGTTTTTTCTTTACGAGCAGTTTCAAGCTCTTTTAAAAGGTTCATTACTCTGCCTCCGCCAACAGTTTCCTGTGCTTTTGGATCAGCTTGTCCCATGTCTTCTTTATCTAACTTGGTTTCGTATGGACCTTCTTCTTTTTGTGCTTGGTATTCCATTCCTGGCTCGTTAACGTTTCTAACTAAAATCAATCCTCTATCCATTCCAGTGCATGCCGAAATGTATTCGTGCAATACTTGTGGAGTTGTTGGGTAATTCAAAGAAACTTCATAATAAGTTACTTCTGAGTTAGAAAGTTGTGGAAAATCTAGTGGGCGTTCTTGTATTGGCGTTTTCTTGCCTGCACCCATTGTTTCAATGCTGTATCGCTTTAAAGCTGTTTCTAATGAATCTTCGAATCCTTCTGGAAGTTGTCCTGCGACTCCAATTGAAAATTCGTATACTTTTTTTGCTTCTGTTAGATATTTTTCAAACATGTTTCCGTCCTTATAAATTATTTATCCATATTCTTAAGTTTTTCCAGTAAACTATTGCGATCTGTAACAACATATCCTTCACCCTGCACAATATCACCTTCATTTCCTTTGCTATCTTTGTCTAATTTTTCTTTTCTTAGTTGCAATTCTACCATTTTTAGTTTCTTATCTAACTTTGCTACCTTTGCATCTAGGTTAGTTTTTAACATTTGGCCTGCAACTTCGAATACCCTACCGCTATATCTAGATTCAACGTTCATTCCGAGATCCATAAGGTCATCATACGCATCCATTGCCTTCTCTGCTACTTCGCCTAGTTCTTTATCTGCTAGTTCACCTAGACCTTTTACCTGAGGCAAAGCGGCATTGATTTTGTCCAATTCAGCAATATCACGTAAAGTATCATTTTGCTGTGTTACAACATCATTTTTATCTTTTTCTTTTTCTTGTTTGATTATTTCCTTTGAATCGGGTAAATCTAACAATTCTTCTAATTTTTTACTCATAACATTGACTCATTATATGCTAGTATTATTTATCCTACTATGTTAACCGCGTCTGCCCTGATGAAATAGCTCTTTTTCAGTAATGACTCTAAAACTTATGCCTTTGGACTTTGCATACTTTCCTGCGGCTTCCCATTTTGCCATATTTAACACGTACGATGCTTGATTTTGTTTGTTTTTGCCCAAACTTTCTCGCATCGCTTGTGTGCTTGGTTTTATTTCTATAAGCTCTACTTTATGTTTACCATTTTTATCTTTATATTGTATAAAAAAATCTGGCACATATACAGTTGGTTTTCCTGTCAAAGGACTTCTGTAAGGTATTTTAATTGCTTCACTTGCCCAGGCACCTATAGCAGGATTTTCGTCACAAAATTTCATGAAATGAAATTCCCAACTTGATCTATACGTTGGTGTTTTCTTACCTACATATTTTTCTGGATGTTTTAGAGTGTACTTGCCTTGGGCCCAACGCTTCATTGGTTACCCCATAATGTTTCTAGATTCTAAAGGACTTTGTTTTTCTTGCACTCTAAATCCTAAAGTGCTAATTTTTTGTCTATTAAAGTTTAGTATTTGTGCAACTGTAAAACTTAATTGAATTTTTTCTAAACCTTTTAAAGTATCGAGTAATTCAAAAACTTTTATTCCATCTATTTTTGCCTGTTGCAAAAGAATAGATCCAGTTGATCTTGCCGCTGATTCGTCAAACCCTTTTGATTCTAAAAACCCTACTACAGCATCTACATCATTACTAGGAAATTGTAACTGATATCCGTAAAAAGAATTGAAATATCTTTTAACTGGATCAGCACTATCTGCATCTTTTTTTGTTGGCAAATTAATTTGTGACATCTTACGTTGGTCCTTCCGGAGTATTTGCCGCAACACTGTCTGCACTTGCTGATGTTTCAGCACCACTGCCGCCACCATTAGTTAAGAAGTTTGCACCTGCTACAAGTCCACCTGCTAGAGCCAAAGTCTTAAGACCGCCTCCGCCTCCGCCTCCACCTGAAGGGAAAGCAACTCCAGCAACTCCACTTACATCAATACCTGTAGTTTGACCAATTGCATCAACTGCTGAACCTAAAAGCTCTCCGCCGATTCCAGATTGTGTTAACGCACCAGCATTTTTTAAAGTGTTTGCCGCATTTAAAACTGTTCCAAAACTTACATTACCACCTGATATATCATCAAGCACTCCCATACCACCTGCCAGAACTCCACCTACTCCTAATAGACTAGCCGCACCGCCTCCAGATATAGATATCGGACTTGGAGTCTTATCATAATGCTCTTCGGCAAAACCTTTTGGACTTCCATTTTTGATTGGTCCTCTGCTATAATGAACTGTTTCGTATTCTAATGACATTACGTTTGATACAGGGTCACTAACTGAATTATCCATTGTATCATGTGTCCAGCTTGCAACCAAAGGATTTACTAAAGTCATTGCAGTATATCTTTTTCTCGACATCTGGCTGATTGTTATACTGTTAAAGAATGGTTGAAAACTATCATTATCAAAACCATATCTATACTGTTTAGCACCAAATTGATTTCCTCTATTGTAAGCATACTGCTTAATTGTAGGATCAATACTTCCATCTGGTTGTACTTTTGTATAATTGCCGTCTCTATAATAATATCTATAGTATGCTTCCCACATGGCAGTTGTTACACCATATGAATCATCATGAAAAGTAATTGTTACAGGATTGTAATCAATTCTCTTTTGCACAATTCTTTTTCTGTTGTATTGATGTTTTACATCTGTTTGAATGTTAAACTGTGGTAACGTGACACTTTTCACAAGCATGTTTAATTCATTCATATGCTTTTCAGCAAGCTGTGGTATTACTGCACTAGCTTCTGAATTAATGTTAAAACTTACGTGATAAAGAAATTTTACTTTAGGAGATAGTCTGTGACTATCGTCAACATATAGTCTAGCACCGTGTTGATAATCTGCAAGATTACCTTTTGGGTTTAATGCACCAGATGCTAAATTGTCTAAAAAGCCATTTAAAAAATTAGCCATACTATTCTCCTATACAGTATTTATCTTATAGAATAATGTGGGTATTTAATTCAGTCATAAAAAAAGGGCCCGTAGGCCCTTAATTTAATTTTTTTATTGATTAAGTAGATCCGCCGCCAGTAATTGCAGTGTTTATAGTTCTGCCAATCGCTGTACCTATTCCAGTTCCTTGTGGAGTCTGGATAGCGTTATCGTATCTGATGTTCAATGTTGTTGTTACAACTTCTGATGTTGCATAGTTCAATGAATTATAGTTCGCTGATTCTACATAACAACCATAAAGTTCGAAAGTTTCTAATACTCCTGGAATATTAGCACCATTACCACCATCAAGAATTTCAATTCTAGTTACAAATTTGTAATCACTTCCTGATGCCGCACCGGACATTTCAAAGAAATCAAATTGTTTCTGTAACTGTTCACCAACAAGTTTCTGCACGTTGTTGCTAACATCTTCACGTAGGTTAAGCGTAATTGGCTCCCAAGTATGTTTACCTGCAAGAAATACTCTCGAATTGTAAATGTCAACTGTCATTTGATCGAACGATACGTTTGGTCTAGTAACGTCCATAACTTGTTTTGTAAGTTCAGTTGTTGGACTTGATACACCGAAGTTTTCTAGTGATACCCTAAAACGGTATTGTAGTTTGGGCATCAACAGACCTTGATTTGATGCACTAGCATTACTATCTAACGGTACTGTTAATCTTGAAAGTGTTGAAATTGCCATTCTTTGCTCCTATTACTTTTATTTATCCGTTTAGAGTCCCGCTATTTCTCCAGTGTTTTTAAGTCTTAGTGGAATGTAAATAAATTCCACAGCCTTCACTGGCTCAATCGCGATATCCACGTATAGTTCATTTCTATCTATTCTAGCTGGTGTGTTATTTGACTCATCACAAACAACTAAGAAGTCATACAATGCTCTTTGAGATACAAGTTCTAACATTAAGCTATCTACTTGTGCTTTGATTTCATCACGTGTGATTTTATCATTTGGTTCAAAGATATACGGTTTTGCAAGTTTCTTAAGTTGTGATCTTAGGAAAATTACTAAACGTGCAACATTGATTCTATCTAACGCACTTGCATTTCTTGCTCTAGTTTTTTGACCAAAGTTTACAAGTCCTGCACCTGTTAAGAATGTAATTGGGTTAACATTTAATGAGTAAAGTGTATCACGCTGACCTTCGTTAAGTGCAATTGACTTAAATTCGCCTTCTGCATCAACAAATCCTGCGGCACTTGCATTTGTTATTCCACCACGTCTTGTACCTGCTGGTGCAAACCATGGAAACGATACTTGATCGCTTAATGCTAGTGTTCTTAGGATACCGTGACTTGGAGGAACAACAACGTTGTTACCTGCATTATCACTTGTGAATAAGCTAGGATAAAACACACCTAAGTATTCATCTCTTGTTACAAGTCCTCTGTCATTATCTTCTACAGCTAAATTAACATTGGATCCCCAATCATTAATAGTAGTTGCATCTGATTTCAGTCTTACTGGAGAGTCGCCAACGATAAATGCAGTTAAACCTCTATCATTGTTTAATGCTACCATTTCTCCAATTAACTCTGGATAACTTGGACATGCCATTACGTTAAACAATCTTGATTCATCATCTCTAATATCTTGGTTGCTATTAACCATTGCTTGTAGAGCTTGAACAATCACTTTACGCTGAGCTTTACGTCCAAAGCTACCTGCACCGTCAACTTGGTTAGCTGATTCAGTTACCCATCTATGCGGATAATATAATGCTTGACTTACGTCTCCCATTCTTATATTTTTAGCTGTTAAGTCTACATAGTTGCGAACAAATTTCTTAACATTAAATCCGCTTCTACGTAAGTTCCATAACAACATACCTTTTGGATATAATGCTGGATCTGGACAATCTGTATCTAAGTGATCACTTACTAACATTTCTTTGATTGTTCCACTTGGTGCCGCTGTTGCAGTTCCTCCACTTGTACCAAATCTTGCATCAGCAAATAAAATACCATCTTCAGTAGTTTGATCTGCTTCGTCTAATGCAATCCATTTAGCAAGGTCTGCATTGTATTTGTATACTTGTGGATAGTTTTCTAAGTCAGCAGTTGACACCCAAATGTCACCAGTTACTAGTGGTGTTGTATCTGATTGTTGTGTAGGCTCAGTAGCACTTACGATTGGACCATCTGGACTTGCATCTGTATAAACATTTTGATAACCTTTCCAAGTTGTTCCATTGTGTACTAGAATATCAACTTCGTCAACAATTGAGCTATACCATAATCTTCCATCTGTTGTTAATGCAGTTGGTGCATTTGCGCCAGCTGTATAAGTTAAGATCTTCCAATTTGAAGCATGGAAGTCATAGTTTGCCGCGTCACCTGATGGCGCAGAATAAAGATTCGCAGTACCTAATTTAGTGCTGTAGTTGTAAGCTGAAAAGCCTGCATTAGCAAAAGCACTGTCAGTATCCTTAATACGCATTTCACCACCATCGTTATGTGAAATTACAAGTCTGTTACTTGCATCAACACTTGCAACAATGTTTGTAAATCCGTGTGCGTTAATTGCGTTTGCAAATAAGTCAGCATCGCTTGCCGCTCCTGTTGCAGTAAACGCTAAAGCTACACCAGATCCCATTGCAAGTTGTCCTACGATGCTTTCTGCCATTGTAAAGTTTTTGACACCTGCACCAAAAGTACTTGCTGTAATTGCACTTGATGTAATTGTTGTAGCACCTGAAGCATTTCTAGCAAAAATAGTAAAGTCAAATTCTTCATTTTCTGCTTGAGTAGTATGTGCTTTAATATACAATGAGCCAACTGCAAGGTTAATACCTCCACCTGACTTATCTAAATTAAATAATGCTTCTTCGTGTGTTCTATGCACTGGTGCTGGTTTGTCTTCCCAAAGTTTTGTAGTTGAATTCCAAATTTTAACTTTGTAATTCGCACCTAAGTTTGCATCTGTAGTTTTAAACCAAATAGATCCTGAAGGTCTTGTCTTAGTATCTGCTGTTTTAAATTCAGGAACGTTAGTGTGTGGTTTAATTTCTAATGCTGGAGCATAGTAAGTACCAGCAGTGATTCCTACATCAGCTAATAATGTTCCTGATGCACCTGCTGTAATTGCTATTGCACCATCATCATCAGTAGAACCATCTGTAGTTGAACTTCCGTCACTGTAAATGTAAATTTTTCCATCTACAACTTGTGCAGTAACACCTGTGATTCCAGCCGCATCTATATTAGTTTTTAGATTTGCAACTGTAGTTCCTGCAAGTGTAACAGTCGTTCCATTAATGATAATAGTTTGCCCGTTTGTTAAGGTTGGATTTGCAGTTGAACCTTGGATAGTTGGCCAACTTTTTACCCAGTCAGCTGTTCCTACTTTTACCCAAGCACCGCTTGTATTTTTGTAAAAAACCTTATTCAACGTGGTTGTTGTAACTACAGCATAATCACCTACTTGCCCTACTGAACCTTTTGGTAGTCCTGAGCTTGTTTCTCCAACTTGTTGTGAAACGTTGGTAATAACTAAAGGAACTTTATTAGTGAATGACTGTCCACCAGTAACAGTTGCCGCATTTCCGTTCCATTCAAATATACCATATTTTGTTAATGCTGTGTCAAACCAGTATGTGCCGTTTGCTGGAGCCGCCGCTGGAGCACTTGCACTTGGTTCTATTTCGCCCAAGTCTATATCTGCTCTTACAACAAATGCTCTATTGCTCACACCTAAGTATGAGTAAGCCGCTTGTAGTCCATACTCGTTAAGCTCGCCGCCGTTGATTGGATTGTTGTTAACATCAGTTTGGAAAATTGGATCTCCAAATGTGTCTGATAAATCTCTTTGTGATGTAATTAAGAAAGGAACGCCTGCATTTGCTTTTGTTGTTCCTCTTGCTGTTCCTGTTCCCGCCGCGTTTGTTTTGTCTTGTTTAGACGCAACAAATATCATAGGCGTAGTACCCGGTTCAGCTGGTGTGTAAAAACTTTCGTCGATTACACTAACCTGTACT
>Ga0163111_10000869_pt1 | contig 18261 bp, 15 predicted proteins | sample CRUFie1St18metaG_FD_109645 | JGI IMG/M metagenome (GOLD analysis project Ga0163111, IMG submission 109645) | Marine microbial communities from the Costa Rica Dome - CRUD Field 142mm St18 metaG | ecosystem: Environmental > Aquatic > Marine > Oceanic > Photic zone | place: Costa Rica: the Eastern... | reverse complement strand
CAATTGATTTAATCAGTTGGATAAAAAACTATAAAAAAACTAAAGGGTTAAAGTAATATGAGTAAGAAAGTTTTAATAACTGGGGGAGCTGGTTTTATTGCACATCATGTTATAGATAAAATTTTATCTACAACAGACTGGGAAATTGTTACCTTAGACAGACTTGATTTTAGTGGCAACTTAAATCGTCTTAAAGAGGTTGTCTCCTCTTATCCTCGATCAGAGCAAAAAAGAGTTAAGGTTGTTCATCACGACTTAAAAGCTGAATTAAACCCTGAAATTACTTCAACTATTGGTAAAGTAGATTTTATAAGTCATTTGGCTGCAGGTTCACATGTTGACAGATCAATCACTTATCCCCTAGAATTTGTAATGGATAATGTTGTTGGAACCGCTCATATTTTAGATTATGCACGCAAGTTAGATAATTTAGAAAGATTTGCCTATTTTAGTACAGATGAGGTTTTTGGGCCAGCACCTAAAGGAATAAATTATAAGGAAAATGATAGATATAATTCTACTAATCCTTATTCAGCTTCAAAGGCTGGAGCAGAAGAATTAGTGGTTGCATATGAGAATACCTATGGTATACCTTCATTAATTACCCATACTATGAATGTTTTTGGAGAAAGACAAAATCCTGAGAAATTCATTCCAATGGTAATCAAAAAGGTAAGAGATAATGAGATTGTAACTGTACATGCTAATCCGGAGAAAACTATCGCAGGTTCAAGACATTATATTCATGCAGAAGATGTAGCCGATGCTTTATTATTTCTTTTTAATTATAATCTGTCATCATTTTCACCAGATCCAACAGGAATGAAATGTCAAAAATTTAACATTGTAGGAAAAGATGAAATTGACAATTTATCTTTGGCACAATTCATTGCTGAAGTCCAGAAAAAAAATCTAAACTATGAAATGGTCGATTTTCATTCTCAAAGACCGGGGCACGACCTAAGATATGCACTTGATGGCTCTAAAATGAAAAAAATGGGATGGGAGCCTCATTCCGCATATGATAGGCTTGAATCAACTATTAATTGGACCTTAGAAAATGATAGATGGCTATCAATTTAATCTTTTGATTCTACAATAGCTCTTCCAACAAGCTTTTCCCAATCTTTTTCAGAACGAACTTCAAGATTTGTTTTCCATGCTCCTGAAAGAGTATTTAGGTTGATTCCAATTTTTTCTGAAAAATAGAGTAATGCACTTACATCTTTAGGAAAGCAACTTCCTCCAAATCCAAGCTTACCATCATGTCCAGGTACATCATTGTGAGAATGACCAACTCTTTCATCAAGCTTAAAACCTTCTAATGCGTCTTCCCAATTAGCATCAATTTCATCAGAAATTAATTTCATCTCGTTCATAAAAGAAACTTTGGTTGCTAAAAAGCAATTGTTCATATACTTAATAAGCTCAGCAGTTCTATAATTTGTACTTATAATAGGAACATTTGGAAAACGAATGTTATAAAGTTTATAAACTTTCTCAGTTAATCTGTTTGGTCCTCCAAGAATGATTCTAGATTGGTTAATAAAATCAGACTTAGCATTTTTCTCAGTCAAAAATTCAGGATTAAAAACAAGATTTAATTTTGGGTATTTTTTACAAAGATTATCAGTTGTTCCTGGAATAATTGTTGATCTAACGAGTATTATATTTTTACTATTATTAAACCTATTAATTTCTGACAAGGAGGAGTTAATTATATCAAGATTAATTGAACCGTTTCTATTCGATGGAGTTGGAAGAGATAAAAATAAAAAATCAGACTCGGTTACAGTTTCTTCAAGTGTGTTTTTTGATAAAGAAGGATTTTTATCATAAATCTTTATTGAATTCTTAAATTTAGGATGAGAGCTAAAACCATTATTTACTGCAGAACCTACAAAGCCATTACCAATTATGCCTATTCTCATAAATGTAGTCCAATCAATGTATTTTCATAATTATCCCACAAATATTTCGATTTATCTATTTGAATTAATTTTTTCTTAAATGATAACATTTTATTGTAAAGATCTTCAGATTTAAAATTGTTGTAGTTTATAACTATTCCTAAGTTATTTTCTTTAACAAAAGACGAAATTTTTGCACCATCATTTATAATTATTGGTTTTCCACATGCCAAAGCATCCCATATTTTATTTGGACTGGCATAAATATTATTAATATTATTTTCTGGGTAACAGCTCATTAAAAAGTCAACTTTATTTGCAACAATGTCTAAAACTTCTTTTTGTTTGATCTCTCCTAAAAAACAGTAATTTACATTTTTTGTTAAACTCATCGAAAAACTATCAGCAATCCAGCCAGCCGATATAACTTTTGTATTTGAATTTAACAAAAGTTTCTCAACTATTTCACCACCTCTTTTTTCTGCTAAAGTACCAAAATATCCAACTGTTAATTTATCTTTTTTCTTTGATATTTTTGTTCGAGGTAAATCAGACTTAAGGGGATAATTAGGAATGATATAAGTTTTTTTCTGATATTTTAAGGGCAAGAGTGATAATCTTTCTTTATCGGTTACAATAATTTTCTTTGCGGTGCCATATACCATTGACTTGATTGTTTGCGCTTTTTCACCGTGCAAATTTAATTTTAAAAAATATGAATCATAAATATCTAATACCGTATCGTATATTAAAGAATTGTGAAATAAAAAAAACCATATCTGCTCATCCACAACATGCATTTTTTTTATTTTATAAAAAACTTTAATTTGTAATAACAAAAAATTCAAAAAAATATATGCAAAAATATTTTTATGACTAAATGGTATACGTTTAATTTTAAATGCGTATTTAGCTACAATATTATCTATTCTTCTACTTGTTATTCCAATGAAGAGTAAGTCATATTTTTTTGATAAAGTTTTTAGTTCCTTAATTACTCTTGTATCGCTCCCATTATTAGATACTACAAAAATTAATTTCTCTTTTTTCTTCATAAAAAGTATAATCTTCGTTATAGACCTGAAATTTCCTTCTCAAATTCTTCTTGAATTTCTATATGATCACCCTCATTCATTTCCTGAAGTTTGATTGAGGTATATGTTGAAAAACACATATCATTTATTTCATTTTTAGATGAGAAATTTTTGTTTTTTATGTTGTCAATAAAAGAGTTTACAGCTTCTTGCTGTCCCTTGCCTTTTGTTATAAAACTAAAATTAAATGATTCGTTTGAAGAAAACTTTTTCCAATTATTGTTATAATATTTTTTTTCTGAAACATAAACATCAATCCTTTCTTTTGGCTGATTAGGTGGTAAGTCATATCTGTAATCAATTTCAGATGAAGATTCATCGTCAAAAAACAAAATAAATTTACCTGTATCTTGAAGATGTTTATCTCTTTTAAGGCACTTAACGCTGGTTAATTTTGTATGATTTAGCAATTTTAATGAAAGGTCAACAAAGTGACAAAACTCACCTAAAATTCTTCCACCACACTTTTCTTTATTTAGTAGCCAATGATCCTGTGGCAATCTCCCAGCATTTATTAGCATTTTAACCTTTGTTTTTTGACAATTTATTTTTTTCTTCATGTATAATGTCCAAGGTGCTAAAGATCTATTATATCCAATAGCATAAACAAGATTTTTTGATAACATCTTTTTTCTTAAATCAATAAGCTCATTCACCGTAATTACTAAAGGTTTTTCTACCCAGGTTGATAAAGATAAATCTATAGATTTGCTTATTAAGCTAAAATGCGACTCATGTGGAGTGGTAATAAAAACTGAATCAATTTTTTTGTAAAAGTCAACTTCTCTCGTGGTTACTACATTGATATTAAATCTTTTTTGTGCCAAAAATAACGACAATCCTTCTCTGGCAAGTAGTTTTGTTAAATGAAGATTTTTACATTTTTTAATTATTGGTATTAAAGTTGATTGAGCATAGTTACCAGCTCCAATTAAACCAGCTGTAATTTTATCAGATTTTTCCGTTTTTTCTGATCTGGAAATGGTTTGAAAAAGCTTAATATTCTTTTTATCGTACTTAATAAGTCTAGAAAAAAATAAACCATCTTTAGGAAAAGCATAAATTTGTTTCGGATGATTTATACTTTTTTCATCTGATATTAAATCTTCCACTATAATTTTTCTAGACGAAATTAGTTGAAAAAAATATGAAATATTTTCGTAAGAGCTACCTTCTTTTTTATGATTTTTATCACCACTAGAATTTGAAACAACTAACTCAATTTGCTTCTTAAAAAATTTATCTCTGATTAAGTTTAAACCAATTAATCCCGAAGATATAATTTTACCTTTTCTTCGAGTATATTCAGTAGCTTTGTTTACAATTTCATTAGAGGAGGAAGATGCTGCAATGATTGTACAGTCTACACCAATTCCACCTGTATTATTCAAAATAAATTCGGATATATCTCCAGTTTTGATTCCAACTGCTCCATTATCTATTGCAAGTTGAACTTTTTTGGTATCAATGTCATAAACTATGCAATTATAATTAAGTGCATTTAGTATTCTAAATGTTACTTGACCAAGAAGCCCCAATCCAATTATGGCAATATTTTTAGAATCATTTGGAATGCATTTTATGCTTTGCATTGCTATTCCTCCAATCGCCCCAAAGCTTGCTGACTTATCATTCACATTGTTTGGAATTGGGATACACATATTGTGATTCACTAAAGCTTCTTCTTGGTGAAAAGAATTGGTAAAAACCCTATCACCTTTCATAAAACTATGTTTTATGTTATCTTCTGAAATTTCTCCAACTGCTGCATAGCCCATTGGCATAGGAAGGTTTAATTTGTTTCTGATTGCTCTGTATGTTTCTGAAATACCACTAGATTTTATTTTATTTATTACATCCTTAACTCTTTCAGGTTGTTGAAGAGCTTTATTAACCCATCCTGATTTTCCAAAATTAACAATCATAGATTCTGTGCCGGTACTTATTAGCGAATAATTATTGACAACGCAAATTTTGTTTGTTTCTTTTGATGGCGATGGCACTTCTAAAACATCGGTTTTCCCATTTTTTAAATTTTGTGTTAATATTTTCATAGATTATTAATCAATTCATATATGTATTTATAAGTTTCATTTTTTCTTCATTATTTGGATAATTTATCAATACTGCTTTATATTTTCCTTTGAAAACAAATAAACTTCCAGCACCAGCACCTATGATTTTATACTTATCAATTAAACTTCCAATATCATCTAAAGAGCCCGCTCCACCTAAAACAGTTAATGGTAATGTTGTTACTTTTTTAACTTTATCAATTAGATTAAAATCATATCCTAACATTGTTCCATCTTGATCAATTGAATTCAATAAAATTTCTCCAACACCCATAGTTTTGAGTTTATTTATAAAATCAATTAAGTCAATTCCAGTTTTCCTTTTACTATTATGAGTGAAGATATCATAACCTCTTCCTAAAAATCTTTTTTTAACATCTAATACAATTACTACACTTTGATTTCCAACAGAGTCAGCAATATCATTGATAATTTTAGGATTTTCAATAGCAGCTGAACTAATTGCAATTTTTTCAACACCTAAAGAAAATATTGTTTTTGCCTGATTTGCATTTTTTATTCCTCCACCATAGCAAAGGGGCATTCTAGATTGATTTGCAATTTTTTCAATAAGAGAAAAGTCAGGTTTTTTATTATGTACTGTTGCATCAATATCAGTGACAATCAATTCATCTACTGATTTTTCATTAAATATTTTTACAGCATTTAAAGGATCGCCAACATATTTTGGATTTTTGAAATTAACAGTTTTAACAAGCCCTTTATTTTGAATTAATAGATTGGGTATTATACGTGGGTGAAGCATTAAATTTTAGAAAAGTTGTAGAGTAGTTTTTCTCCGTTGAAATGACTTTTTTCAGGATGAAATTGTACTCCATAAATATTATTATAGTTAGCAGCACAAGTAAAGGTTGAACCATAGCTACATTCTGCTAAAATATTATCTTGTTTATTACAATCAAAATAATACGAATGAAGAAAATAGAATCTATCACCGGTATTAATATTTGAAAACAAAGGGTTATTTTTTTCTAAAATATTAATTGAATTCCAGCCCATGTGAGGAAGTTTTGTACTAAAATCAATTTTAGTAGAATCAAAAAGTTTTATTTCAGCATCAATCCATTTTAATCCTTCTTCAACACCTTCATCGCTTGAGTTACCAAGCATTTGTAATCCAACACATATACCAAGAACTGGTACTTTACTATCAAAAACCATTGATTCTACTTTATTTTTTAAACCTGAGTTTTTAAACTTTTTCATAGCATCGTCGAATGCGCCTACGCCAGGTAAAATTAATTTATTAACTTTTTCCAGCTCACTTTTTTCACTAATAACCATATATGGAATATCAAATGATTTATAAATATTTGAGAATGCCTTAATATTCCCAAGACCATAATCTATTATTCCAATCACCTTTTTCCTCCCATTTCAAATCCAAAAATTTTCATTGTTTTTGCGCCAATGTTATAAATATTTTGTTGTGACTTGTAATCTTTATATGTTTTTTTATCCATATCCATATATGATTGTAACTCTTCTACATCTATTGATAATTTATTACTTATAAATTCAAAATCGTTTTTAATTGTTTCTTTGTTGTATGGTAAACTTCTTAGTCTATCAAGAGCTTCATTTCTAGTCATTTGATGAGTAAGAATTAAGCTGGAGTACTGAACTTTTCTTGTATCATATCCAAATCTTTTAGGGAGCCAATAGCCTTCATAAAATCTTGTAAAACGAGACTCAAAGTGTTTCTGGGGATATTCTTGATAACCAAATTCTTTAACCAAGACCTCCATAGCTTTCTTTTTGTTGTATGGAAGAAAATCTAAAGGTCTTAGAGTTTTTATACCTTTTATAAAGGGTAAATATATTTTGTGCCAAAGTATATTTGTTACAGGAAAATTTTTAAGAGGTAATCTGCCAAATTTATTATGAATGTCTCTTAGTTGTATTGAATCTGATTGATAATACATCCATTCAATTGGATTTCTAATGCATTCTGTAGAAAAATTTCCTCCTGTTAAAATATTTTTTACTTTATGTTCTGAAGCAAACTTATACATTGTTGCAAAAAATGAATGATCTTGCGGTGTATCAATATGTGGGACCCCGGACTTAAAAAAAGCTAATTGTAAATCTTTCATTTCTTCCCAATCAATTACTTCTGTATAAAGATCTAATCCAAGGCCATCAATTAATTTTTCTATATTATTAACAGCAATTTGCGAATTCCAGCCAGCATCTACGTGAAAAACCAGAGGTCGTAAATCATACTTTTCCTTCATTATATACAAGAGATAAGAGCTGTCAATTCCTCCGCTCATACCCATAATGCAATCAAAATCTTTACCTTTACCTTCTTCTTTGATATTGTCGATGATTCTCTTTATTCTATCACTATGTTGAATATTGGATAACCATTTAGGTTCAATATCTTTATAAAATGTTTTACAATGGTCGCATACTCCATTTGAATCAAATTTGATTTTTGAATCAGACGTGTCCATAACACAGTTTGTACAAATTTGGTTTGGTATTATTTCCTGCATGTCATATGAAAGATATTTTATCTTATTACAATTTTACATTTATATAGCTAAAATCAAATATTAAATATGAATATAATTACAAAATATTTTACTTCTGGCATAGTAAATGTTTCATCTCTTTTTTTTCAATTCATTTGGTTGTCAGTTATGTCCAAGTTTTATGGTACAGTAGCTGTTGGCCAATATTTAGAGACAATCTTCTACCTTGGAACAGTATTTCTTTTTTCAAATATTGGATTAAATGAATTTTTATTAAAAAATTACGATGATTTTTTCTCAAAAAAATATTTGAGAGACACAGGTACTTCACTAGTCTTAGTAATTCTCCAATTATTATTAGCATTGCCATTTTTATTTCTAATTAATTTCTTAATGAGTATCAATATTTTTTTGGGGATAACTTTCATTTTTGCGCAATCAGTGCTTGATGTTGGAGCAATAAGGCAGAGATGTGAGGGGAAAGGTGCTTCGGCAATATTTTTTCAATTATTATTACCTAATTTTTTTTTCTTATTACTAATCCAGTTCGTTAAAGATTTATATCCTGGAATTACTTTCCTTTCTTGTATGATTTTATCAATGTTGCTTTCTTTTGTTATTAGAGAGATATATTCAATTTTATCATTTAAAAAATTTAATGAAATGAAAATTGAAATTCCAATTTCAGAAGTATTTAATAAGCTAAAATTTAAATCTCTCGAATTAATAAAATTTTATTTATTAGCGATTTTTATGTTTTGTGCTTCACAAGGAGATTTTTTACTAATTTCCTTATTATTGAGCGCTTCAGAATTTGGTCTTTATTCAATTGTGATGAAGATTGGAACTCTAAGTATTATTGGCTTAGTAGTGTTTAATATAAAGTCTAAGCATAAATTTGCAGAAGCATTTAGAGAACAGCGTTTAGATCAATTTAAAAAATTAGAAAATGAATCTTTTTATTTGTCAGTCCCAATTCCATTAATTGCTATTATTTTATGTTTTATTTTGATACAACTAAATTTAAATACTTTTTTAAACTGGGATTTAAAACAATTATTGCCATTAGCTATCAATATTTTATTTTATCAAATTATAAGTACTATGCTTGGTCCAGTAAACTCAATTGTAACAATGGTAGGTAAACCAGAAATTGTATTGAAATCGAGAGTATTATCTTTAATATATTCCTCAATTATTTTAATTGGTTTATTTTTTCTTGAAAATACAATGTTTGTTGTACTTAATTTTGCAGGAATGAATTTAATTTTATGGAAAATCATTTCTACGCATTTGCTATATAAAGAAACTGGGATTGTTTCAGGTTGGAAAAGGATTTTTATTAAATGAAAGTAATTTTTGTTGTTGGGTTGCCTCGTTCGGGAACCACTGTTTTTGGCCAAAACTTAAATAAACGAGTCAAATCTCTTTACATAGGTGAGTCACATGCTGATTCAGAATTTTTTCAATTTAAAAAACACATATCCAAAAGCAGATTTCTTGAGCTAATTCAATTTGTTAAATCAAGAATTAATCTTGATCATCATTTTAGTACTATTTGGAATAGCGCTTCAAAGGAGATTATAAATAGTAAAAGAAGTAAATTTTTTTTTAAAGATTGGATCAATTTTTTATACACATTTGGTTCAAATGCTAAATTAGATTGCATTATTGATGATACTCCGACAAACTATTTTTACCTTACAAATCATAACTATAGCATTAAAAAATTCCACATATTTGCTATTAAAAGGGACTTAAGAGATATTATGAAGTCTCATTTAAACGCTCCTTGGTCAAAAAATAATAATAGTAGCATCTACCTTTTTAAATATTGTTATTTTATGCATTTGTTATCAAAAATTAAATCTGCTGATAATTCTAGTATAATTGAATATGAAAAAATCGGAGATTTTTTTGACAATATAGACCAGAAAAATATTGTCTCTGAAATTGAAATTGAGGTCTACAATAATAGATTGATGAAAAATTTTGGTAGAAAAGCTACAAAAGATTATGAGATAAGTAATCCTGAATGGGTAAAAGATCATCTTAAAAAAGCATCTAAACCTTTTGTAAAAAAAGAAAATAAAAGAATCCACAAACCATCATTTGATAACTACATTTTAAGTATTGCACAAAGCAAATATTTTAATATCTATATAATTAAACTAATTATTTTAACAGTAGCTTTTATCAAATCAAGAATTTATAGATTAAAATATGATTAACTCATTAATTTTCTTTGCGAGCATTCTTCAATATGGCTCTCCATTTTTACAAATTTCTTCTGTAATTCTTACATGTATGTGTTTGCTTTTTACAATGTTTAAAGACAATAAATTTGACATGATTAAATCCCTTATCATTGCAATTATTCTTTTTGATGATATTTCTTATGATATAGAATCAGTAAATACTACAATTCATACAGTAACCTTGCTTGGTTTTTCTTTGAGCGAGATTTTTGTTTTATCTTCATTCATAAAGTTTAACCTTATTTCAAGTAAGAATTTTTTCTTAGATACACTAAAACCATTCATAGCAATATTAGTAATAGGTTTAATTTTCCCACTATTTGATTTGAATATTGGTTACGATAGATATCTGATGAAAATCATTGTTTTAGTGTTGCTTTCAAGCATGTTTTTTAAATTTTTTATTGAAAATAAAAAAGATCAAGAACTACTTAAATTTCTTTTATACGCTATTTCGATAAAAGCGTTTCTGAATATTTGTTTATTATTATTTGGCGTAGGATCTGAGATTGCAGACGGTGCATATCTTAGGGGGAATGCTGCAACAACCAAAAATCTAATGCACATTCCAATAGTATTTTATATCAGTTCACTATTATTTAAAATACCAAATAAAAACTTTTTCTTATTTGCAATTTTTTCAACAGTTGCACTTTTTTCATATTCTTCTAGAGCCCAATTGGTTTTAACGTTTTTTATTATTTTAGTAATTATTCTACGATATGGCTTCATGACCTTAAATATTAAATCAATTTTTTACTCAATCTCATTTTTTTTATTAATGATATTTTCAATTTATTTGACATTTAATTTTTTAGCACCAGGAATGGGTCAATTTACTTTTTGGAAGTTAAGTACCACATTTACTGCTGATTTAACAGAATTTGGCTCTGCACAAAATAGGATTTTTGAAATTATAAATATTTATGATACTTTAACCAGTAATAATGCATTATTATTTGGTTTAGGTTGGGGCAGCTTTTTTACAGATTCTTTTTACCCATTTATCAACTATTATTGGGGAAAATCAGCTTACCCTCTAGAAGTTTTTGAATCAGGAAAAATCTATTATCCGCATGGTATTTTTATTATACTTTTTTTAAAAACTGGACTTATTGGTTTAGTTTTTTATTTCAAGTTTGCACTTAATATTTTTATTAGAGGAATTAATAGTTTTTCAAACCCATATCTTGTAATTGTAAGTTTTTCAATTTTACCTTTGTTATATAAATTTAATTCATTCATTAATATTTTCATTTTATCAATATTAATTGCTCTATTCTCATTTTATAATCAATCTTTGACGAAGCATGAACAATAAAATATCAACTATTTATATTGACCCCTATGGTAAAAAAGGAGCCCATGAAGATTGGAATAAAAATTTTATAAAAATTAATGAATCAAACAATCACAGGTTAATTAATGGAATTTTTCCTGACTCTAATTCTTTATATCTTTTATTAAATTGTATTATTGTTACTTGCAAATTCCTTTTTTTAAATAAATCATTGAAAGAACTATATATTTTAGCCTGGCCAAACAGGTTAATTAGTATGCTTAATTTTTTATCTTTTTTTGTAAAAAAACCAATTTATTTAATTATTCACAACAACCTTGAAAGAATGAAAAAAAATCATAAAATAAAGACATACTTTAATATAATTGTTCTAGATTCAGGGTTACTTAATCAAGCAATTAATAGTTTTGATTCGCCAAAAATTGAAATTTATTTTAATCCTTTACCTGACATAAAAAAGATATCTTATGATGATAATATCAAAAAATTTAATGATTTAAATTCAACATTTATTCTCTATAGTTTTGGTATTATGGATTATGCTACTTCGGTTAGTATTAAAAATAAGCTTTCTGTGCTCAAAAAAGATATTGTTTCGCGAAATTCTATTTTTTCTGATGTTTCAATAATGAAAAAAGAAAAGTCATATCAGAATTATATTTTATCATTAAAAAATTATTTCGCTTTAATTGTATTGCCTTGCAAAAAATATCGATTTTCTGCGTCCGGTTTTATTTTAGATTGTATAGCATGCGGTTTGCCTGTTTACTTGCCAAATGATTTTCCTCTTAAATTTGACATTTTATCTAATCATGATAAAAATAAAATTTTTTATTATAAAAATGAGGCCGAACTCTTCCTTTTATTAAAAAATTAAAATGCTTGTGGATTTATTTTAAGAGTCCTTTAAAATCGAGAATTAATTTATTTTTTAGGTGTAATTTCATTTTACTTTTAAAAATAGAATGATTAACTAAAATAACATGTAAGCCACCTCTTTTTTTTGATTCACTCATAGAAATAAAATCTAGATTTAATTTCTCTTTTTGAAATTTTGAAATATTGGGTTCCACTATTTTAACATCCAGTTTTTTTATTTTTTGTAAATAATTTGCTATATTTAATGAAGGAGACTCTCTAATATCATCTATATCTGGTTTAAAAGTAATACCATAAATTGTAACTGTTTTATTATTAGAATTTAAAATTTTATTTATAACCCATTTTTCTTTATTCAAATTTACTTCTCTAGCGGTTCTAATAAGTTTGCTACTTTTATTATTGCTGCTTACTAAGAACCATGGATCAACTGCAATGCAGTGTCCTCCTACACCCGGACCTGGCTCAAGTATATTTACTCTAGGATGTTTATTAGCTAAATCTACTAACTCCCAAACATCAACATTATTCTCTTCGCATAGTATCGAAATTTCATTAGCAAAAGCAATGTTTATATCTCTGAAACTATTTTCAGTTAATTTTACCATTTCAGCTGTTTTTGAATCCGTTTCCAACAATTTACCTTTGACAAATTTATTATAGAATTCAACTACCTTTTTTGTTGATTTATTATTTACTCCACCAATTATCCTGTCATTGTTTTCAAGTTCAAAAAATATATTACCTGGTAATACTCTTTCAGGACAATACGCTAAAAATATGTCATTATCCTTTAGATTTGTATCTTTAAGAATTTTTTCATTTATATATTCTGTGGTTCCAACAGGGCAGGTTGATTCAATAATAATTTGATTATTTTTTTCAATGTAAGGAATAATCATTTTAATAGCTGATTCAACAAATGATAAATCTGGTTTTTTATTTTTAATTGGGGTTGGTACAGTTATAATAAAAATATCTGATTTTTGGGGCTTACTAGCAGCTTTCAAATTTCCAATTTCCACTGCATTTTTAACATATTTATCCAATCCTGGTTCAATTATATGAATTTTGCCCTTATTAATTTTTTTAATAATTGATTCTTGAATATCAACTCCATGAACTTTGAAGCCCTTATTGGCTATTAAAGCTGCAGTTGGTAGCCCAATATATCCTAAGCCGATAATACAAACTTTTTTCATTTTGAATGTTCTTTTAAGTACTCAACAATTTTTTTCGATGCTAAGCCATCGCCATACGGGTTTTGTGTTTCACTCATTTTTTTATATAATTTTTTATCATCAATCAAGTTTTTAACATTTAAAATAATCTTCTTTTTATCACTTCCGACTAATAAAGCTGTTTTTGCCATAACTCCTTCTGGCCTTTCGGTATTATTGCGCATTACTAAAACTGGAACTCCAACGGAAGGAGCTTCCTCTTGAACGCCACCACTATCTGTAAGAATTATATACGCTGCATTCATTACCCATATAAAGGCTGGATAATTTAATGGTTCACATAAATAGATTCTTGGGTGATTCCCTAAAGCTTTATGCACAACTTCCTTAATATTAGGATTGAGATGTACAGGAAATATTATTTGAACATCCTCACTATTGGCAATGTCAAGAATAGCACTACAAATATTTTCAAATTTTTTTCCAAAATTTTCTCTTCTATGTCCTGTGACTAGAATGACTTTTCTATTTTTTGTAACCACCTTCTTTAGTTTTTCAATTTGACTATCTTTATATTTTTTTGTCAATTGCACTCCAGACAATAATGCATCAATAACTGTATTGCCCGTTATTATTATTGATTTTTTGCTAATGCCTTCTTTTAAAAGATTTTTTTTAGCTTGTAAGGTTGGCGCAAAATGTAAATCAGTTAATTTTCCAGTAAGCGTCCTATTCATTTCTTCAGGAAAAGGTGAATATTTGTCATAAGTCCTTAATCCTGCTTCAATATGACAGACTTTTATTTGATTGTAAAAGGATGCAATAGATGCAATGAATGATGTAGTTGTATCACCATGAACAAAAACATAATCTGGTTTTTCTTTTGAAAGAACGTCATTTAATGATATAAGAATTCTTGCAGACAATTCACTTAAAGTTTGATTTTTGCTCATTACTTTTAGCTCATAGTTTAATTTTATATCAAAAAAATCTACAACCTGATCAAGCATTTCTCTGTGTTGTCCTGTGGAACAACAAACAACCTTAAATGATTTTTTATTTTTGAGGAATTCTTTAATTACTGGAGCAACTTTGATAGCTTCTGGTCTGGTTCCAAAAACAAATAATATCTTCTTTTTTTTACTCATATTAAAACTGAAGCTATATATATTTTTGATGATATAATATCATAAAAAAAAATAAAGTTTATCAAAGAATAAATTACTAAAGAAATATTTGTAAAATTAGTAATTCAGATTAAATTCTGAAACAATGTTTAGAATACATATTATTTTTTTAAGTCTTATTAGTATTATTTTTTCTCAGGTTTCTTTTACTGATATTAATAGGATTAGCAATCAGCAATTAGATTTAATCAAAACAGAGTTGCAATCCCAAGATATTGCTAATTCGGATGCAACTCCTGATAATTTTCAAGAATCTGAATCGATTACTGTTGAAGCCCCCAAAAAAACTCCAGAAAATAATTATTTTGGTTATAATTATTTTGAAAGAGATATCAATTTTTTTGATAATATTCCCACCCCTTCAGATTTTAAATTAGGTCCAGGTGATGAAATAGTGCTTTCTTTATGGGGAGAAACAAATTCTAGAGATAACTTTTTAATAAATAAAGAAGGTTTAATATATTATGAAAGCATAGGTTTTATAAATTTATCAAACAAAACCCTCAAAGAAGCTGAATCAATTTTACTAAAAGAATTATCAAGTATTTATTCAACATTGCAAGATGAAAGTAGTCAAACGCAACTTATGCTTGAGTTGGGAAAGTTAAAATCAATAAATGTTTATTTTTCAGGACAAGTTAATAATCCAGGAGTTCATTTAATTCATCCATTTTCAGATATTTTTTCAGCAATAGTACAAATTGGTGGAATTAATTTTGATGGGTCACTCAGAAATATAGAAATTATTAGATCAAATACTGTCGTTGCCCAAATCGATTTTTATTCATTCTTTAAGAGTGGAAATAATGATTTTTCAAATATAAGGATTTTAGATAGTGACATAATTCATATACCAGAGGTTTCAACTCGAGCTGAAATAGCTGGTCCAGTTGTGAACACAGGCTTTTTTGAATTAATAGAAAATGAAACATTATCGGATTTGATTGATTATGCTGGAGGATTAGAAGCAAATGCAGCTTCTAATGTCATTATAGATTCAATAATTCCAATATCTGAACGTTCCTCAGATGATAGTGCTCTAGTAAGTGAAATTATTAATATTCGAGATTTTTCTAATACAAAAATTAATAATGGATCCTATATTAAGGTCAATGAGATTTCTTCTTTCGAAATAAAAGCAGAAGTTATTGGTAGAGTAAAGTTTCCTGGATTATATCCCGCTGCAAATACCACCTTAAAAGATATTTTAGACATTGCAGGAGGTTTTGATGATCCTGTCTTTAGAAAAACTATTCGTGATGATAAAATAGTAGTTCTTAGAAAAGATGAAAATAATTTTTATGGAAAAGAATTTGAAGTTGATTATAATAAATCTGACAGCTTTGAAATCATGCCTGGTGACAAGGTTCTTGTTTATGAAAATTCCATGTATGATAACCTTTTTTCAATTTCAGTTACAGGCGCAGTAAACAAACGTGGTAGTTTTCAATTTAAATCTGGAATGACTGTTGGAGATGCTATTGCTCTAGCAGAAGGATTTTCTCCTATTGCTAATAAAGAGGGTATCGTTATTACAGAAATTTTCTCCTCAATTAATGAGCAGGGAGAGGAGATAGTACAAAGAAATAAAGTAAACAACGCGAGCTTAGATTTTGAACCTACAGAAGGTTCTGAGATTAATGTGTTACCTCTTGAAAATGTTATCAATGTTCAGGGGAATGTTTATACGCCTGGTTTAATTACATATCAAAAAAGTCGATCTGTTAACCAATATATTAACCTTGCAGGAGGACGTAAACCAGATACTATTAATAGTAGAGTATATGTTAAACGAGCTAATGGTAAAATAAGAAAAGTATCTCTTTTTAGAGGGCTAGGTATTATTGTAAAGCCAGGTGATACAATTTTTGTTCCAATTAATGAAAATCCAAAGGATTTTGATTTAACTTCATTTGTTGCAGATCTAGCTAGTACTTTAGCTAACATTGCAGCTATACTTATTTTAGTTGATAACCAAGACAATTAGTAATGTTCACTGATCATAAGCCAATAATAAAGAATAATGAAATTGATTTAAAAAATTTATTTGATTTTATTTTATATCATAATTCCAAGATAATTAAATTTTGCTTGATAATAGTTTCAATTTATATACTTTACTACTTTATTAAACCTGTAAAATATCAATCATATGTTAGTTTTTATACAGATTATCAAACAGAAAGTAGTGTTTTTTCTCAAATCCCCAGCTTTCTTAACTCCCAAAACCAAGGTAATTTAAATTTTTCGATTAAAGATTATATTTATTCTGACTCTTTCTTGGATTCAATAGTTTCAAAAAATTATATAATAAATAACAATGAAATTTCATTAGTTGATACGTGGGGAAAAAATTATAATAATTTTTTTTCTAACCCTTTAGGGAAAATTGCAATGAATTTGAGTTTTACTCCAGCAGCATCAGATAATGAAAAAAGATTATATTTTGCTAAGCAAGTTTTAAAAAATAATTTAAAGTTTGAAGAAGATAGGCTTACAGGGCTAAATAAGATTAGTATTACTATTAGAAAAAATCCTGATTTATCTAATCAAATTATTACAAATTCTTATAATTCAATAATAAACTTCTATAACGATATTAATCAACAAAAAGCCACCGAAAAGAAGCTTTTTATTGAAAAAAGAGTTCTTGAAACAGAACAATCTTTGAGAATATCTGAAAATAACCTCAAATTATTTCTTCAAGAGAATAGCAGTATTAAGTCACCAATGCTACAGTTAGAAAAAGAAAGATTGGAGCGCGAAGTATTTTTATTTTCTCAAGTCTATTTAAATTTATTTAACCAGCTAGAAACTTCAAAAATTGATGAGAATGATTCAACATCTACAATTTTTTTATTGGACACACCTCAAACTCTTTCAACAAAGTCCGGAATGGATATTTTTAGGGGGGTTGGTATAGTTTTTCTTTTATCTTATTCATTGATGTTATTAGTTTTCTTTATAAGAAACAGAGAAAAACTTATACAATTGTAAATAATTTAATTTCACTAAGAAAATTTTCTTAAAGTAATTATTTCTGGGCCCATAGCTCAATTGGTTAGAGCAACGGACTCATAATCCGCAGGTTCGGGGTTCAAGTCCCTGTGGGCCCACACATGAGCAGTCATTCGTATATATCAAATCCAAAAAATGAAGATATTTTTATCAATATTAATGGAGAGTTATTTCATAGAAGCAAAGCAAAAATCTCTGTTTTTGATAGTGGATTTTTATTGGGAGATGGAGTTTGGGAAGGTATTCGTCTTCATCAATCAAAGCTAGTTTTCATTGAAGATCATCTTGATAGACTATATGCAAGCGCAAAAGGTATTTCATTACATATCTCCTTATCTAAGCAAAATTTAATCGATGAAATAAATAAGGTTTTATATAAAAATAAAATGGATAATGATGTACACATCCGTTTAGTAGTGTCGAGGGGCGATAAGATTACTCCTTATCAGAATCCTAATGCTAATGTTGGACCTATTAATTTTGTAATTATTCCAGAGTATAAAAAAACAGATCCAAATACTTATATAAAGGGTATCTGTATTGGAAGAGTCCCAAACATAAGACCTAATAATAGTATACTAAGCCCTCATTACAACACTCTCAGTAAGTTAAATTGTATTTTGGCTAGCATTGAGGCTAATAAGCTTGGATATGACGAAGGTATTATGAATGATATTAATGGTAATATAAGTACTTGCAATTCTACCAATCTTTTTTTTATTAAAAATGGCAAAGTTTTGACTTCAAACGGTGATTACTGCTTAAATGGTATCACGAGAGGTAAAGCGATTTCTATATGCAATAACAATGGAATAGAGTGCACAGAAACAAATTTTAAATTTGAAGATATAAAAGACT
>Ga0163111_10000868_pt1 | contig 18266 bp, 17 predicted proteins | sample CRUFie1St18metaG_FD_109645 | JGI IMG/M metagenome (GOLD analysis project Ga0163111, IMG submission 109645) | Marine microbial communities from the Costa Rica Dome - CRUD Field 142mm St18 metaG | ecosystem: Environmental > Aquatic > Marine > Oceanic > Photic zone | place: Costa Rica: the Eastern... | reverse complement strand
TTTGCTGTTGTAGCTGAGTGCGGAGCCGTCACCGCAAAACACCCGGCCGCCGGCCGCGCACAGCACCGCCTGAGCAGCGCCAATATCCCACTCACTTGTGGGCCCCAAGCGGGGATATATGTCGGCCTCACCAGCGGCGAGTGCGCACAACTTTAGCGAGCTGCCCACGGGTCTTCGCTGCATTGCCGGAAATTGTTCACCAATCATTTCCAAGTAGCGCTCTAAACGCGCACCACCGTGATTGCGGCTCGCAACCACAGTCAATTCGGCAACCTGTTCAAGGCGTTGTTTACCCTGCAGAGACGAGCGCACTCCCTGAGCATTCTCAACCCACGCGTCACCCGCTGGAACATTGCCAAAATAAATCTGGTCTTGAACAGGTACTCCCACCCAACCAAGCACCGGCGCATGGTTCTCTATCAAGGCTATGTTCACGGTAAACTCACCATTACGGTTAACAAACTCCTTGGTTCCGTCTAACGGATCTACCAGCCAGTAGCGCAACCAACCGCTGCGTTCGCTAAATTCCGGCAGTGCTGATTCCTCTGAGATAATAGGAATATCCGGTGCCAAGCGCTGCAGGCCTTCCGCAATAACGGCATGGGCAGCAAGATCTGCCTGGGTCAATGGCGATGCGTCTTGTTTTGTTTCCACCGCAAAGTCTGAGTTGTAGACCCGTAAAATTTCCTCCCCGGCACGACGCACGATGTCCATTAATGTTGAATTGTGCTCATCTGCAAGCGCCATAGTCGTTGGGCTGTTCATAATCAGTTATCTCGTTTTGTTGATTCTTCCGCCGCATCCAGCAGCTGCGAAAATAACGGTCGGCACAATACTAGGGCCGCAATTGCCCGAGCTTCGCAAAACTCCTCGCTGCTCAATAGTTCATCTAGCCGCTGTAGTGGCCAGGGCACCAGTTCAATGGGTTCAGGTTCGTCGCCTTGCAACTGTTTGGGATAAAGATCGGTGGCAAAAACAACGTTAATAGCAAATCCCATGTGGCCGGGAGCCAAAGTCAGGCGCTTTATAAACTCGGCACGTTCAGCGGCAAAGCCCACTTCTTCAGCTAATTCCCGACTGGCCGCCGCTTCTAGGCTTTCTTCAGGCTCAACCAAGCCTTTCGGCAAAGTCAGCTGCATCTCATGAAAACCAGCAGCATATTCGCGGATCAACAGCAGTTCGTTTTGCGCATTCACCGCAACCACAATGACACCCTCCGCGCCACCAGCCGGCAGGCGCTCGTAACGACGCTCCACGCCATTACTAAAACGCAGGTCGAGTGCTTCTATTTTAAAGAACCGGGTGGTGGCGAGGGTTTCGGTGGCAATAATCTCGGGTAACGGCATAGTCTAAATCACGGTCTCTACACGGGTGGCTCGGCAAGCTTTAGGTCTATTTTGGGTATACGAACTAATATTCTGGTCCCCACGCTCGGTAGTATAGTCACCTGCACGCCTGCAAGCGTTACTATATCGCACTGCCACGCCCAATCATCGGAGTACTTTTTTGTCAGCAACCAAGCCAGCCATTAATTGGCAGGACATCGATACAGTACTACTCGACATCGACGGCACGTTACTGGACCTGCATTACGACAACTTCGTTTGGGATCAGGTCGTACCTGAAGCCTTTGCCCAGCTCAAACAGTTACCCTATGCGGAGGCGAAAGAGCAGCTATTTGCACAGATGCACCAAGTGCTGGGCAGCATAGAGTTCTACAGCTTCGACTTCTGGCAACAACAGACGGGGCTCGATATCACCGACCTGCATCGGCAACACTCGCGCCTCATTGGCTTCCGTGCTGACGCGGAAGCGTTCCTTGATTGGCTCGGGGCGAGCGAGCTTCGCGCAATCATAGCGACGAATGCCGACCACAACTCATTGCAGATAAAAGAAAGCGTGATGGGGTTGTCCAAACGAGTTGACCAAATCTACTCAAGCCAGGACTTTAGCTGCCCTAAAGAACATCAGGATTTCTGGCAACAATTACAGAAACAATGCGGCTTCGACCCGCAACGAACCCTATTTTTGGACGACACCGAGCGCGTACTAAATGCCGCTGCTGAGTTCGGCATCCGCGAGGTATGGCATGTCCGCACCCCCGATTCTCAGCGCGGCCCACGAGCAGAATCTATCCATCCCAGCCTAGATCAATTTCATGAAATCTATCCTGCCGTTTAGTCCTCATGTCAGTCATGGATGAGACCGCGAGCGTACGCATCGACCGTTGGCTATGGGCCGCGCGATTTTACCGAACGCGATCGTTGGCCAAGTCTGCGGTCGCCGGCGGCAAAGTACACGTCGACGATCAGCGGGTTAAGCCTGCTAAAGAATTACGCATTGGCCAAACGGTCCGCATCAACAAGGATGGAGTAGTTTTTACAGTTGTTGTGCAAATACTCAGCGAGCAACGAGGTTCAGCGACGATAGCGCAAACACTTTACGAAGAAACAGCGGACAGCATCGAGTTGCGTCAAGCAGCGATTAGCGAGCGGCGCATGAGCCGTGCTGGATTGCACATTCCCGCACAACGTCCGGACAAACGCGACCGACGCGCGCGCAATCAACTGCGCGACCTTGATCACCAATGGTCTGACGAAACACAGCACTGAACTATTATCGAGGCGCTATACAATGGACTTACTTCAACGTTTCAGCTTTCAGGGACTGCCCATTCGCGGCCAATGGGTGCGCCTAACTGAAACCCTTAGTGGCATTGCCCAATATCAAAATTATCCGCCCGACGTACAGGCGCTGCTTGGAGAAATGTTCGCGGCAGTAACCATGGTTGCGGACAATTTGAAATTTTCAGGCGCGGTGTCGTTGCAATCTCAGGGCGATGGGGCATTGATTCGCAGCTTGGCCGAATGCCGCGATCAGCAATATCTACGCGGAATTGCCCATCTTGCAGAGGATTTAACGGCATCACCACGCTCCAATAGCCTCGCCGACTGGCTCGGCAACGGCCAACTGGCACTGTCGCTCTTGCCCGATAAAACAACGGGCATGAACCCATACCAGGGTCTCGTGGCTATAGATTCACGGGGTCTGGCTGCAAGCTTAGAGGGTTATTTTGCAAACTCCGAGCAACTGCAAACGCGCCTGCACTTCGCATCTGCCCGTGGCGCCACCACCGGCCTACTGTTGCAGCGCTTGCCTGATGCCCCTAACGCAGCAGAGACCACAATCACTCAATCCGAGGACGACTGGCAAACATTGACCACCTTGGCGGCGTCGGTAACAGCAGCAGAGCTGGTCAGCTTGCCACCAGAGCAGATACTCAACCGCCTGTTCCACGAATACCCGTGCGAACTTTATAGCCCTCGAGCCATGAGTTTTCGCTGCACCTGTTCACCAGAAAAAAGCGAGGAAACATTAATGGTGCTCGGGCGGGAGGACCTGTTGGCACTTGCCGACGAGTTACCCGAAATCCACGTCGACTGCGAATTTTGCGGCAAACGCTACGCCTACAACAAAAAGGCTGTTGATGCGCTTTTAGCAAAGCGAGCTGCCGCACTACACTAGGATGAGAAAAAGGCTGGAGCGCGGTTCACACCGCACAAATATGGGTCGGAAACATAGAATTTAGTTAATAGCAACTGTTCTCATTTCGAAAGCCTCTGGCATAATCTCGTGCCCTTCAACGATAGCGATTCACCATGGCCGTTAACCCTAATTCAAACCCAGCGACCAGTACCCACGAAAATTTATCTTCGGCGCAACTGGCGGCGCAATCTATCCTGCGTCACGAAGGAACGTTTGCCAACAATGGCGCTATCGTGGTGGAAACTGGAGCACGAACTGGCCGCTCACCAAAGGATCGTTTTATTGTCGACGAAGCGTCAACCTCCGAATTTATCGATTGGGGAGAGGTGAATCAGCCAATCGACGGTGAAACTTTCGACCGTCTGTGGGACCGAGTGCAGGTGCACTTAAATGAAACCGAAACGTTTCTCTCTAACCTGCATGTGGGTGCAGATCCGGAGCACTATTTGCCGATAGAGGTGAACACCGAATACGCTTGGCATAGCCTTTTTGGTAGATCTTTATTCATCGTTCCCGAGCACTACAATCCGCATAACAAAGAGGTCTGGCAGATCTTTAACGCACCTAATTTCCGATGCCAGCCGGAACGTGACGGTACCAATAGCGATGGCACGGTTATGATTAACTTTGCCCAGCGCAAAGTGCTGATCGCCGGTATGCGCTACGCCGGCGAAATGAAAAAATCCATGTTCTCAGTACTAAACTTCCTGTTGCCTGAGAAAGATGTTTTACCGATGCACTGTTCGGCAAATATGGGCGACGAGGGCGACGTGACCTTGTTTTTCGGGTTATCTGGTACGGGTAAAACAACCCTATCCGCTGACCCCAACCGGCTATTGATCGGCGATGACGAACACGGCTGGGGACGCGGCACGGTGTTCAACTTCGAAGGCGGTTGCTATGCAAAGTGCATTGACTTAAGTCGCGAGAATGAGCCAGTCATTTTCGACGCCATTCGCTTTGGCGCCATTGTGGAAAATGTGGTTATCGATGCGGACACCAACGAACCAGACTATACCGACAGCTCTTTGACCGAAAATACTCGCGCCTGTTATCCGCGCAGCAATATTGCAGAGAAAGTGCCGGAGAACCGCGGCGGCGAGCCTAACAACATCATCTTTCTCACCTGTGATGTCAGCGGCGTGCTGCCGCCCGTGGCGATTTTATCTAAGGAAGCTGCCGCTTATCACTTCTTATCGGGCTATACCGCCCAAGTCGGCTCCACCGAAGTCGGTTCGACTGAAGCCTATAAAGCGACATTTTCTACATGCTTTGGCGCACCATTTTTCCCGCGCCCAGCAGGGGTCTATGCCAAGCTGTTGATCAAACGCATTGAGGAGTTTGGCTCTAGGGTCTTCTTGGTTAACACCGGCTGGACTGGTGGCGGCTATGGCGTTGGCAGCCGGTTTAAAATACCAGTGACCCGCGCCATCATCGCAGCAATTCAGAGCGGTCAGTTACACGAAACCGCAACCACCCACTTAGAGGGATTTAATCTGGATATTCCACAAGCCGTGCCTGGCGTAGACAGTGCACTGCTTAACCCCAGAGAAACTTGGGCGGATCCCAGCGCTTATGACCAAGCTGCTGCAGCGCTGGTAAGCAAATTCGTTGCGAACTTCGCCAAGTTTGAAGTTGAGGACAGCATTATCGCTGCCGGACCCCGGGCCTAAAGTCGCTTTGGCCTTTTTAAGGTTTGATGATTACAGGCCGTCAATCGGCCAATATACTCATCAAATACATGGCCCAGACGCAGTCGGGGAGGACGGCGGATGCGAATAACTCAGCGCACTCTCGAGTTACTGCAAGCGACCAACAGCGGACTCGATCAGCTGCAACGAGGCATCGAGAAAGAGAGCTTACGCGTCACCTCTGACGGAAGTCTGTCTAAACAGTCGCACCCCACGGCGCTGGGGTCGGCCCTAACCCATAGCGCCATCACCACGGATTTTAGTGAGGCGCAACTAGAACTCATTACCGGAGTCCACGATAGTCCAGAAGCTTGCCTACAAGAGCTGACTGAGATTCATCACTTTGTGCATGCAAATCTTGACGCCGAGTTATTGTGGCCCAGCAGCATGCCCTGCATCCTCAGTAGCGACAGCGACGCCATACCCATTGGCCAGTACGGCAGCTCAAATATCGGCCAAACGAAGACGGTATACCGTCGTGGTCTGGGCCACCGTTACGGCCGCTTGATGCAAACGATTTCTGGCATCCACTATAATTTTTCAGTGCCGGATGATCTCTGGCGGCGGTTAGGCATCAACGACCAAGACCAAAAAACCGATGCCTACTTCAGCCTAATTCGAAACTTCCGACGCTGCTCTTGGCTGTTAATCTATTTATTCGGTGCCTCACCGGCAGTATGTAGAAGCTTCCTGCAACGACCTGACCACGGCTTACAGGAGTTCAGCGAGGGCACATATTATTTACCCCACGCCACCAGTCTGCGCATGGGCCGGCTCGGCTATCAAAGTGATGCTCAAAGCGAGCTGCATATCTCCTATAACTCGCTGGCAGAGTACACCACCACAATGCGAGCTGGCCTCTCCAAGAGTTTTCCCGGATACGCGCATATTCCAGTTAATGAAAACGGTGACTATCAGCAATTAAACGACTCAGTTCTGCAAATAGAAAATGAGTTCTACGGCACCATCAGGCCCAAACGCAGCGCAGCAAGCGGTGAACGTCCACTAGCAGCACTGGGCAAACGCGGCGTTGAATACATTGAAGTCCGATGTGTCGATCTAGACCCGTTTGAGCCCGTCGGCATAGACCATCGCCACATGCGCTTCTTAGATACCTTCCTATTGGTATGCCTACTCACTGAAAGCCCAACAGATAGCCGCGAGGAATCGGCGCGCATGGTGAGGAACCAGACCGAGGTGGTAGAAAATGGTCGTCAATTGGACCAACAACTGGAGCGCGATGGCGAATCCATCGCGCTACGCCAATGGGCTACTGAGCTGTTGACCGAATGCGCCAAGGTCGCTGACCTCATGGATCAGCACACCGATAATGACCTTTATCGCTCCGCTGTGGATGCGCAACTGGCTAAGGTTGAGAATCCAGATCTCACCCCCTCAGCAAAAGTAATCCAAGCACTAAGCGAGGGCAGCTCGTTCTTTCAATTCACCATGCAGCACGCGCGACAGCATGCGGAATTTTTTGCACACCAACCAGCCAACGCCGAAAGTACTGCGCGACTGAGCGCCGAAGCACGCGAATCGTTGATAAAGCAGTCCCAGATCGAAGCGGCTGACAATATGAGCTTTACAGATTTCGTGCGTGACTATCTGGCACTTTGAGCGGCCGTGAATTTTCTCGCGCACTGCGCACTGGCGGATGAGGCGAGCGACCTCTGGCAAGTAGATACAAAACAACACCAAGGTTTACTGGCCGGAGCAGTGATCGCGGACTTCACCAAGGGGCGCATTAACCCTCTGTGGCCAGATGCTCTACAAGCGGGAATACGACTGCATCGACGGATTGACGCCGTATCCAATCAACACCCGGGTATCCGCACAAGTTGCCAACGCTTCCCGCAATCACTGCGACGCTTCGCGCCTATTTTCATCGACATTCTGGCCGATCATTACCTGAGTTTAAGCTGGCAGGACTACACCAAGGAAGACCTCGGCACATTCACCCCACGGTGTTACCAAGCAATTACCGAGTACCAACAATACCTGCCACAACAAGGCCAAAGCTTCGCAACATATATGCGCGAAACAAATCTACTGGGCCGCTATCACGATTGGACCACTATTGAACGTGCCTTACTGTTCTCATTAAAACGCCTAGGTAAGGAGGAGTTAGGCGATGACGCTTTACTCGCCGCCCAGCAAATAGCAGCGGCGGCGGCCAAGGACTTTCCCGGTTACTACACTGATTTTCGTCAACAACTCGGCAACTGGTCGAGCCTATTAACTGCAAAATAACCTCGCAGCTAAGACAAATTTTTCCTCAGCCCCGGTTACAGGTAATATGCAGCCCTTTTCATCTACGCCAACAAGTCTATGAAAGCTGTTTTGTGCAAATCCTTTGGTCCTGCTGAAGACCTCTCGCTGGAGGAGGTCGACGAGCCGAACATTAAGCCCGGCCACGTTATTGTCGCCGTCCATGCAAGCGCCGTGAACTTCCCAGATGTGCTGATGATCGAGGGCAAGTATCAGTCACGCCCCGACTTTCCTTTTTCACCGGGCGGTGAATTTAGCGGCATCGTTACCGAGGTAGCCGACGACGTAGCAAACTGGAGCGTTGGTGACGAAGTTTTCGGCAGTTTGGGTCATGGTTGTTTTGCCGAGAAAATACTCGTCAACGCACGAGCTCTCCGCGCCAAACCCAGTTCTATGAGTTTTGCCGTAGCCGCCGGCATTAGCACTACCTACGGCACCTCTTACTACGCTCTGAAGCAGCGCGCTAACCTGCAACCGGGAGAAACGCTATTGGTTCTAGGTGCCGCGGGCGGTGTAGGTCTGGCGGCGGTAGAACTGGGCAAGGCTATGGGCGCACGGGTCATCGCTGCAGCCTCTAGTGACGAAAAATTAGCAGTCGCCAAAGCGGCTGGGGCTGACGAACTGATCAATTACAGCGACGGCCAGTTGAAGGATAAGGTGAAAGCGCTAACCGACAATCGCGGCGCCGACGTCATCTATGATCCAGTCGGTGGTGAGTTATTTGATCAGTGTATGCGGTGTATTGCTTGGTACGGTCGCGTACTCATCGTTGGCTTCGTCGGCGGCGATATCCCTAGAGTTCCGACGAATTTGATTCTGCTGAAAAGCTGTCAGGTTGTCGGCGTATTTTACGGCGCATTTTCGGGACTGTTCCCCCAAGACAACCAACAGAACTTCGAAGAACTTATGGCTATGTTCGAGCAGGGTAAAATCGACCCGCTAATTGGTGCAGAGTTTGCACTTTCCGACTATGCCGCAGCATTGAATTGTTTAGCCGAACGCAAAGCGGTCGGCAAAGTCGTCGTCAACCTATAAAAAAAGAGCAACTATGTTATCGACTTGGAAAGCTGATCATTGGGCACTAGCCGTCTGTATCACGGCAGGAGCCTTACTTTGCATCGCCCTGATTATGGAGCACGCGTTATTTTTAGCGCCTTGTCCGCTTTGCATGATGCAGCGAATATGGCTCGCGCTAACCGGGCTCCTCGCGTATGCAAGCCTGGCACATAATCCGCGCTGGGGAATTTACCCTTTGCTTGGCGCAATATCTGCGATCATCGGTGCTGGCTTTTCCATTCGTCAACTGTGGCTGCAGAGTTTACCCAAAGATCAGGTTCCTGCCTGCGGACCGGACCTCAGCTACATGCTTGAGGCTTTTCCCCTCAGCGATGTTATTGCTGCCATGGCCTCTGGAACCGGCGACTGCGCCGAAATCAGCTGGTCTTTGCTAGGTATCAGCATTCCAGGCTGGTTGTTATTGTTCTTTGGCGCCTTACTGGCAATGAATGTTATGCAAATTCGTCAGGGCAGCCGCGCTTAAACTACGCAATCGAGGCCCTAGAATGCCTCCTAAGTCCCTGATATATTTCGCTTTGGACACTGTCGATCGGTCTTGGTGAGCACAACAAAAACAATACTCACCGCTTTGATTTAACCGCGCTCGGCTCACCACAATAGCTATTTAACCCATTGCAGGTTGCATGGGTCGACCTATTACCGAGGGCTCAATACTTTCCCTCGGGGTTACGCTTGCATCAAAGCCGGCGTTCTTAGGCACAGGAAAGGGAACATGGACTCTACAAAAATTTCGTCTCCTCGCCACATCTTGGTGGCGAACGGCAAAGGCGGGTGTGGCAAAACCACAGTAGCCACGAACCTCGCCGCTGCGTATGCCAGCACCGGGCAGCAAGTTGCACTATGGGATTATGACCCTCAAGCCAGCACCCAATACTGGGCAGAAATTCGCCATGCGCGGGAAGAAACTTGTGCGCCTATAGAAGCACTCGCCAGCTTCAAAGGACCGAGACTACGCGAAACGCTATCCTTCAGCCGCCGCGCCTCTGAGGGCTGTGATGTCATCGTCATCGATGCACCCAGCCTCAGCACAACAAGCGCACAATTTGAAAACTTAGTGCGCATGAGCGACGTTATTGTGGTGCCGGTAATGGCATCCTCGATCGATATTCGCGCCAGCAAGCGCTTTATCACAGATTTACTTACCCATCGGATTTACCGAGCCCGACCTCGGCCCATTGGCGTGGTTGGCAATCGCATCGCCACATACTCTGCTAATTACGAAAAGCTCGAACAATTTCTGGCCTGCTCCGGGATTGCGACCATCAGTCAATTCCGCGATACCCCGGTCTACAGCGAAGCAGCCGACCAAGGCATCGGCGTAATAGAGATGTCTGATAACCGCGCTGCGCGTCGAGAGTATCGGGCTTGGCATACGCTGACCTCGTGGATCGACGAGCAGACGCCGCGCCAATCTGCGACCACTCAGGCAGGCCCGAGAGCCGCTGGGCGTAAGGTCCAGCACCACGCCGAAACCCAAGATCGGACCCATAAAAACAACGCCTGAGGTTGAATGCTGACAGCGCTCAACGCGCTGTCGCTAAATCATCTTTTAATGCTCCGCCTGACAGACCTCACCTTCGAACGCGGCGACGATGTGCTTTTTTCCGGCCTCGACGGCGTGGTGTATCCCGGTCAACGGATGGCCGTTGTGGGCAGAAACGGCATCGGCAAATCTACCCTGTTCAAGTTAGTCCTTGGCCAACTTGAGAGCAGCCGCGGCAGTATCGAATTCCCAGAAGATTGGCGGGTGGGCTACATGGCTCAGGAGGTAGAGGCTAATGAGCGCCCAGCACTAGACTATGTTATCGACGGCGATCGCGAACTGCGCCGAGTGGAAGCTCAGATCGCAGAAACCGAAGATCCAGAGAAATTGGCTAACCTCTACAGTCTTTATGAGGATCTAGGCGGCTATCAGGCCATGGCTAAGGCGGGCGAAATCCTCAACGGCCTTGGCTTCGATGACCAGGTAGTGCATGAGCCATACGCAAGTTTTTCAGGCGGCTGGCGCATTCGTTTAAATTTAGCCCAAGCTTTGATGTGTCCAAGCGACCTACTATTGCTCGATGAACCGACCAACCACTTAGATCTAGAAGCTATTCTATGGCTCGAGGGTTGGCTCAACCGATTTCCTGGCGCAATGTTGATCATTGCTCACGATCGTGCCTTTCTCGATAGCACCGCCACATCGGTCATGCATCTGGCAGGCAATGGCGGCAAGCTATATAAGGGCAACTATAGCGCCTTCGAACGCCAGCGCGCCGCCGAATTGGAACGCCAGCAAGCCATGGCCGCAAAACACCAAGCTCAGGTGCAGCACATTCAGCAGTTTGTGGACCGCTTTCGCGCCAAGGCCAGCAAAGCCAAGCAAGTGCAGAGCCGCATCAAAGCCTTAGAGCGCATGCAAACTCAAGCGGCATTACATGTGGACTCCGACTATCGGGTGAACTTCAGCAACCCCGAAAAAGTTTCTAACCCATTGTTTAGCTTCCGCGACCTAGTACTCGGCTACGAAGACAACAAAGTCCTGCGTCAGGTCTCTCAGACCATCCTACCTGGAGCACGGATCGGCGTGCTGGGCGCAAACGGGGCTGGCAAATCGACCCTGCTGAAGGCTTTAGTTGGCGACCTACAGCCCCTCGACGGTACGATGGAAAAAGGTCAACACGCGGAAATCGGCTACTTCGCACAACATCAGTTGGAATCCCTGGATACCCGCAATAGCGCCTACGAGACCTTTATCGAAATTCATCCCGGAATGACACCTCAACAATGCCGCGACTACCTCGGCGGCTGGGGTTTCAGTCTGCAAATGATTGAGCGGCCTATTAGCAGCCTTTCGGGCGGTGAAAAAGCTCGACTGGTGTTGTCATTATTGGCTGCCGAACAGCCAGCGATTTTGGTACTGGATGAACCGACCAATCACCTCGACCTAGACATGCGCGACGCCCTCGCGCTGGCGCTGCAGGCCTATAGCGGAGCGGTGATCATAGTCGCCCACGACCGCAATTTACTCGAAAAAATCGTCGATGAATTTTGGCTGATCGAAGATGGCTCTCTGATGACCTATCGCGGCGACCTAGACGACTACACCGAGAGCCGACAACAACAAGCAGCATTAACGGCGCCGACCAGCAAAAACGCGGTGAACTCGCGTAAGCGACAACGCCAGGAACGTGCCGCAGCTCGAAAGTCGGAACAGGATTTGCGCAAGACCATCAAACAGCTCGAGCGCGACATCGAGAACGGTACAGCGACGTTAAAATCTTTAGAAGCGACGCTAGCGGATAAGGACACTTACGCTCAAATGCCCGCCGATGACTTGAACGCGTTGCTTGCAGAGGCGGCGGCCGCGCGAAAAAACATTGAAGCGCTAGAGGAGGCATGGCTCTCCGTTAGCAGTAAACTAGAGGCCGAGTTAACCTGATGTTTATTTTCTCTTAACCAACTCTCAGCTAGGCGAGCAGCACAACATGCGACAATTCCCCCAAACTCGACTACGGCGCAATCGCGAACAGCCCTTCGTCCGGCGCCTTGTTGCCGAAAATCAAGTGACCGCCGACGATCTCATTTATCCGATGTTCATCATTGACGGCACCAAGCAACGCTCCGCAGTAGACTCAATGCCTGGCATTGAGCGGCTTAGTGTTGACCTCGCCGTGCAAGAGGTGGAGTCGCTGGCAGCGCTGGGATTGAACAGTATCGCGCTGTTCCCCAACGTGGAGCCTAATCTGCGCACATTGGACGGACGTGAGGCCTACAATCCTGATGGCCTCGTGCCCCGCGCGGTCGCCGCCCTAAAAGCAGCGGTGCCAGAAGTGGGCGTGATCACAGACGCGGCGCTGGATCCGTATACCAGCCACGGTCAAGACGGTATCGTTGACGCTAACGGCTATGTGGCCAACGACGTTACGGTTGAGGCGCTGTGCGAACAAGCAGCGGTTTGCGCTGCCGCAGGCGCGGACGTGATTGCGCCATCAGACATGATGGATGGTCGGGTTGGTGCAATTCGCGAATTCCTCGACGACCAAGCGTTTATAAATACCCGCATAATGGCCTATTCGGCGAAGTACGCCTCCAGCTACTATGGCCCATTCCGCGACGCAGTAGGCTCGAGTTCCACCATTGGCGGCGGCGACAAAAAGACTTATCAGATGGACCCGGCAAACGGCGATGAGGCCATCCACGAGGTAGGACTCGATATCGAAGAAGGTGCTGACATGGTCATGGTTAAGCCAGGAATGCCGTATCTGGACATATTGCACAGAGTCAAGGCGACCTATCGACTACCGACCTTTGCTTATCAGGTAAGCGGTGAATACAGCATGCATGCTGCAGCAATTGCCAACGGCTGGTTAGGAGAATCGGTAATTCATGAGTCGCTATTATGCTTCAAGCGAGCAGGTGCTGACGGTATTTTAAGTTACTTCACGAAACGTTGGCTGGAAACACAAGCCCAGCGCTGAGGTGCTGACTATTACTAACTACCCGCCTTTAAACATGACTAATCACTCGAAGGTGATAAACTGGCGGCTTACTACTGGAGATTAAGCTATGAGCGACAATATCGTTCACACAACTGACGGCGGTTTTGACCAAGACGTCCTGAACTCAGAAAAGCCTGTGCTTGTCGATTATTGGGCGGAGTGGTGCGGCCCCTGCAAAATGATCGCGCCTATCCTTGAAGAAGTTGCTGGTGAGTACGCGGACAAGTTGAAAGTGTGCAAAATTGATATCGACGCGAATCAAGAAACACCACCGAAGTATGGGATACGCGGTATACCAACATTGATGCTGTTTAAAAACGGTGAAGTGGAGGCCACAAAAGTTGGCGCTTTGTCGAAATCCCAGCTGCAAGCCTTCTTGGATAGTAATATCTAGTAGAGGACACCAAATGACGGGCTTCATATTACCAAGGAAGCCCGTTTTTTGCGCTTTAACTATCGCCGACGCACCTTGACCTAGCGCAACATTTCTCTACACTCTATGTACTCGCTTCTGGGACGGAGGAATCCTAGCAAGCGTTTTAACTTTATTGGTCGAATCCGACTACTCCCTACGCTCATTATTAGTCAGCGATCCTGTCAAATTCGCTGGCACCGAGCGCGACCATCAATACTAAAATAACAACGGCTAAAACAATGGCAATGCATCTTTCAGACTTGAAGCGTAAACCCGTCACCGAGCTAATGGACATGGCTCGAGAAATGGGCCTCGACAATGTAGGGCGATCCCGCAAGCAAGAGGTTATTGCGGCCATAGTGCGCAAACAATCAAAGAGCGGCGAGGACATCTACGGCGAGGGTACGCTTGAAATCCTTCAGGACGGCTTTGGCTTTCTACGCTCGCCAGACAGCTCCTATCTAGCGGGTCCGGACGATATCTATGTTTCTCCAAGCCAAGTGCGTCGATTTAACCTCCGTACCGGCGACACCATTGCTGGCAAGATCCGCCCGCCAAAGGACGGAGAGCGTTACTTTGCACTGCTTAAAGTCGACGAAATAAATTTCAGCGAAACCAACAACAAAACTCACAAAGTTTTATTTGAAAACCTGACACCACTATTTCCAAATGACCGCCTGCAACTGGAACGCGGAAACGGCAGTACTGAGGATTTGACAGCACGAATCATCGATCTGGTTGCGCCCGTCGGTAAAGGCCAGCGCGCGCTGATCGTCTCGCCGCCGAAAGCAGGTAAAACGCTGGTGATGCAGAACATCGCCCAATCTATAGCAGCAAACAATCCCGAAACCATCCTGATCGTTCTATTGATCGACGAACGCCCAGAAGAGGTAACTGAAATGCAACGCTCAGTTCGTGGTGAGGTAGTGGCATCTACCTTCGACGAACCACCTTCTAGACACGTTCAAGTTGCAGAGATGGTCATCGAGAAAGCAAAACGGTTAGTTGAACACAAAAAAGATGTGGTCATTCTTTTGGATTCGATTACCCGTCTTGCCCGAGCGTACAACACCATCGTGCCATCATCTGGCAAAGTGCTAACCGGCGGCGTGGATGCGCATGCATTGGAGCGGCCCAAGCGTTTCTTCGGCGCAGCCCGCAACATTGAAGAGGGTGGCAGTTTAACCATCGTTGCTACCGCGCTTGTAGACACCGGCTCAAAAATGGACGAAGTCATTTACGAGGAATTCAAAGGCACGGGTAACCAAGAACTGCACCTGGAACGCAAGATTGCCGAAAAACGTGTTTACCCAGCAATCAACATCCGGCGCTCGGCAACTCGACGCGAGGAGTTACTCATGAGTGAAGATGAGCTGCAGCGGGTGTGGATCCTGCGCAAGCTACTGCACGACATGGACGACATTGCTGCCATCGAGTTTATTTTGGACAAGTTGAAAGAAACGAAAACAAATGGAGAATTTTTCGACTCAATGCGTCGCTAATGCCTCGGCTTGACTGAAGTATTGCAGCGCGCGGTGATCGTCACCGAGCGATCTCCAAACGCTACCCAATTGCCGATACAACCGTACCTTTGCATGCGCTTTTTCTGGCAGTAACTTTAGCGCGGCTTCGAAATAATCTTTCGCTGTGGCCCACTGTTCGCTGTGGCTTGCCAACAATCCCAAAGCCTCTTGGATATGCGCATCTTGAGTACGGCCCTTCGCCCACCCCGATGCCCGTTGCAAACCGTCCTCTGGAGCTGCAAGTGCAAGCTCTGACCACTGAGAAAATACCGACGGATCCCAGGCCTCATCTAATGCCGCGGCCAAAACAGCCGCGCCCTCAGAGCCACGTTGGGATACTCCGAGTTCTCTGGCCCACGCAGTAAGGAAAGCGATATTGCGGCGTTGCGCCGGGGCCAACTCTTGATATTCCTTTAGCGCACCCGCGCGTCGTGCCAACAACTTTGCCAGCATTAACGAATCTGCAGCGATGGGATTAGCGAAAACACCTTGGCGCTGAAAGTCGAAGGCATGAAAGCGCAAACCCGTATAGTAGGGTTGGCCTAATTTTTTCAGCATAGCCCAGCATTTTTCCGCCTCCTCCCAATCTTTCGATGCAATGTGCACACTGGCTAGCATTGACCAGGCTCGGGCATTCTTCTTGCTCACAGCGAGCACTTGATGCAATGGCTTGCTGGCGTTTTTTATATCTCCTGACTCAAGATACCACTGGGCGACCAACAGCGGGCCGAGCGTTGGTAACTCCAGCACGACATTCTTCGAGGCCCGTAAAACTCGATCCCGCTCGGCGAAATCGCCTCTGGCGTGGGCCGTATGCGCAGCGAGCGCGGTACGAATGAACCTGCGCTGTTGCGCTTCAGCACTGTCACTGAGTATCTGGTCCTCAGCATGCAAAGCCTTAAAGGACTGTTCCCAATCACCACCTAGAGTGGCCAATAACGCTTTCTTTTGTTGTTCGTGTTGCGCCAACCTTGCCTTGCTGTGCTGCCAGTCCGCTAAGCGCGTTGTGGTTTTCAGGCCACGCCGCAACAATTGCACAACCCATATCGACACCCATATACCCACAACGAGTATAAGCACAGCAATAGCAATGCTGGTTTCTAGCACCACACCGCCATACCGCACGAGCAGATAGCCAGGGTCCAGTAACCAGCCGGCGCCAGCAATTGCGCCAACGATTACCGCGACTAGTAACCACAGCCACTTCATTTGCGGCCGTCCAAGAGGGCATCGATGATTGCGGTGGATACACTAAGATCGTAGTGCTTAGGCGCAAGATCCAACTGCTGGAGATCTTCTAGGACGATCAAATTGGCTTGAGTCGCCGCGCTCTTCGCATCAGCAAATTGTTGGTGCCAACCTTTTAAAGCGCTTATGTTTTCTTGCAGTCCCACGGTATCACGGCGCATCAGAGCCACTCTGGCCTGGGTCAGGGCAACCTCAAACTTCATACGTAGCAGATCGCGTTCGGTTTCGCTCAGATAGGCGTTGGCATCAAACTGCACTTGATCGGGCTGGCTAAGATAACGAATCTGAACGAGTTGCCTTAACTCCGCCAGCAACTGCTGAGTGAATGAACTAGCCCCAGTATGAGCCGGTGGGGCCGTTTGCAGGGCCATATCCGGCAGTAAATCAGGCCAGGCTTGTTCAATGCTTTCGAGTTTTAGCAGCGTACTTTGCACACCGCTATTGTTCAGTTGGCCAAGGGCCTCAATATCCTTCTCGAGTTGTGCTTTCAGCGGCAACAACAGCAGACCATCTAGAGTATTGAGCTGATTAAGTGCGCGCTTGGTCAACAAGGCTGTAGTACCGAAATCCTGTTGAAAATGCATACTTAACTCTGCCGAGCGCAGCAGCGAACGGGCTTCTAGCAACTCCAAAAGCAGAGACGCTTGAGAAGAATCACGGGCGAGCTTTTGGATCTCGATGCTGAGCTCAGTGCTCACAGCGGTGAGCCGCTGCTCTAGCTCTAATCCGGTACGCGCATACCCAGAGTCCAAGGCCTTCAACTGGGCGCCTAATTCCGTTAATCGGTTTCCTAAGTCAGCTTGATCAGCGGCGCTGAGATCGTATTGCCGCTGCAACGCTAGGATTTCTTGTGCAGTCTGTTGACGCTGTTCCGACGCATCCTCTAGCGCAGCCATCTGGGTATAGGTCCCTGCGGCCATGCCTACGGCCGACACCCCTAAAAGAAAACTCAGCACAATAAAAAACTTGGCGCTGCCTGAGAGTCTAGTAGTCCCAGAATCGGCCCTGGAGACAGCCAAAGGCTCTGGCGCAAGATCAGCCATCGGGTGTACCTATCTGCTCAAAATTATTTTTCGTACTTCAACATAAAGCCAACAACAATTCACCGGAAACAAATGTTTCTGTTTAAGCCGCGGCTGTTTTTATGATGTCGATTATGGCCCGTCCATCAGTACCTTGGGCATTGAAGCAGCGGCTAAAACCCAACTGCTCCGCGCGTTCAGCTACACGCTGGGAAGGCGCAATAACACTAACCGACTGGGCACCACCACAGGCGCGCCAGTGCGCTGCCGCTTGTTCGAGGCCATGGATTGACCCAACCACCAGCGCATCAATACCTGCTATCTCAACATGATCGAGATTTACGTCTATTCTCTCGTAGATGTCGCAGCGTTCCCAACGGCATTTATCTTCTAGAACATCAGCAACAAGATTACGCCCACCCTTACCACCGATCTGCCATACTCGGTCTGTAGGTCGCAATAGTCCTCCATCCGCCACGGGCACAAGTTCTGGCATGGCTAGCAAACCCTCGGATTGCTCCATATCTGGTACGGCTACATCAATCCCAGAGCTAAGTAAGACAGCGGCACTGCGCTTGCCAATAGCAGCTACGAATTCGCATCGCGACGCTAATGGCGACGACATTGAATTTTGCAAAAACCCTACCGCAGCGTGTTGGGACAGGAAGATTAATCGATCTGGCGCTTGCGCCGGCGGCGACCACGGCAAAAATTGAATGGCTGTGGCGGGTTCGACAAGAGCCGACAAGCCAGCATCCCGCATTTGCTGGGCTAAGCGCTCAGCACCAGGCTGGCTGAGCGTGATCCAGGGCCTCTTCACACCCAACGATTCTTTACCTGCTTAGTCATCTCGGCACCGCGCTATTGACTTTGACGTATCGAATCTAGAACTTCTTGGGCACCCGCAGCATAGAGCTGATCCACCACGTCCGCAGCTACGGCCATTGGTTCCCTACCTGACGCCTGTGCTCTTAATATTCGCTGCCCCG
>Ga0163111_10000865_pt1 | contig 18297 bp, 9 predicted proteins | sample CRUFie1St18metaG_FD_109645 | JGI IMG/M metagenome (GOLD analysis project Ga0163111, IMG submission 109645) | Marine microbial communities from the Costa Rica Dome - CRUD Field 142mm St18 metaG | ecosystem: Environmental > Aquatic > Marine > Oceanic > Photic zone | place: Costa Rica: the Eastern... | reverse complement strand
TAGAGAAACTTTAAATATAAATTTATAATTAAATTTATAATTAAATTTATAATTAAATTTATAATTAAATTTATAATTAAATTTATAATTAAATTTATAATTAAATTTATAATTAAATTTAAATATTTTAACTATATATAAACAATGACAAAAAAAATTATGCGCGGAGAAGATGGCTTTTATCATGTTAAAAATAAAAAATTTCAATTATTAGAGGGTAGTCGTGCTCAAGTATGGCATGGAACTGCATTTAAAACTCCTGGTGGTTTAACCAGAGAACAATTACTTAAAAATAAACATGGTGAAATTGTATCGAAAAAAAAACATTTAACTGCAAAACGCGAAAAACGTCTAGAAAAACATGGTTTTTTCACAAAAAAAGGTAAATTTGGTTTTGTTAAAAAATCTGTTAAAGGTACAAGAAAAAATAGTAAAAAAGTAAAAAAGTAAAAAAGATAATAAATAAGTACAAAAATAATAAATAAATACACAAATATTAATAATATTGATAATAATATTAATATTATTATTAATTAAATACTATATTAAATATATTAAATATATTAAATATATTTAATATATTTAAATGAGTTATATCAATAGATTAATTGGAAGCATAGCAAGTGGTGATCCCAATAATATTACTGATACAAACTTAGATGAAAATCATTTAATATCTATAGATACAAGCAATAATAGAATTGGTATTAATACAATTGACCCTGAATGTAGTATAGATATATCGGGAGATGATGCTAAATTAAAAACAAAATATTTAGAAGTATCAGGTGATATATCATATAATATAGACAATAATTATAAATCTATAAATATATTACATGAAATTGTTAAAAAACTATATATAGATAATAGCAACAGTGCTACATTTACAAATGAGTATAAAACACAATATGAAAATTTTTTTAATTTATAAAAATATTATAATTAAAATATATGTATATATATTTTTATTTATATAAATTAAAATATATAGCTATGGATATATCATATATAAATACATTACCGGTTGAAATAATAAATATAATATATAATAATTTAAATAGTGAAACTAAAATGTACTTAAACAAAATTAATTTAAAATATTATTATAATAATAAAAAAACTATACATAATAGAGATTATATAGTACACTTAATAAAAGAGAAATGTAATATGTTTATAAATTATATTTTCATAAATAATAAATTTGATAATATAAAATTATATACACCTAATTCATTTATATATAGAGATATACTATTTAATGATAATATATCATTATATTTATATATATCAAAATATTATAATAATTACGTTAGTTTACAAATATTAAAAGAGTTTATAAAAAAATATAATATAAAAATAAATACCAGAAAAAAACATAAAGTTATATCTAATAAAAATACAGTATGGATAAATTAGATTTAAATAAAATATTAAATAGAAAGAAAATAGAAAATCAAATAATAGAGATAATAAATAATTTTTATAGTGAAAATGATAAAACTATTTGTGTTAAAAATAAATATAAAAGTGGTATATATATATATGGAGATAGTGGAATAGGTAAAACTACTTTTATAAATAATATAATTAAAAATTTAAATTATGATATAATTTATTATGATAATACAATTATAAGAAATAAACAATTAATTGATAGTATATCAAGTTTAAATATGTCTAATAATAATGTATTAAGTTTATTTAAAAAAAAAGTAAAAATAATTGTAGTATTAGATGAAATCGACGGTATTAATATAGGTGATAAAACAGCTATAAATTCATTAATAAAGTTATTAAGAATAAAAAAAACTAAGAAGCAACAATTAGAAAATATAACAAGTTGTCCTGTTATTTGTATAAACAATAATCAAAATGATAAAAAAATAAATGAACTAATAAATGTATGTAATTCATTTAAATTAAATACTCCTACAAATGATGAAATTTTAAATATATTAAAATTTATTATGCCTAATATTTTTGATGATAAAATAAAAATTTCAATGTTATCTATTTTTCAAAAAAATATATTAAATTATATAGATAATAATTTAAATAAGTTACAAAATATTATAAAATTTTATAATCATAATATTTTATATAAAAAATTTGCAAACAATTTTGAAATTAATGATATATTAAATGAATCTAATATAAAATATATTACACAAAATATATTAGAAAATTATTATGGATTTTCTAAACACGAATTATTAAACGATACAAATAGAACTACTGTTTCTTTATTATTGCATGAAAATGTAATAACATTGTTAGATAATCTTGAAACTAAAAATAAAATAAATGTTTATTATAAATTATTAGAAAATTTTAAATTTTCTGATTATATAGATAGAATAATATTTCAAAAACAAATATGGCAATTAAATGATATTAATTATATAATTAAAATATTTTATAACAATTATATTTTAAGTACATATAATTTATTAAATAAAATAAATATTAATAATATAATATTTACAAAAATATTAACAAAATATAGTAATGAATATAATAATTTAATTTTCTATAATAATATTAGTTATACACTTTTAATCGATAAAAAAGATGTAATTCTATTATTTACATATCTTAAATATAAAATAGAAAATAAAGAAATAGATATAGATACCATTGTTAAACTTTTAGAATCTTATAATATATTAAAATTAGATATTATAAGAATTATTAAATATATAGATTATATTAGCAATAATAACTTATTGGACTAATCATATATATTAACTTATTGTACTAATTATCATTTAAATACTTATTTAAACGATTACTCATATTTTTAGAATAATTATTAATTTCATAATCATCATAAATAAATTCACAATCATTTTCTACCTCATTTTCTAATTGATTTTCATCATTTATATAATTACTTACACCATCCCAAGTAACATTATTATATCTAGACCATTGATAATTATCACATTTATCATTATATGGATAATATATATCATTTTCCCATGAACCAGTATTTATATTATTAGATTTACAATAATTTAAATTTTTATTATTATAATTTATAGTTTTTAGATTCCAATAATCTGGACATTTTGGAAGAATAGGTGGAAAATTTATTTTAGACATTTTTAAATTATTCTTAAACGAGGTAAAATAAATAATCATACTAAAAGATAAAACAATTAAAGCAGCTATAATAATAGTTTTATTGAAAACTGTAATCATATATATATATTTATATATATATATATATATATATATATATATATATTTAAAATTGTAATAATTTATATTATACATAAATGTGCCAGAGAAGAATTATTAGTTATACCATCCCATGTAATATTTTTTTCTTTTGCCCATTTATAATTATTACACGATATGTCCGGGTCTGGAGTATATGATATATCATAATTATAATCATTTGGAATAGGATAATTTCCAATATTTATATTATGATATGTTTGACAATATTTTTTACCTGCACTAGTTATTGATACATCCCAATAATCAGGGCAATCATTTATTATAGGAGGATAGTTAGACATTTTATTAATTGAAGAATATACTAATATACCATATAATAATATTGCTAGAATAAAAATTATAATTGATATTATTAAAACATTTTTATTAAACTTACTTAACATATTTTATATATTATATACAAAATAAATTATATATTAAATATTTATATATTAAATATAGTAATTTAATATTTAATATATTAATTAAATATTTAATTAAATTTAATTAATATTAATTATATATAAATGAGTGAATATAGTGAACAAACATTCAAACCAGATATGTTTATCAATAAACAAAATAATGGTAGAATTAATAATATAGATATTACATCAAATAATGATAAATTTAAATTAATGGATAAAATACCAGTTGTAAATAAATTATATACTAATTCATTAAATGGTATTTTTGAAAAATCCACATTAAGTATGGCATATTTTTCTAATGAGAATATTAATATTATACAAGATAATATACGAAAAGGTGTATATGAAAAATCAGATAAACAAATAATTATAGATAATCAAAGTATAGATATAATAGTACAAATTATGCGTTCTTATTATTTAGAATATTCATTAAATTTAGAAAATGATATTACTAAACAAATAGAAACATTAAATAACATGGTTATTAAACAATGTGTTGAAAATGCTTATAATGAAGCTATATCTTATGTTAAATATAGAAAGGATATTAGTACAATGCATACACCAATAGCCCCTCCTATACATTCAAGTAAACGTGACAAAACATTAGAATTAAAAAATTTTTTTTAATCTATATAATCTCTATAATCTCTATAATATATATATATATATATATATAATATTAATCAAATGACTATACCAAAAAAAGTAGGAGAAGGAACATATGGATGTGTTTATAATCCTAGTTTACAATGTAATTCAGAATTGAAAAAATATAATTATAAAAATCGTGTATCTAAAGTTATGACAAAGAGAGATGCATTAAATGAAATGAAAGAGTACAAAAATATAAATAATATTAAAGATTTAGATAAATATGCTATTACAACACCTATTCATTGTATACCTAAGTATGATGAAATTTTACAAAAAAGTTTAAAACAATGTAATAATGATAAAATTAAAAAAATATATGATTATGATATATTTTATAATATCAAAAAACCCTCTATATCTCTATTATTATTAGAGAATGGTGGTATTAATTTATATGATTATATGAAAAAAATTTTTCATAATCAAAAACCAGATGAACAAAAAATATTTTTAACATCATTAATTGATTTATTTAATGGATTAAATTTTTTTAAAAAAAACAATATAATACATCGTGACATAAAATTGCTAAATATTGTTTATAATGTAAATACAGGAAAATCAAAATATATTGATTTTGGTTTAATGGTTAATAGAGTAGAATTTATAAAAAATTGTAAAAATTCAAATGAACCTTTAGCTATTAGTTGGAGTTATTTACCACCAGAAAATAGTTGCATTAATAAAAAAGCATTTGATTTTTTAAATAAATGTGAAAAATATAAAAATAAATATGAAAATTATGATATTTTTATAGAAGAAGTGGCTGATGCATTTGATATATATTGTTTATCATTAGCATTAATATATATGTTAAAAGAATTAATTAAAGATAAAAAATATGAAACGTTTGCTCTTTATTTTGCTAGAGATTTAGGAAAATATTTAAATAAAGAATTATATAATAGAAATATTAACATTGATTTAATAATTAAGAACTATACTGAATTACTAAAAAAACATAATTTATATTCAGTAAAAAAACCTAATCCAAAAGATAATACAATATATAAAGTTGAATCTGTTTATAAGAAAAGTTTAGAAAAAGAATTAGGTGAAAAAAAATGTAGTAAAGATAAACCAATTTATAATAATATAACAAAACGTTGTTTAAAAAAATGCAAAGATGGTTATACAAGAAATGAAACATTTAAATGTGTAAAAATAATAACTGATAAAAAATCTATAAATAAAAAAACTTCTAAAAAACCTAGATGTCCAAATGGAACAAGAAGAAATAAAAAGACAGGATTATGTGAATCTAAAAATTGATTTATTTAATAAATAGAATTATCATTTTTTTGTTTTACTTTTTTGATTTTTTTGATTATTCATATTAGACTCATCTAAGAATTCATTATAAGATTGTTTTAATATTTTCAATTCATCCAGCCACATATTTTCAATTTTTTTACTTTTAATTGTATCTAACTCTTTCGATTTATTATCATGATCATTCATTATTTTATCTATATTTTCAATTGATACACTATCCATAGGCATTTTTATTAAATAATTAAAACTATTTAATTGTTTATTTTCTATATCATTATCATTATCATCATTATTATTATTTTTACTAAATTTCATATCATTCAATAGTGTATATATATCTTTTTTAGACTTCCTTCTTAAATCTATCGTATCATCTAATAAACATTTAATATATCTTGCTTTATTAGATAATAAATCTAATTCTTTACTTAATTTATCAATTAAATAAATTTTACGTTTATTATAATATTCTAATCTAATACTATAATATTCTAGAATTATTGTTTCTGGTGTATCATATTTTTTTAAACGTTCATCTTTATCAAATAAATGCATATTAGTAACCGAATGCAGAGAATACAATTTTAATAATTTTTCTAAACCATTTACTCCATTTTCATATTCTTGAGATAATAATTTCTTAACTACACCAGTATTAAATGTTATTGTAAATTCTACACTTGTATCTGTTGACATATCAATGTATTCTTTAATACCAAGATTCTCGCGTTTTTTTTCCGTTTTTGATTTAACATCTATAATTGATTCTATATATTCTTTATAATCTTGAGTCCAAGTTCCTATTGGTAATTCTGTAATTAATACTTTATCGTCATTTACAATTTTATATTGACCTTTAATAATATATCGCTTATTATCTAATTTATTAATTGTTCCTAAAAATCCACGATAAAATGGTTCTATTTCACCACAATCTTCTACATCTACTCCAGATAAAACATTTTCTAAAAATTCAATAATTTGGATTGGATTATATGACATTATATCTGTACTAAATCCTGTTCCAATACCCTTAATACCATTAATTAATACCATAGGAATTATAGGCACATAATAAATAGGTTCTACTAATGTTCCATCATCATCTATATAATTTAATATTTTATCATCTATTTCTGGATAAATCATTCTTGTAATTTTACTTAGATGTGTAAATATATATCTTTCAGACGCGGAGTCCTTACCACCTGTTAATCTTGTACCAAATTGACCAAGTGGTTTAAATAAATTAATATTATTGGAACCTACATAATTTTGAGCCATTCCAACAATAGCAGCATTTAAACTTGCTTCACCATGATGATAACCAGAATGTTCAGATACATATCCACTAAATTGTGCTACTTTTACTTCACGATTTAGATTTCTTTTAAATGCACTATATAAAATTTTTCTAAGACTAGTTTTAAGTCCATCCGTTAAATTAGGAATAGATCGATCATTATCATATTTTGAAAAGTGTATTAAATCATTATTGATAAATTCTGTATAAGTAACATTGTTTTTTGTAGTATTTAAATAAGTATCACGATTATAATTTGATAACCATTCTTTTCTATCATTTGCTCTTTTTTTATTAAAAACCATATCAATGTTACTATTACATTCATCTCCTGTAGATGTAAAATATACCATTTTTTGATGTTTAAAATATTCTTTAAATTCAGATGATGTGCTAGTTCCAAGACCTTTGTAATATTTAATTGTCCATGAATTTATATCATTATCTTTTTTCCAATTTTCAAATTCACCATTATTGTAAAATTGTTTAACCTGACTACCCTTTGTTGCTTTTAAAATAGGAGTATTCATATATCCAATAAATTCTGGTATATTAATTAAAGATTTCCATTCACTATCAAATACATTAATACCTAAACCTTTTATATGACTACCATCTAAATCTTGATCTGTCATAAAAATTACTTTGCCATACCTTAATTTGTTCTCCACATCCTCTTGGGTATAATTTTTACCATGTTCCAATCCAAGAATTTGTTTAATTTCTGTTATTTCTTTATTATCTGCAATTCTACTTAACGATTCACCTCTAATATTAAACATTTTTCCTTTCATAGGATAAATACCAATATTATTTCTATCTTCTCGTGATAAACCAGATACTATACCTGACTTAGCAGAATCTCCTTCACATAAAATTAAAATACAATTTTTTGATTTATTTGTTCCAGCATTATTAGCATCTATTAATTTTGGTATACCTCTGATAGATTTTGTTTTAGAACCATCTGTTTTTTTAACAGCCTTATTTTCTTTAAGTTCAGTTAAACTACATGCTGTTGTCATAATACCCATTTTTGCTAATTTTTCAATAAATTTATCACTTACTTCACATTGTGAACCAAAATTTGAAACAGCAGTGCTCAAATAGTCTTTTGTTTGACTATCAAAAGCAGGATTTTCAATCGTACAATTAATAAATACCATAAGTTGTTCTTTTATAGAAGCCGGTTTAACATCAATATGTCGCTTATTTTTAATATAAAGTGTAATTTTTTTTACTATTTGATTTACTATATAATCAACATGTTTACCTCCTTTTTGGGTATAAATTCCATTTACAAAACTTACCTGTGAAAATTCATCTGTCTTAGTAATACACACTATATATTCCCACCTTTCATTGGGCGATTCACATATTCTTTCTGTTTCACTCTTATCTCCAATATATAAATCTACATAATTTTGAAATGTCTTCACTTGTAACAATGAATTATTTAGTTTAACTTTTACAGATTTATCAGTAACTGCTGCTACATCATAAACCCGTTTATATAGTAATTCACAAAAATCTTTAGATAAATTATCTATATTAAGTCTTTTATAATCAGGTTTAAAACTAATTTTAGTATAAGGTTTAGATTTACATTTTGTTATTGTTGGTTTATTAATAACATCTAAATTATCAGTAAATTCTTGGATATATTTTTTACCAGTCTTATGATCAACTGTTTCTACTTTACCCCAAGTTGACCATATTAAAACCAACTTAAAACCAAAACCATTTTTACCACCAACTATTTTTTTCTCTGATTTATCATAATTAGTAGATGTTCTTAGATGCCCAAAAATCAATTCAGGTATCCATATATCATATTCTGGATGTTTAAGAATATCAATACCATTACCATCATTTGTCATAGTAATTACACCATCATCCGATATAGATATATCTATATTAGTAACAGGATAATTAGTTTCTCCGGTATTCTCTTTAATTACTTGTTGCATTCTAATAACATGATCTCTGCAATTAACTATTCCTTCATCAAATAATTTATATAATCCAGGAATAATATTTATATTTTTGTTTATAATACGATTAGTTTTATCACAAAATACAAAATAATCACCATTAATATTTTCGACAGAACCAATATAGGTATCTGGATTGTCTAAAACATGTTGTTTATCACTTTTTTTTTGATATTTATTTGATAATGTATTATGTAATAAGTTATTCGACATATTATAATATTATATATGATATACTAAGTAATATTTAAATAATATTTTTATCAATTTTAGATAAAAATATTAAATTATTTAAATATTATTTAATTCATAATATATTTTTATAATAAAATATATTATACTATTAAATCATATTATATAAATGACACAATGTTTAAAAACTCAAAATTATATAAATGTCAATAATAGTAAATATATTATTAATAATATTGATTCAGATTTCGGATTTTATGATAACAGTGATGGATATATATTTAAAAATATACCAAAAAATTACCCGTTAAGTATAGATGTCTTAAATATAGATGCAAATAGCGAAATTGATAATTATATTAATTATTTTAATTATAACACACAAGATTATGTAGAAGAAATATTTGTTTCTCAAGGAAATGATATATCCTATGAAAATGGTGATTATTTTATATTTTATGATTCATCACATAATATTATAAATATTGGAAATCATGCTATTAGAGACACCAATTATTATTTATCGAATAATATTCCTCAGGATAACTTTTATTTTATGGCCGGAGCTACATACAAAATTACCAAAGATATATGTTTTAATGATAATTTAATCTTTGGTATTTCTGGAGATATTAGTGATTATAATAATTGTATACTCGATAAAAACAGTAATAATTATTTTTATTTAGAAATACCTAGCAACTTATCATCAGTAAATATATATTATTATATACAACAAAATGGTGTAGACACAATAGAAGCTAGTAATAACATTACATTTCTATATAAAAACAATAAAAATTACTATTATGGTGATATAAAATTAATTATAAATAATAACTTTTCTGAAATAAGTAATGTTGCATTAAATTTTATGAGTTATTTTAATATACCTAATTATAGTATTAATTTATTATATAATATTATATGCGACAATTATATTGATAGAATACCTTTAAATAAAGTTTCTACGTACAATAGTAACAGTAAATATTATTTTGTAACAAAAGGAAGCTATTATATTATTAATGTTCCTTTTAATGTGCTAGATATTCTTTATGATAATGATTATATTAAAATAGACAATAATTGTGATTATACTATAAATAATAATATTCTAAAATTGGATATTAAATCTAGTTTTACATCTATATTTGATATCAGCTTAAATGGTATAACTATTTTTACTGTTAAATATGATACAACTAATTCTAGTGAAAATGTATATAATAATTATGATAATGATAATTCAAATGTAAAATTAATTTTTTTAGATGAAAATGGTAATGAAAAAGAGAAAAATGTAAATAATATAATTGAATATAATATAAGTAAATATCACAAAACAGGTATAAATTATATACAATATAAATTGCATGATAATTACAATAATGATATCAGTTTTATTGTTATTGAGCAAAATATTATTACACAAGATTATTCAAATGAGAATAATTACTTTTTTAAAAATTATACAGTAGATGATTTATATAATATTATACAATTATTTGATACCGTATCTATTAGATATAATCTAGATAAAGGACCATATATAGATATATGCATTAATGATATATTATATAATAATAATAATAACAGTTTAATTAATTTATCTATAAATGACTATAAGTATAATGGTATGTCTATCAATAATTATGTAAATGATTTAAATAATTATGATATAGATACATTTTTTATTAATTTTTCAAATAATGATAATATAAAATTACCATATAAAATAGAAATTAGTGGAAATTATTATGATTCTAGTAACGTTAATATAACTATAAATAATGAATTATATACATATACAGATTATAGCTATAATGGTTATAATATTTATACTCCACCAAATTATAAATTTAACAGATTTAACACATTAGGTATTCAATTAAATAATATACAAGGAAATGATTTAATAAATATATATAATAAACTTGAAACATTTTTTAATACAGCTGGTGATTATAGGAAATTTTTTAAGATGAATATTTCTGATAATACAATAGTTATATCAGATGATTATGATATAAACGATGATAAACTAACATATACGCATAATAATGACCATATTTCTATAAGTTTTGAACAAAATGTTACAATAGATGATGAACCAGATATAACCAGTTGTATTAAATTGTACAAAAATTATTTTATATATAAAGGCATATTTAGTACTAATAACAATATTAAATTTATCAAAGGAGACAATATTTTAGAATTTTCAGGTAATTATATAAAACCATTACTTTTTAAAACAAATGAAATTTATATATCTAGTATTCCAATGCAATTTAATGGAGAATATGATATTATTATATCAACATTGGGATTGAAACAAAATGATTATATTTACAATGAACTTTCTTATATATATAATTTAATAGATAATTCATATACCATTAAAATAGACATATCACATAGTATTCCAGATATTAAATATAATACGAATAGCATTAATTATCTTCAAAATAATAATAACATTGATATTTATTATTATAATATCGATATAACAGATGAAATTGATAATGATAACAATGAATTTATAAAAAATAAGTTAAAAAACAAAATATCATTTTTTAATAATGATAACGATATTGAATATAATAATATATTAATAGAAAAGACAATAGAATATCCTTATTTATTAAATATAAATGTTGAACAAGAAATAGGTAATTCTAATAAATGGTATATCCAATGTGAAATATCACATAATAATTTAAATGTGCAAAAAACGAATAGATTAACTTTAAATATTCTACCCAATCCTGATGACTTTTTATCTTATAATATAAGAGGTAGTAAAATAGTAAAACAAAAGATGCGAGGTATAAACAAAATAATGGATGATGAACATCATGATATATCATATATAGATAATGGATTTGATATATCAGGTATAAATATAGATATTAGTAATATTTACTTTACAGATTCAAGTAGTTCAAATGGATATATTAATATAAATAATATAGATATATCATATAGTACAGATATATGTTTAAATGTTATAGGTGATTATAATTTATATTTTGATTTTAGTTATTCCGGCAAATATAATAACTTCACTAGAATTATTCAAGTAAGAGACATAGATTATCCTATAATAAATTTTAAGGATTTAAAGAATATACCACGTTTAAGTGATATTTGTTATAATACAGAAAATAGTGGTGAAAATATTATTTTATATATCAATAGACATTACAATGATAATGATATAAGTAGAATACTTCACGACCCTTCTGGATATGAATTATATGATAATAATACATCACAAGAAGAACTTTATAATAATTTTTCTATAAATGATATAGATTTAATATTTTTTGATGTTGATTATATTAATGATACATCTTTTATAATTCAATATAATACAATTGATAGTTGTGGAAATCTAACATCCAAAAATCGATATATTAGTATTAGCTATGATACCAGTGTAGATGTATCATTTTCATATAATAATATATACAATAATAATTCTAATATTGTTACATATAACAATAATAATGATTTTTCATTTCAAGCTACTAATAGTGATAATTCAGAGGCTTTACTAGAATTAAATAATATCATACTAGATTATATAATTAGTGATAATTATTTTACTATAACTAAATACACAGATAATCAAGACACTAATAATTTTATTATAAACTATATTAGAATTAAAAATAATAGTGAATCAAGCCCCATTATAGAACCAGATATAAATATTAATAACGATACTAGTACAAATTTTATATATATTAATACAATAGATTTAAGTAATATTATAACTAACATAGGTAATAATTATACTATAGAGTATTATTTTAATAAACCATTTGGTAGTGGAGACATTAGTTTTTCTAGAAATTTTCAGATAATATCTACATTACAATTAAATGTATCATTAAATCAAAATTATAATATAATTTTTGGTGAAGATTTTAGTATTAATAATATAATAATAGATATCTCACATAATAGATTCCAAGATATTTCTATAAATAATCTTGATAATTATAACTATGATATATCTATAAATAATATAACAGCTCAAAATAGTATATATGAAAATGATGATATAAATGAAGAAAATATTAAATATAAACCAGGAGAATTTGATATTTCATTAAATATAATAAATACTTATGATAATTCAATATCATCAATTAATGTAAAAGTAACAATTTTATATTATGGTCCAGAAATTTCATTTAATACTAACTTTAACAGTATATATGAAGCAGGTAATCCTATAACAGATGCTTCATTAATTAGTGGTATTATTTGTACATCTACATATGATAGATATTATTATAATATAAATCATGATAATGCAGATTTCTCATATATAAGTACACCATTTTCTATAAAAAGTATTAATAATATTGATAATCAATTAAAATTAGATCAAAATTTACCTATAATAGGGACATATATCGCTACATATACCAGCAAAGATCTTTTCAATATATCAAAAGATTTTTCTACAAATATTGAAGTTGTAGATAGAGAACCGCCATATGAATTAGATACAAGACAAGAAATTATACTTAATACTAGTGATTTTCTTACTGGTAATTTATCTAATAAACTAGAGTTAAATATTATAGATGAAGGTGATGATATAACTTTTAAGATTATACCTCAAGATAGTTCCGGTTATTATGATGATGATAAAATAAAATATTATGCTGAAAATTGTAGTATAAAATTATATGATTATAATGGAAATAATAAAGATATTTCAGGATTTGAAGAAACTTTATTTTTAGATATAGATAATATTAATGATTATGATAATGATAAACCATATTATATTAAATATAAATTTGAAGATTTAAATGGAAATACTAAGGAAATTATTAATAATTTAATAATTAATCTAGATATAATAGGTAAATATAGTATTATAGTTGATAAATATCATTATACCCTAGATGAAAATTTCAGTGAAATAAATACAGATATATTTAAAATAAATTATATACATGGTTCCAATACAATTGAATATGAAGCTACAAGCCATAATGATTTTATAAGTAATATAAGTTTTGATGATATTTATTATCGCGATATATCATATAATTATTCTGAAAATAAATATAAATTAGATGAAGATAATTCATTAAATGGTATAAGTAATATAATTTATGATATTTGTAGCAATGATATAGGTTTTTATGAAATATATTTTACGTTTAACAATATTCAAGAAAATTTTAATTCTATTAAAATGTTTACTTTTCAAGTAATAGACAATAAACCACCATTCTTAACATTAAATACTGATATTGAACCTAATATTTTTACAAATACTATAATGGGTGGTGATGATTTTTATAGACCATATAAGTTATCGGTAATGAATTCTGAAACATATGATGAAAATAGTGGTAATAAATATGTTAGATTTAAAGATCCAGGAATTCATATTCAAGATAATATAGATGGTAATTTCGATTTTAATTATGAGAATACAAACTATATAAATGCTCTTAATTCTTTTTATCTATATAATGATTCTACATTTAATATTAAATATACATATAAAAATTCTAATGATGAAAATGTTAATTTAAAACAAATGATGACTATATGTGGTGACTATATTCAAATATATTTTGTTAAAGATAGATCAAATAATGAGTCTGATATTAGTAGATGTATTAATATATCTAGATTAAATCCTGTTATTATATTAAATAAAACTATTAATGGTAATGAAAAAATTTATCATACACAATTTTTTACTTATCAAGATATTGGTATAGAAAGAATTATAGATAGTTATGATATAAATGATGATATAAACTATTATATAAATAATATTACACGAGATGAAAGTAAATTAAAATTAAATATTTTGGGTGATTATATTGTAAAATATATATATAATTACAATGATATTAATGTTTATAAAAATAGGCCGGTATGTGTAGTTAATAAAGAAGTAATTAATGAAAATAGTTATATAGATATATGTAACAATAAATTATTTATATATAATAATGTGTTAGATATAGATATAAAAGTTTTATTGGATAATTATAGTAAATTTAATAAATATTGTTTTAATAAAAATATTAGAATTCAATTAGATAGTAGTAATAATAATTATGCTTATAACTTTTATAATAATAATAGTATTAATTATTTTGATATTCATAGCGATACATCATATATAGACATTTCTGGTATATACTATTATCATGGTATTATAGATATTTCTATAAATGGTGATTTTGATAGGATAAGTATAAGAGCGTATGATATAAATAATGAAGAAATTATAAATTTATCAAATGGAGAAGATATATTATTATATGATAGTTCTTATATACAAATTGAATCACTTAATGAGGATATAGATATTTTTGAAAATATTGATAATTTGTATAAAAAAACATTTCAAGTTAATGTTGATAGTGTAAATGAATCATTTACATTTGATGGAATAAAACAAGATTTATATTTACCATTCGGTTTATATACTTTTGAAGTTAATAATTATAGTAATTTTTATAATCCTATATTATTTGCAACAGATCCCAGTGGTATTCATAAAAATAACATTTCTTCTATTGATATTAATAATTTAAATCTAAATTATAACATAGTTTATACAAAAAATATAATTCGTCATAATTTACCAGGAACAAGTGGTGCATATATTAAATTGTTATTAGATGCAAATACTCCATCGCCTTTATTTTATTATAATAAAAATTTCAAAAACATGTATGGAGCAATATACATAACATCAAATATAACAATATCAAGAGATATTACAAATAATAATAATAATAATAAAATATTAACAATTAATGGCAATGTATTGGATATATCAAATAACTTAAATATTGATAATATAGATAATAGTAATAATTTAATAATATTATCATCAAAAAATAAAAATAATAATAAACCATTTATAGGTATAACACAAGCAAATTTAGTTCAAAACTTTACATATGATTTTAGTAATAAAATGTTATATATTGAAAATCATAAAAAAAAAATAAATGATAATAGTCAAAATAATTTTTATATAAAACATTTAAATGATGTAAGTAATAATAATTATTTGTATAACAATACATCAAATAATGAAATATCTCATATATTACATATAAAACGACAAAATAGTATTCAAGGAAGAAGTATATCTGTAAATATATTACAAGATTATATTAAACCTTTCATAGATAATTATAAAAATTATTTTAAAAAATATATTTTTAAATATGATTATCTTAGAAATGATTATAAATTATTTTTTAATAATTTTGAATATTATATCAGAGAATATGTATCAAATTTGGTTAATAGCATAAAAATAGATAATGAAAAATATGTTTCTTCAAGTGATATGATGTTTAAAACACAAAAAATAGATTTTGATATAATAGAATATGTGTTAAGTGATAATCGTAATATATTACAATTTACATTACAGACATATATTGATATAATAAATTATTTACAAAAAAATATATCCAGTGATATTTATACAAAAGATAATTGGAATTATTTAATCAATAATATAAATAATGATATAAATACTAATTTATCTTATAATTTTCCAACTATTAATAATAAATTATTGTTTAAAAATTTAGAATTTGCTATTACATATGATACCAGTTTTATCACACAAGATATATCCATTCAAGAATTACCATCCGGTATATGTTTTTACAATAATACTTTGTACTTAAAAGGTAATATTATTACACAAGATACCTGTGATATAATTAATAATGATACTATTCAAAATAGAGTTATATTTTCATCACTAGACAGTACAAATAATAATATAATAGGATTAACACAACAAAATTTATATCATAATATTGATATTAGTAATGAAAAATTTATATTTTATAAATATGATACTAGTAGTAATGAATATATAAATTATCAAATAAATACCTCTAATACATTATTATCTAGCATCAAACAAGAATCTATAAATGAAAAATTATATTTATTTGATTTGTCAAAATCATTATATTATAATGATATGGTTCCTATCGATTCATCACAGAGTATAGTTAATAATATAGCAACTAATAATGAATTATTAAATAATGTTATTATTAAGTACAAAATATATGATAGTGTACTAGATACTTGTTCTAATATATTAAATAATCCATTTTATAGTTTAAATGATGCATCTTTAAATATACAACGATATGATCCTATAAGTAAAATTAATAATAATTATAAATATTTAAATGCTTTCTTAATTGATTTAAATGATTATTTCGATCATGAATATTATAATCATAATAATGGTCTAGTAATAAATAATAAATATGGCGAAAATAGAGTAATTCCTAATATAAATTTTAATAAAGATAATATAAAATATAAATTAGATATTACTGCTTTAAAAAATAATGATATAAATAAAGATATTTGCAATAATTTTATAGAATTATATGATTATGATCGCGAATCATATTTAGTATATACCAATACGCAAATAGATTTATTAAATAAATTGCGTTCATTAATTATATCTTATAATTTATATATTGAATATACATATTTTGTTATAAATAATGTATTTGATAGTAATAATGTTTCTGAACCAGATTTGTATCTTGATATATCATTTGAAATATTTGCTGGAGAAAAAAAAATATATATAGAAAAAATAACAGATATTTTTAATCCAGAATTTAATAATTATATTAATAATCTAGATTCAACACAACTAAGTGAATATTATACTTTTATAGATAATGTACATAATACTCTAAAAATTTTATATAGCAAATCTATTGGAAAAATAAATATTTATCTTGAAATTGATATACCTGTATTTGATTTTAGTTTTAACCTAGAACTAACTAGAGTAGATAATTTAGATATAGCATTTAAAGTATTCGATACTAATTTTAATTATTTAATTCAAGAATTAGATAATAAATTTGATATTAATAATATATTAAAAGAATCACCTGATATTCCATTTGATAATCATCTAGATATAAGTTATCTTAAAATAATTTCGTCAGAATTTATCGTATCTATTTATAATATTAAACAAATAAAAAATTATATTCACAAAAATAATGATATATATGATGGTATATCTTTTGAAGATATTATATCAAAAGAACATATATATAATTATAATTTTGACGAAATATATAATTATACATATAATGAAGATTCATTAGGCTTATTTTTTGAAAATATT
>Ga0163111_10000864_pt1 | contig 18305 bp, 10 predicted proteins | sample CRUFie1St18metaG_FD_109645 | JGI IMG/M metagenome (GOLD analysis project Ga0163111, IMG submission 109645) | Marine microbial communities from the Costa Rica Dome - CRUD Field 142mm St18 metaG | ecosystem: Environmental > Aquatic > Marine > Oceanic > Photic zone | place: Costa Rica: the Eastern... | reverse complement strand
TTTCACTATTTTCCTACGCTAATTTTCCCGCCTTCTGTAGCGCGATGCGTGCCTCGACCCGCGCCTTCGCGATTTGTGAATTTATCGCCGCCTGTCGCGCCTCGTCCGCTGGCGGTGGGGCCACGACGGGTTGTTGCGGACCAGCGCTGTGAAACGAGATTCCGTTTCGCTTGGCGAGGTACTTCTCCGTGACCCGCTTCTGTTCATCAGCGAGCGCACGAGCGAAATCTTCCTCCTCCACTGGCGATTCGTCAAACGCAAATTTTGCCCCAGTGGCGAACGCGTCGCTCGCCGACACTCCATCTCGCGCGCAGGTCTCCATGAACTCTGGGTTCCTAAAAGTCGATGACGTGAACATCAACGCGCTCGGCGTCACGCCTCGTCGTCTCGCGACGATTAAGAGGTCGTTCACTCTCTGTTGCGTCGCCTTCGTCTCCTCGCTCGTCTCGCTCGTCTCGCTCGTCGTCGCCCCGTATCTCGCCGCGATCGCCGCCACCCACGCGTCGTCGTCGCCGTCGTCGCCGTCGTCGTCGTCGTCGCCGTCGTCGCCGTCGTCGCCGTCGCGATCATCGACGTTCACCCTCGTCGTCATCGCCGTCGGTCGCGCCGGTCCCACGAACGCATCCTCGCCGTCGCTCGTCGCTTCGTCCGCCGTCTGCCGCGCCGATCCAGCGCGCGCCGGTCCCACGAAGCCACCGTCGTCGCCGTCGCCGTCGTCGCTGCTTCCGTACTCTCCCACGAACGCGTCCATCGTCGCGATGGGACGGCGCGACGCGTCGGCGGCGTTCGTCCGAGTGTCGCGGCGCGAACGCGCGACGCGCGAACAGAGGGTCGCGGATATTTTGGTTTTTCGAAAATTCGAATGGATGCGATCAAATCTACGTATACGGTGTGTAAAAAACGCCATCACGAGTGGATAGGGTTCTGCATCCAAATCTTTAAATCGCGCGGCGCAGCTGTCGACGTTTTGGCGCGCAAGATGACGGATGAGTTTCGACGCCGCGCCGCACACCTCGCCGCTCGACGAGGTTATAAATCTAAATCTCGAGCGAAACGAACTGCATCGATTCGATCGTGTTCCGCGCGAGCATCGCGTCGTCATCCGCGCTTGAGGGAGCGCGCACGGACAACGCGCGCGCGAACGGCGTCGAACGAATTCGCTTGTTCCCCCGATCTCGACACATCGCCGATCGCGCGCATCGGCGACGTCGATTTCGAGCGCGTCGCGGGAGTGTTCGGTGACGAACGCGCGCGTGGACGTGAGAACGAACGTCGTTCGTTCACCGCGAGCGGCGCTCGCGCGAAGGCATGGCTGGGAAACGCGCGACGCCGGTAAAAGATGCGTCGAAAAACAAACCGAAAACGACGCCGGTGAAGAAGTCGACGATGAAGGCGCCGCGGGACGGGGCGTCGGCGCCGAATTCGCCGGCGGGGCGTGGAACGCCGCGACGAGCGACGGCGAATAAGGCAACAGAAAGAATGAAGGAAATGGCTGTGAAGACGGAGGACATGGATGAGGACTACGCGTTCGACGGGGATGACGATTACGCCGCGGCGCCGCGCGCGCCGGCGAGCGGGCGCACGACGCCGAAGAAGTACAGAGCGCGCGTCGTGGGAGGATCAGCACCGCCGACACCGATGAGCAAGAGGTACGCTAGTAGTGGTTCTTTGATTTTATCTCCGTTGCGCGCGTGAACAGGACGGCGCGGATGAGAGAAAAGGGGAATCGCGATCAGGGCGCCCGCGGGTGCCCGCGACGCGTTTCCCGCCCGAACTGCGTCGCCGACGGCGAACGCGCGCCTCACGCGACGTTGACGCGCTTCGGGCGCGTTGAAATCGCGCGTATACATGGATGACTGACGAATATTTTTTCACCTCTTGTTTCATTTTTAACAGATCTCCGGGTGGTTCTCCGCGCAAGAGCGGAGACAGCGACAGCGGCGCGAGCGGCAACCCGAGAACGCAACTCGCGGAGCATTTGCCCGTGATTGCGGATATCGGTGGTATGTTTGCCGATCTTGTCAGTCGTGTTCCGGGCATGGAGAACTTCTTGACGGCGATGAAGCGCCCGTTACGCGTCGCGACGATGTGCTCTGGCACGGAGTCGCCGCTTCTCGCACTCGACAAGATTGGGGACGCCACGGAAAAACTCTATGGTACGCGTCTCGCCGTCGACCACGTGTTCTCGTGCGAGATCGAACCGTTCAAGCAAGCATACATCGAGCGTAACTTCGCGCCGCCAATCCTCTTTCGCGATATTCGCGAATTAGGCGGCGACCAGGCGACGACGGCTTACGGCGCGAAAATCAACGTGCCGCACGACGTCGACATGCTCGTCGCGGGTACTTCTTGTGTCGATTACTCCAACTTGAACAACGAGCGTAAGGGTCTCGAGGCACAAGGGGAGTCTGGTCAAACGTTCCGCGGGATGATGAACTGGATCAGAAAGAGCCAACCACCGATCATCATCTTGGAGAACGTGTGCAACGCGCCGTGGGATCAAGTGCAGAAGAAGTTTGAAGACGAGGGCTACCACGCGCGTTTCATGCGCGTGGACACGAAGCGGTTCTACATTCCGCACACGCGTACGCGTGTGTACTTGTTTGCGTGCAAAGCGAGCGATGCATCGCTCGTCGAAGCGTGGAAGGGTATGGTAAAGTCGCTCGAGCGACCGGCGAGCGCGACGCTCGAAGCATTCCTCTTCGACGCCGACGATCCTCGTGTACACGAAGGTCGACGTATGTTGGCTCGCCCGGGTGAAGATTCGACGCGCGCAAACACTGACTGGGGACGGTGCGAATCTCGTCATCAACGCGCACGCTTGGAGGAAGGTTTGGGTCAGCGTCGCCCGTTCACGCATTGGGATGGCGGTTGCACGCTCCCCGACTTTGCATGGAACGACTGGGGTAAGGCTCAGACCGACCGCGTGCTTGACTTGATGGACATCGACTATTTACGCCTTGCGCAACTTGATATTGATTCCATGCACAAGACTTTGGTTTGGAACCTCTCTCAAAACGTCGATCGTACCACCGGCTCGGTCGCTCCGGGAATTTGCCCGTGCCTGACGCCATCGATGGTGCCGTTCGTCACCAACCGTGGTGGTCCTCTCGTCGGCATTGAAGCTCTGAGCTTACAAGGGATTCCGGTCGATGACTTGTTGTTGACCCGTGAAAGCGAGAACCAAATGAGCGATTTAGCCGGCAACGCGATGACGACGACCGTCGTCGGCGCTTGCATGCTCGCCGCGATGACTCTCATGACGGACAACCTCGCCGCAAAGAAGCACAAGACGGCTCGACGCGCTTTACTGCTTGACGATGATTCCAAGGAGAGCTCGCAAACTATGCAAGGCTCGCTGACAGTCGTTCAAGCTGCTGCGGCTAAGAAGACGGAGGTCGTCGGGCAAGACAAGTTGGTGAAGCGTCCCCTCGATCTCGGCATGAAGCCAGTCGGGATGAAGGAGCTCCTCAGCAAGGCGAACAGATCTGCGCGTTTGTGCGTGTGCGAAGGTGAAACTGGCACCACTGATGCGGATTCTCTCGTCATTTGCCGTGACTGCTCTCACACGTGCTGTATCAAGTGCTGCGGGCGACCCGAACACAACTACGAGAAGCACGTCGTCGATCGCATCTTGCCGGAGGATTTCAAAGAAGACTTGAAAAACTCTCTGCCGATGCACATGAAGTTGGATGTGAGCTCGGCCAAGTTTACGAAACCGAAAGAACTTCTTGGTAAAGTGTGGGACGACTGGATGGACGCGATCAAGGCTATTGGGGAAGCTGATTTCTTGTTCCGAGGCATGAAGCGAACCAACGTCTGGCGCGTGTATTACTCGTGCGCTTCTGAGGACAAAGTACGCTTGGAATTGCGCATCGCTCCTAACGCGGCCGAGTGGTTGATCTTCGTTGATCCTTCCATCAAGAAGGGCAAACCGGAGGAGTTCCATGAACGCCCGTTGATGCGTATGCTCTTGGACAAGTCGGCGAAGAGCGTCTTGGACGGCACGTGGGAGTTCTTCTCGCCAGAGTACGCCGCGGTGCCGGTTATTCTTGAAGGTAAGGGCGAACTCGAAGATTCTTGGCAGATCAAGCTCGGTATGTTGACCAACAGCAAGCTGAACGGTGACGTGAATTGGCCGGAGGAACGTTGGACTCAGTACGAAGTTAAGCTGAAAGATCCGAAGAACGCGACAGAGTTTGATCGCAGCATCACCGGCACCTACCAGCTTTATGACAAATGCGACGCCGCTCAAAGTTCATTGCACAAGCGCATTGGTGGCCCGCAAAATGGTCGCGAAATGTACTTCTTCATGGACCCCAGACGTAACCAAAAGGGTGAATTTGACTACTTCGTGTTTGCGGATAACCATCGTCGTTTGATGTATGGTGAAGACCGCATGGAGACGGCGCACTTGGATTTCCGAAACCTTGGACAGCCTCCTTCGGGAGATCGTTTCCGTCCGAGTGATAAGAAGGTTGTCGAACACATGGCTCATACGTTTGGAAAATGGACTGCTTTGCCGCAAAAGGTTGCCCTCATGCCCGCCGTCGTCCAAAACGCCGTCGTGTTGACGCCGCCGGTGAACGCCGTCCCGACTCAAGGCGAGGACTCGTGCTCGAAGGCGGTTGCCATCATGCGTTGCTCCGTTCCTTTGTCTAGCGTTGATGTCGATTTGTGGCCCGAGAATGGATACACGACTGTGCGTCTTGACAAGAGTCATGCTACCTTCCAACGCCTCGAGTGGTTCACGTCTCGCATGGAACTTCCGAAGGTTGTGGAGAAGTGGAACCAGCTCAGCGACGATCACGCGTTGTCGTGCGATAAATTCGCTTGCTCGCGATGTGCGCCGACGCCGCCGACTCTTTTGTGGAGCCGACAAGTCGGTTCGCAAAAGATTCAAGCCCGTGAAGATCCGTTGCAGGCATCCAAATATGAACAAGCGCTCAAGTGTCGACCCGAGCCATTCGTCGTGCAATGGACTCGCGAGAAGACGACGGGCAACTTGATGATTGCTGGTAACCCAGCTACGCTCGTTCATCGTGCTCTTGCGCTTGTCGCTCCGTCTGGTGTTCGAGGCATCGAATCAAAGGCGCCGCATATGTCGTGGAGAATCGTTCGACACGACGACCGCCCGATGGACAACTTTGGGGAGTTTGAATTGAAGAGCAACCGTCACGACAAGCAAGTTGCGCAACCGCCGAACTGGAGCAAGAAGTACCCACTTCGCCCAGAACAACTGCGCTCGCTTGGGTGGATGGTTCAGCAAGAGATCAACGAAACGCCGTTCGTGGAAGAGGAAATTTGTGAAAAACTTCTTCCGGCTTTGGGCCTTCGCATGGATGGCAAGGCGGAAGTCTCAAAGGTGATTCGCGGCGGCATCGTGGCCGATCAAGTTGGTTACGGGAAAACGGCCATCTCCATCGGGGTCATCTTGGCGAACCAGCTCAAGTTCCCGACGCCCAAGCAAGCTAAAGTTGATGCTCCGGTCAAAGCGATTCCGACCAAGGCAACGCTTGTCATCGCGCCGTCTCAGTTGCTCCGCCAATGGCCGAGAGAGGTTGAGAAGTTCAGCGCGAGAGGTTCTTTGAACACGGTCGTTCTCAAGACAATGTCTGATCTCAACTCTTTGACGGCGCGAGAGGTCATGGAAGCAGATGTTGTCATCGTCGCTACGACTCTCTTCAGATCTTCGCTGTACTTTGAGCGTCTCGCGCAACTCGCCGGTCGACCTTCTCTTCCGGATCCGAAATCTTCGAGCCAAGCGCGCCACTTCACGAGCGTGTACAAGGACACTGTGGCGAGCCTCGAAGACCAAGTCATGCGATTGACCGATAAGAAACTTGGTGTCGCTGAGGTTGCCAAACACGTTCGTTGTGGCACTTCTACGCTCAGCGACGTCGCCGTTACAGCGGCGCCCAAACGTCTCAAGGGCGCAAAGCTCATCGAAATGACCGAAAAGGCTGGCGGCGAAGGTTACGAGTTCGTCGAGGCCTTGCACAAGGAACGCCAGCAGGCTTTGGACAAGGAGAATGTTCAAAAACCGATCAATGTTGAGCCGACAAGTGCTCCGGTCACGCCGTCCAAGCCTAAGAAGACGCCGACGAAGAAGACGCCGACGAAGAAGACGCCGACGAAGAAGACGCCGACGAAGAAGACGCCGACGAAGAAGACGCCGATGAAGTCACCGATCCGCGCGTCTGCGCGAAACACGCCGCGTAAGTCATACGCTGAAGATGATAGCATGGAAACTGATGATGAGATCTCTGATTGGGATGACGATGAATCGCTGGATGGCAGTGAAAGCGAGGAATTCGTCAAGGAAAAGTCGACGCCGAAGCGTAAGCGCATCGTTAAGCAACGAAGCATGGAAATTGACGCCGATGGCAATAAAGATCATTGGGGTCTCGAAAGCGCTCAAGCTGAGTACGACTGGCGTGACATCAAGTCTGTTCCTGTCGAGCTATTCCACTGGCGCCGCGTCATCGTCGATGAGTTTACATACTTGAAGCCGTCCGATAAGGCCGTCGTCATGGGACTTCAATCTGAATCCCGTTGGTGCTTGTCTGGTACTCCGCCGGTGGGCGACTTTGCCGACATCAAGGGTACCGCTGCTTTACTCGGTATCAACCTCGGCAGCGACGAAGTTCCGCGCTATAACAAGTCGGAAATCACGAAGGTGGAGACGTTCCAATTCTTTAAGGAGAAGCCGACACAACAATGGCACAAGCGAAGATGGGAGGTGGCGCAAGGCTTTTTGAACCGTTACATGCGACAAAACATTGCTGAAATCGATGAGATCAAGTTCAAAGAAGATGTGTGTGATGTTCAACTTCGACCAGCTGAGCGTGCTATCTACCTTGAGCTCGATCACTACTTGCAATCCATGGACATGAAGGCGAAGAAGAAGAAGCGAGGCGCGTCTGAGAGTGACCGCGACGCCCGTCTCGCTGCCGTCCTCGGCAACTCTTCTTCCGCAGAAGAAGCACTTCTGAAGCGCGTGGCGCACTTCGAATTGGATGACGAAGCGGGAACTGCGCTTCGAACTTGCCAAGACATCGTGAACGTTCGCAAGACTCAACAAGAAGATTGCTTGAAGGAATTCGGTGAAGCCATTCTCAAGGCGCGCGCCATGTTGTCGCAAATGTCTCAGATGCCTGACTTTACTCCGGAAGACAATCCGTTCATCCGATGGGAGAACGGCGTTCAAGGCGAAGGTATCGGTGACCCCACAGCGAGCGAACTTCTCAAGGGCGTTCTCAAGGAGCAAACCGAAGCCAAGGCTGCTAAGACCGCGCACCTCTTGCAAACGCGCCCGCCCGTCGGATCGACCATCGCGGTGTTTTCTGTTGAAGAGCAAGAATGGATTGAAGGTGAAGTTCGCGGTTATAGTGGTCAGTGGAAGCAAAAAGCTTCCGTCTACTACGACGCCAAGACTCGTAAGGATGAAGATTTGACCAAGGTTGACTGGAAGGTGGTCAAGGCTGTTGAAGGCGAGCCGAGCTCCACGATGGACTCTGGGAAATCCGTATCCATGAAGAAGACGAAGACGGCATCCCTCGACGATAAGCTCTGGGAGCTGCGAGAGCATACGCACGGTCTCCGCAAGTTGCAAAAAGAGCTTGTCGGTCGAGTGCGCTCTTTGCGCTTCTTCCAGTCTGTTCGTGACTTGCAACAAGCCAAGATGGACGATTCGGTCAAGTGCGAAGCGTGCTCGAAGAAGTTTGCCAAGTCAAAGTCTGGCGTCCTATCTACGTGCGGCCATATTGGTTGCGTCACCTGCCTCAAGGTCAACGCCGAGAACCAAGAGTGTGGCGTGAAGAACTGCGATTGCGCTACTCGTGACACGTCCGTCGTGACCGCGGTCTCTCTTGGCACCGAGGCCAGCGCGGACTCCAAGTCTATCAAGACTGATGGTGGCGTCGGCGTGCACGGTTCAAAGATCATCGACATCGTCGCTCACATCAAGTCCATCCCGGATGACGAACGAATCCTGGTCTTCGTGCAATTTCCTGACTTGATGCAACAAGTGAGCTCCGCGCTCAACGAAGCTGGTATCAAAACGCTCAAGCTCAAGGGCTCGGTGCATCAACAAACGGGCGCGCTCGACGAGTTCCAAAAAGAAAACTTGAAGAAGGATGATGCTCGCGTTCTCTTGCTTTTGAGCCGAGACGAAAGTGCGTCTGGAGCCAACTTGACGACGGCTAACCACGCCATCTTCGTTCACCCCTTGCTCACGAACACTGCTCAGGAGTACATCGCCAGCGAGACGCAAGCCATCGGTCGCATCCGCCGCTACGGGCAACAGCGCGAAGTGCGCATCTGGCGCTTCATCGCTCGCGATTCCGTCGACTCTGAAATCTTGAGTCAGCGCGCCGCTGGCTTGATGCAGAACTAATAACAGACTAGATGCGCTTCTTACTTTACTATTACTGCAACCGCAAAGAAACACCCTCATATTGACGACAGGAGGTGGTCTGATCCCTCTCAAGTCTGCCAGTTGTCGCCAACACACATATATGACGATTTGTAACGTGTTTTACATACAACTATATCACCTAATGACGCTCTAATACCAACGCGTCGTCGTTTTCATGAACCAAGCATCTCGTGCAGTTTCGGTGCTTCGAAGCTGCGCGTAGAGCGGTAGTTGGTCTTCAAGAACTTTCCTCGTCGCTCCGCGGCGTCGATCAACGCGCGGAGTTGGCGCCGAAGGTGGATCTTGACTCAACTTTATCTTCGCCAACTGTGAACGCAGGCGCTCAGTTTCTTTCGTCTTCTTCTCGAGTTCGATGGTCAGGCGTTCGTTGCGCGATTTTTCGCGCGCCAACGCCCCTCGAAGCTCCTGAATTTCTCGCTCTTTCGCGTTTGCTTTCGAACGCCGCTCTTCGCTTTCAACCGCTGTCGCGTTCTTTGTCGCCGTCGTTCGCGCAGCATCGGCGCGACGTCGTGCCCAAAATAACGCCATATCTAAATCAAACGAGACCGGCGCTAGCGCTCCCGGATCGTGCGCGCCATCTTCATCGTCTCGCCGATCGCCGGCTCTGCCTTTGGCCCTGGCGCCCGCTTCCTCATTCAAGTCACCGGGGAACGAGGACGTCGACAGTTCGTCGTCGAATTGCGCGTATTTTTCCAGTCGCACCTCTTGTAGGTGTTTAGACACCCGCGATGCCATCTTCTTCGCGTACTCCTCTTCGCTCAGTGCGTATTTTCTTCTTCTCTGTTCGGCCTCGATGTCCAAAGCGCTCACCCACGGCGGTCGCGCGTCGCCGCCGTCATCGCCACCTCCATCGGTCGACGATGATGATGCGTACTCATCGTACTCATCACCGTCTTCCCGCATCGCGTCGCTCGCGAGGTCGTCCCACGCAGCGCGAGGTCCCATCGCGAGGCGACACCGAACCGCGCGACGTCGTCTGTCGCGGCGTGATTCAAACGTCGGTATTCCAGATTTCAGGGCGTCCTCAGGTTGTAAAACCCTCACGATTTTTATGATTTATTTCTTGATCCCACATACTATAAATACTGTCTTTAAAGTGCCGTCGCTTCGGGTTTTTGGTCGATCCGAAGCGTCACGAACGTTGCCGTCGACACGCTGGTGGTGGTTGACCGTCGCGGCGGCAGAGTGACACACGTCGTCGTTCAAGCATCGCATCGCGCGGAATTTCGAGTGAACGCTTTCCTCATGCTCTCTCGTGCGTTCGCCGCCGACAAAGATCGTCACGCGGTGGCGGCGAACGCGCGCGATGACGATCACTCGCCTTCGGTGCCGACTGGATTAATGACGCCTTTGCGGAGCGACGAAGACGTTGCGTGCGCGAGGGACGCGGATATTTCGGCGAGCAGTGCGAGTGGAACGCCGACGTCGAAGTGCTTCGTGCACGCGCCCGCGGACTCCCCGAACGGGACACCGCAAGAAAACCGAGAAGCCGTGCTGGCGCGCATGGAGCTCGTTCAGCGCTGGCCCACGCGAGTGGAGTTGTCCGCGGCGGAACAAAACCGTGCAGAGATGTTTTCGCGCTCGTACGAGGACGAAGACGATGGATTCATGCTTGCCGAGCGACGAAATGAAGCGTCGACGGTGCGTCGCACGCTGCAAGCGTCGCAATCGCTGAGTTCGATGCCACGCATCGATTCCAAGCCGCCGCTGGCGCCAAAACCGACGCTGTCGCGCGCCAGAGCGTACGCTTCGGAGGCAGATTTGAGCAAACTGGTCGACACTCATGACGAAGGGCCCGTGTCTTTCGGGCCTAGTGTTGCGTTAATGCTCGTCGATATCCAACCCGTGTATTGGAGCTTGGCGCCAGAGGTGCAGGCGGCTTTCCCCACGTTTCCTGAAAATGTTTCGCATCTACTCGCCTCGGCGCGAGATGCGGGCTCGCACGTCGTCCACGTGAAAGCTTCATACACGTATGACACGTGTCCGTGGCTGAAGAACTTCCAGCGATTGAACCCAGGTCGACGCGCATACGAGATCGATCCGTCCGAGGTGGAGGAGTTTGCGCAACCGCGCGAGGGCGAAACCATCGTCGACAAGGACACCTTTGGCGCCTTCATCCACGCGCTAGATCTCGCAGTGCGACTGCGCGAAGCTGGTGTGAAGACGATCGTATTCGCTGGGCTCATCACGTCTGTTTGCGTGCAACATTCTGTTTTCGGCGCCTTTAACGCTGGTTTCCGAGTCGTCGTCGCGCACGACGCGTGCGGCGATCGCTCTCGCGCTCGTCACGAAGCCGCATTGATGCTTTACGGCAACTACATGTATGATGTCGCATCGACGAGCGAGTTAGTGCAAGAAACCGTGGAAGCGAAGAAACGAGAAGAAGTAGAATCTTCTTACAAATCCACGGCCGCACCGTCGGTTGTTCAAAAACCGCCCCGACCGCTCGCCATCGCGAAACCGACGGCGGTGCACGAATCAAATGTCGCCGATTTGAAGTCCAAGCGATATCTTGTCGCCTCCAAATACGGTGGCTCACCGGTAAGCAACCTTGGGGTGTCGTTGTCTCAAATTTCTCTCGTCGATTACGTCGACAAGCGCGGCGCCCGAGGCGGCCTGTCACCTGTCAGCGCGCTAGATCTTGATAACGCGTCGCTCTAGAGCCGTGTTTGAACTCATTACCGGTCGACCTGTCTTTGACTCGCTCCCTAATCGAGCGTTCTGTTGTTGTTCCACTTATAATGTAAAAATATTGCCGCTACATTTTAAAATCGATGAACACGAGTTCGTCTCCTCCTTCTTGAACGAGTAGTTCGCGCATCACGAACGCGCCGTACTGCTCGGTAAGCGTCTCTTTAAACCTTTTACGATTTTGAGGCGCTCGGCTTGGTGGATCTCCCAGTAGAAATCGGCCACCGCCGCGTTTTACGAGCTTTGGAACGAGTTCCGCGACGGGCAATACAGCGTGCGATTCATAGAGTACATCGCACGCAAGAAGAGTGTCGAACTTCGCTTGATCTTCGCGTACGTCATTCCAGTCGAAATCTTTCACCAAAACGCGATCTTGAAACCCATTTGCCTCGATTGACAGGATGGCGCACGCCAACGCGAGCGGTTCGCGGTCGAAGAGCTCGACTCGTTTCGCGCCCGCGGCGCACGCAACGAGACCAGCAAGTCCTAAACCTGCGCCGAGATCACACACCGTTTTGTCTCGCACCAAAGCCGGAGCGTTTGCGATGTACCGAGAAACCGCGAAAGCGCTCGGCCACAGAGTCGCCCAGTACGGATCTGCGTCGAAGGCCTCGTTCGCGACGTAGTGCTCAACGACTTCGTCTTCAGAAACCGGTCGCACCAATCGCACGCTCAGGGTGTCGGATATGATAATTTGGTCCGTCACGAGCTCGAACACGTCTCGCACGTCTCGCACGTCTCGCTCGCTTGCTCTCGGCGACCGTCGTGGCCGCCGCCGCTTTTCTAACGACCATCGTCTCTCGAGTGCGAACGTCACTCTCGACGCGCGCGTTCGCGTCACCGCCGTCGTGGCGGACATGCGTCAACGCTTCGATCTCCTCTATTGTGGCTCACGACGCATGGTCCGCGACGAACGAAGCGTTGTGTGGGGATTCAACGCCATTTTCTAAGTTTCTACGTACGCTTTCGTTCAAGAAGCCCTGTGCCATGCGCGATTGATTAGCGCGGGGACGACGTGAGTCGCGTATTAATTACGTGCGTATATCGTTCTCTTACCACATGTGTTTCTAGGTTTCTATGCTTCCGTTCAAGACGTCCTTCTCCACGCGCGGTCCGCCTCGCTCGGCGACGCCTCGTCGTCGAGCAAAACTTGTTGATCGTCGTCTCGACGCATTTGCCCGCGTTCGAGCCAGTCGATGTCGTCGTCATCCTTCAGGATACTCACTCGGGGTCCACGTGCCGCTTGAGATTCGCCACCAAAGTACTTCGGGTCGTAGAACAACGACGTACACAGCGCGATGAACTCAAACACCGAAAAGAGAGGCGTCAAGACAATCGTCAACACAAATAGGATGTTGTAATATATTGCGCCGGACACGACACCTTGCGATAAATCGGCGACGGACGCGCTCTTGTAAAACCCAATGGCATACTTGAATGTCACACAAGCGGTGATGAAACCAACGATGCAAGAGACTGCAAACGTGTCCGCGCCGCTCGAACGCAAACACCAAGGAGCGAAAGCGCTGAGCACGGGAGCGATGGTCGAGAAGCCCGCGCTCACGCACGCAAGCGTTAAAGAAGCGCGATGCGAGTGATCGAGCGCACTCTCGTCGCGCATCAAAACCAGCGCACTATGGTGATCTCGCGCTCGAAGTTTAAACAATTTCCAGACGTTGCTCGTCGGTATCGGCACGTGAACGCCCGCATCCAACCAGGAGAACTTGACGCCGTTGTTTGAACATCGCAACGCGAAAGCCGTGAGCTCAAAGCCGTCGTGCACGTCCATGTCGGCGAATCCAACTGCGAGCTCGAGTTCGTTTGGAACTACTAAATATGTGTTCGGAATCGGAGCGACGACGCGCGAGTGCTTCGCATACATCATTCGTAACGCACCGTACGATTCGCCTGCGCGGATGCACTCTGCCATGGCTGGGATCCATTGAAACACGCTTTCGACGCCATCGATGAAGGAATTCGATGTTCGAGTGATTCCAGGAAGCACCGCACCTTGCGCGAGCCGGCGCACGTGTGTGTCCCCACGCCCAGACAAAGCCGCGAGACGTGTTTCTCGCGCGCAGTGTGCGAGCACGGCATCAACCGCTCGCACGTTCAGCAACGAATCCGATCCTAAATGCACCACCCAGTCTCCCCATGTCGCCGAACTTGCACGCGTGGCGAAGTTCAACAACCCGCTGCTTCCTTGAACTTTGTAATTCATCTCCAATGGAACCACAAGCTCGCTGACGCACGACGACGACACGCCAATCTCTTTTGTCGTCACCACTTCGATTTCAAACAACGTCGTCGGTATTGCGCGTTGCAGAATATCCACCGCCACGTCCACAGCGCGCTTCACTGCAAGTGGCTTCGCGTCACGTGATATGTGGAATCTAAAGTAAATTTTTCCGCCTAGCTCCTCCAATAGCTTTGAACGGTCGGGATAAGCCTCTAACCACACCGGCGGCCAGGTGAGGTACGCCGTGACGTGAGCGACGGCTGAAGGAATCGCTATGAAGCTCGCGACCGAAATAATCATCCAAACCACGTTTTCTAATGCATTTAACTCCAACACTTCCCCAGTTGGATTGAGGTAGGCGCCGAGCGCAGTGACGATGACGAACGCGAAGACTAGCGCCATGAAGGAAGCGTACAAGCAGAACAGGCGACACAAAAGCGTGAAGGTCACCGGTTTATATGCTCGGCGCTCCGCCTTCCGACGCAGGGCTTCTTTCGATGACTTGCCCGAGGCACTTTTCTTTCGCCCTCGTTCGGTTGCATCCCCTGAGCGGCGAGTACTCGCTCCGCTCCGACGAGACCTCGTACCGTGCGACGAAGCGGGCTTCTTCACACCACTCAGTAAACCTGTGGTGATCGCCGCGTCCTGACCCCTTGCGAGTGTTTCTGCGGCATCTTCGAATGCATCCGCGTCTTCGCCGTCATCATCTGAATCGCTCGCGTCACCCGCGCGCATATCGCCGTCGTCCTCTACGTCGGTGACGTACGCGTCCGAACTCGTCGTCGACGGCTCGTCGTCATCGAAACCACTCGCCGCGAGCGCGCGCGTGAGATCATCTGGTTCATCTCCGGGTAATCGTACGCCATCATTCTCTCTCCCCGGTAAAACCGCTCGCCAGCTCGGGTCGTTTTGATTGAGCGCCATCGCTGCTTGCGTCAAGGAGGACGGCGATCTTCCCTCGCGTCGTCCGTGTTGGCGCACTGAGGGCGACGACGGCGACGCTTGCGTCTGCGTCTACTTCTCCGTCGTTTTCGTCGTCGCCGTCGATTCCGTTTACACCGCCGCGCCCGCCACGCGACGGGACGCGTCTCACTGTGCGGATTTCGTTTAGTGTTGAACGGCTTACGACGTGAGAGCGCGGCGCGCGCGGGGGCGATGTCGGAATCAACTGTGTCCGTATCGCTCGCCGGCGACGCCGACGCCACCGCGCGAGTCGGCGGCGACGTCGGGACAAACGAGGCGACGACGACGACGACGACGCCGACGACGACGGGAGCGACGAAGCCACGCCACAGGAACTTTCGCCGACGGGCAGCGCATGATCGAAGGGAGCGATGGAGGCAGGCACAGACGGCCAACTGGCGCCGAGGCGCGGAGACTGACAGCGAAGACCACAGCGATTCATCGCACTCGGACGCCGTGATGCGTTGGAAGCAAGGATCGAGCGCCGACGAGGCCGACGAGATTGACCTCAAAATGCCAGAGCACTTAAAGCCGGTATTCGTGCAAGGAAAGTTGATGATGCGAAAGAAAAAGCAGTCCAGCGCGCATGTGCGGTCGAAAAAGACGCTTCACGCGTCGAGTTCCGAGACGGCTTCGCACTCGTCGCGAAGTATATCTGAATGGGAGCGCGCGCAGACTGCCGCTTGGCGTGGGCAAGAGCAAGCGGTTCCATCTGGTTTGCAAGACTGGGACGACGACGACGACGACGATTTTGCGAATCGGTTGCGCCAGCCCTTGAAGTTGCCATCCACAGTCGCGTCGAGTAGTAGTAGCAGTAGCAGCAGCAGCTCTTCGAGCTCTTCGAGCGGCAGTGGCAACGATGGCTCGGCGAAAAAAGCGCCGTCGAAGCCCAAACCATCGATGCTCACCAGACAAGATCACATCAGGCACGTTGATGAGAGTGACAAGGAGTATTACACCCCTACTGACTCCGACGACACGTTTGAATCCACTGACGGTGACGATGCGAGCGCCGAATGCGAGGACGACGAGGTCGACGAATTTGATGAAGAGTTTGACGACGACGAGAACGGCGCTGAAGCGCGAAAAAAGTTGAGAAAGAAAAAGAAAAGAACAGACAAAAGGGCGTTGGGTAAAGCTCTCACGCCGCCGATGAGTCCGAAGAGCAAGGCGAGGCATCGTTGCATCAAAGGAGAGCTCGCAGCGTCAAAGGCACGAACGGAAGCGCTTCGCGCGCAGCACGCCGCCGTCAAGTACGCATTGGAAGTGGAGAGCGAAACAGGCGAGCGTGTGGTGAATGATGAGCTCAGTCTGGTGCTCGCCGAAGCTAGCAAAGAGAGTGGAACGATCGACGCCGGGATGCGAGTGCGCGCGAGCATGTTTGCGAAGACAAACGGGCTTTCACCTTTACCGGTTTGCACGTGCAACGAGACGCCCATGACGCTCATCGGCTCCAATCACAAAGGTTCGTGTGCGGCGTATTGCCAAATTCACATGCCGTTTGCGGCTGCGAAAATGGGGGTGTACGGAACTTCGCATAGTGAAAATCACGTCGAAGAGGCGACTCGACGTCTACGAGCGGTGTATCTAGAAGAGAAGGCGATCGAAGAAAAGCAAAAGCAAAAGGTGCGAAATGCTGAAGCGCGACGAAAAGCGCGAGGTGACTTTTCGTGGGCGAAGGGTGGAGCCCTGGAACGTCAAGCTGGTGATTCGAGTGACTCCGACTGGGACATAGCGCGTGTGTCGAAGACGGTCGGTGGGCACGGCGGCCCGCCCTTGGTGGTCCCGAATCCCCAGATCGAGCGCTCAAAGCAGCGTCTCGCGGAGCTTCGCGAGTCGCACGGGTACCAACTCTTCGAGACTCGCACACATTACATGATCGTGACCAATAACAGGAGCAAATCATTGTATCGTCTGGCAAAGATCGAGCGTTTTTCAGATGAGTTTCGAATCGATGAAGATCCATTCTTGTACTCACAGATGCAAATTCAAAACTTGCTCAAGATGGCCGCAATGTCGCAGCAAGGGTGTAGACGTATAAGTGGAGGACATGGGATCGTCGGTTTCATCCAGTTGTACAACTTTGAATCGACGTCTGAGACGGGTCTCGACTTGGACGCGATGAACGATTGCAAAGGAGGTGACATTATTAAAATCACTGAACAAATTTATCGTAAGCACATATGGGCCATGAAGCGCAAAGAGCTGATGTTTTCGTTCCTCGAGCGAACGAAGACGGTGCGCGGCATTCCAAGTTACCTCTATCAGCTTGGCCCGCATCAAGGCTATACGCTCTTCAGCGGCGCAGACCAAGTGAGACCCGTAGGCAAGTTTGGTGTGAAGACGCACACGAGAGCGGTGCCGCCAGGAGCGTTAAGCGCCGCCGCGAAGCAGATCGCATCTGATCCCAACGAGACGGCGGGCGCTCCCACAGACATCAACGGTGAAGCCGAAACTGAAGTGGAGCGTAATAAAGCGCAGCAGGATCGTAGACCGAATTGGTTTGATCGCATCGTCGCGAATATCGACGAAGCGGTTCAGAATCAAGAAGAAGAATTGCGAAGGCTTGAATTGAAGAAGATGACTAAAGATCAAAATGACGAAATAGTGGAACAACAGCGCCTCGAGCAATTGAAGCGAGAGGAAGAAGCGGCCGCAGCTCTCGCCGCGAGCGAGGACAATTGGACGAAAATGATTCTCGAGGGTTTCATTGTACCTGAAATTCCCACCGACAACGCGCTTCCGGGACAAGTCATGCAAATCGCTGCAAACAAATACATTTACCGAACCAAGTACTTGACGGTTTTCAGAGAGCTCGATCCTTCTGAAGACGACGAGAGCGATCCAGACGATGCAGCGCTTCGTGAAGAGGATGTGGGGTCGAGTTCGGATTCTGAACGCGCAAAATCGGATAAGAGGCGTCCAGATCAACAGCCATCGTCACCGACGCAGACACCTGCGTCTCCAAAGATATTCGATCGCTTGAAGAGTATGTTCCAATCGAAGAAGCAACCAGATATTGAGAAGCAGGTGAGTTTTCACACCCCCGCAGACGACGACGTTCTCGCCGAGCGCGCCGACATGCTGCCTTCCCAAATGAGCAAGCAAATGAGCCAAGATTTACAAGAAGCGGATGGTGTGAAAACGAATCAGTCCATCCGGCATTCTTTGTCACCTATCAGCACGACACGAGCTGGTGTCGCCAAAGACGGCGACGTCCTTCCGCCGAAGTCGCCAAAGTCACCAAAGTCACCAAAGTCTACTGATATCAAACCACAGAAGGAAAACGCGGTGGTGATCAACAGCAAGGTGTATCCCGAGGACAAAAATGTCTTCCAGTCTGACAGCGATCCAGATTGGGATTCTGACGGCGACGCTTTCGAGTACTCTGACGAATCGAGCGACACCGACGAAGACGAAGAAGTTTTCGTCGAGTATACGTTGATTGAACGCATTCTCATCTTTCTCGGGTTTTTGGAGGATCGCCAGGCGAAGGAAAAGGCGGCGCACGAATCATCCGACTCCGAAGAAGAACCCACAGCTGGCATATTTACTCGAGTCTACGACGGCGTCGGCGCGATGATGAATTCGGCGCCGACGGCAACGAAATCAGCGGCAGCCCCTGGTACGAAGAAGCCCAAGCCCGGACAGCGTAAGAAAGCAGATGGCGTGTACAGAAAGAAGAAAGACTCAGCTCACACGAAGCGAAGGCTCACGAAAGAAGAGCTCGCTGCCGCTGTTGAGCGTCGTCGCGTCGCTTTGGAAGCAAGGGAAAAGCGCCGAAAGCGCCGCGCCGAGATCCGCGCCGCGAGGGCCAAGGCTCAAGCGAAAGCGCAGGCGCGCATCGATCGCTACAAATTCGACCCCGATCAAGACATAATTAAACTGCGCTTTAAAGCGTTCGGTGGCCACGCACCGATGATGTTGTAAAATTAATACGCGGGCTAATCAATCGCGCATGGCGCAGGGTCT
>Ga0163111_10000863_pt1 | contig 18320 bp, 17 predicted proteins | sample CRUFie1St18metaG_FD_109645 | JGI IMG/M metagenome (GOLD analysis project Ga0163111, IMG submission 109645) | Marine microbial communities from the Costa Rica Dome - CRUD Field 142mm St18 metaG | ecosystem: Environmental > Aquatic > Marine > Oceanic > Photic zone | place: Costa Rica: the Eastern... | reverse complement strand
TTGGAACTTAGTTGTAATGGGGTATATGTAAAAGAGGAATCATAATCAATATCCAATCCTCTTTTGAAAGCAAGTCCTTTTTCGCTAATAGAAGTAAAATCAGAAATTGCTCCTGTATGTGCAATGTTGCTCTGCATTGCCTTTGTTCCTGAGATTTGATTATGTTGTGTAGAGGAATATGGGTCGAAGTATCTAATTGTATTTCCAATAGGCGAGTTTATGATTCTATGACTCAAAATAATAGAACCTGATGTTGCAGAACTTACTTCTCCAATCAATTCCCCACTACTGTTCAAAAGAAGTGTAAAAGGTTTCAAGGTAACATTAGGCGTTCCACTATACGTTATTTGCTTGTTAGCATTAGTTCCACTTGTAGTTACTGCAACTTCTGATATCCCAGTTATGGTAGAATGATTGGTTATTATTGGGGCTAAAGTTGTTTTTATAATATCAGAATGTTGAGTCAAGGTTTTATCTATTGTAGCCCCTAAGAACTTAGATGTATCATCTCTACCCTCAAACTTGAAAGTGGTAAAACCATCAGAAGTAGTAACATCTATGGTATCTACTTCACCGTTGAATACATCTTCGGATATGGAATACTTTCCTTGATAGTAATACATCCTACTTGCAGAAACAGTTGATTTTTGATAAAATGTCTTATCAGCATCTATAATCTTAGCATATTTGTTATATTTATCAGCATAGTCAATTTCTATTATATGACTATTGTAGAGTAAAGGAGTAAACTTTGCCTTGTGTATTTTGCTATCTGATTTAGCAACACCAACTCCATCCATAGTGAGGGTCTGAAAGTTACCGTTAGCATCAATCTTAACTTCTGCATCAGATTCAAAATCAACATTCAAAACACCAGTGTAAGGCGTGAGTTTCATTGGTTTTCTTATTATTGTAAAACCTGAAGAGTTTCCAGTCCAAGTCTTTGACTTAATTAGTTTGTAATCCTTTACAGTAAAACTCTGTTCAGTATCGCTTGTTTTACTCCCTACTACATTAACAACTAAGTAATTACCATCTATTTCTACTATATCATCAGTAGACAGTATGTGTTTCAAATCTAATTTACTGTTAAGTTCAGACATTGTTATTGTTTGATTATTACTTGTTGCTAATCCAAAGTAGTTCTTTTTAGTGAATGACCCATTATGTAAGTTTCTTCTTACCTTTAGAACATCTCCTTCTTTTATTTTCAAGTGGTTAAGACCACTATTATCAGAAGTTTGTATTCTTGCAAGTTGAGATAACTTATTCTTAGGGCTATTCAGAGAACTACTTGTTATAGGTTCTACTTTATTGTTCTTGAAATTCGCCTTCTCAAATGTGATGTATCTATTAGGCCCAGTAAGTCTACCATCAGAAGTAACGGCAGTATCAGAAAGCAAATCAAGTGAGTGCCTTTTCATTTTAGGAAATGCAGTATTCCATCTTATTGGGTCAAAGTTATTATCCGACTCATCTGCTGTTTTATTTGAATCTACGATAGTTGCACTAATAGGACTATTACCCAAAGAATACACTTTGTTTGAATATTTTGCTTTTGTTTTGAATACGGTGTTCTGTATTGTCTTTCCTATTTTGTATGATTTGTAGTCATGTGTTACACTAGCAACGGGTATAGTTAGTGTTACTCCATTACCACCGCTTAAGGTAACTGATAGGTTATCACTCGTAGTATACCCTGAGCCACCATCAACCACTGTTATTGACTGAACAGATTGTAGATTTCCAATTCCAATACTTCCCAATGTAATATTCAATATTGCTCCACTACCACTACCACCAGTAGGATTGTAATTACCACTAATACAACCATTAGGAGTTCCACTTTGACTTGCAGTGCCAACAGTTGCGATTTCTGATTGTGTTGCAGTGAAGGAAGATAATGCAACTCTTGCGAAGTCAATAGAAAATACTCCGGCAACGCCAGTATCCTTCGCTTTCACGTTACCAATGAAAACATCATTCTCATCAAAAATGGATTGTCCTTCTACAAGTTTCGCCCTATCTCCTGTTGGTGTTAGTAAGAAACCCAAAGTAGGAGTTGTTGATGAGTATTGAGTATGAGCAGAAATAGCACTGACATTTATTTCAGTCGAGTATCCCCACCATCTTTCAGAAGTAGCAGTATACTTTTCCTGATAATCCAGTTGGTCTTTCTCATCTAATCTATCATTGTAGAAGTAGAACGTTGGTCTTGTCGCTCTCTGAGATACATCATACTTTGAGGTGTTAGCATCAGTATCACCCCTAAGCCCGTAACTTACTGCTACAACCGATGTATCTGTTTTGGATGGCCCTTTGTAAATCTCAAAATTACTATTAGCGGCAATAGAAGTAGGGTATGATGGCTCAAACTCTACCCCATCACCAAACTCATCAAATGCCGTTATTCTTGTTATCTTAGCAAAATGAGGTCTTATTCTATTTGTTCCCGCCGTTGTTAAATCAGGGTTTATCAGAATAAAGTAGTCATAATTATCAATATCCAACCCAATAGTTTGAGTAGTATCCGATGTAGCATATCTGAGTTTTTTGTTATTATCAGTATAGTTGGATTGAGCATCAAACACCTTTACCTTGAATGAGTTAGTTTCATCTCTGTTCTTAGCATATGTATCTAATCCAGTTCCCGTTGGATATACCCTGTTCACTATACCACTTGCGTTATCATTTGATATCCCAGTTACATGAGATGTATTTCTAATCTCAATAAAGTTAGCAGAGTTTACCCAAGAGGTAGATGTCGTAGAGTTCTCGTATTCTAAGTTAGTAGTTTTGAATTGTGGATTCACTGATACGTTGCTAAAAGCATCTCCTTGTGTGAACTCTGTTGTTCTACTTTCATAGTTACTTGTGATATCAGTATCCTTCTTACCCACGTTTATGGGATAAAACATTCTACCGATTGAAGTGCTTGTCGTACCCATTTCACTCACCAAACCTGAAATAAAAGAAAATATTACTATAACTTGGACTCAATGTTTTTTGTGTCGTGGTGTTTATCGAGTTTCCCTTGTGTAATGCTATCTCATATAATTCACCATAGAACTGCTCGCTTATAGTTCCACTACCGCATATTCTGATATCACTTGGATGTATCACAACTGTTGATTCAGTATGGCTCATTGAAGCAACTAGATTGTTATTCAAGTATATCTCGGCAGCATTTGGTAAGTAAGTGAATGATATCTTATACATCTGCTCCAAGTAAAGGGCTTCTTTCAATTGGGAGATATATGCTGACCCAATAGATGCAGATTGAACTTGACTCATTGTTAATGTTCCGGCATTAGTATCAATAGAAACAACCTTCCCAATTGAAGTTCCTGTTTGGTCAAACAGTTCTGTTCCTTTACCTACTTTGTTAACATTTGAAGAAGTATCAAGTTCTATCATTGAAGTATTGGAAATATCTCTACTTGCATCATCTAATTTAGTCAGAGAAGTTCTGCTTCCTTCATAGTATCCATATGGGTCATAGTATCCTGTTAATCTGTTCTCTGCTTTGATAACTGTATCAGTTTCAAGTTTGATTGTATCTCCACCAGTTTTCTTAAACTCAGCAACAATCTTGTATTCAGCAGGTTGATTGTAACTGTTATCTGTTGTGTTCTCTAAATACAATTTTACATTCGTATTGTGAAACAACATCATCTTCAAGGGAGAATCAGTATACTTAGTTCCGCTTGATGTTCCTAATATGCTTGTGCTTTGATATGTGCTACTTCTATTGCTTAGAGTATCGCTAGGATAAGGAGGGGTTTTAGTAGAATCCAAAACACCAAACTCAGAAGCACCCGTCTTAGCAGAGCCATTTACATCATAAGGAGTTACTATACATTCCAAAGAAAAAGGCCCAGTGTGATTCCACATCTGTATGTTTCTTGTGTCTGATATCGTAGAAGCAGTTGGAGTGTTTGTATCATCTCCTGAACCACCAACAGTACCGGAAGTTCCTTCTATCTGTGTTACCGTTTTATCGTAGTCTATCTCTAAATACCCTGATGAAAGAAGTGGGAAGACTAATTTGTATGGACTACCAACATACGCATTTACTACCATCCTTATCCCTCAATCCAAGAAGTTATCCGCTACCACCATTGCTTCCTCAAACTCCAATTGAAATTGAACTGCCGGAAACTCTTGACCACTTACAGTAGTTGAGAATGAACGAATAAATCCTGATATTCCAAGAGATGTTTCACCAGTTTCATTGGCTGAGTATTCCTTGAAGTATGTTTCACCACCACTCACATTTGAAGTAAATGTGTTATCATACTCTCTATTTTTCCAAGACCATGATATCAAAGGCAAATCTCCTATATCCGTATCTGCATTTACGTTAGGATGATATTGGAAATTATGGTCAACCCTACTTGGGATTAATATAACCAATTTGTTTATGTTTTGGTCATCTTGAAATGAACTCGCATCTGCGTATGAGTGAATCAACTGGGCTAATTCAAAGGAAGTTAGTTTCGCTTCTGTTTGCTCTCCGTCTTCATCCTTTCTTTTGAATATGGTTTGGTCAACTAAAAAACCACTAACACTAACAGTTTTTTGAGCCATACCCACATCCATTGCAACATTCAATGACTCTCCACGAATTGCTCCTGAAAATGGGACACCCATGTTGAATACTGTCTTACTAGTTGAAACTGTTACATCTGTTGCAAGAAGAGATATTCTATTTTCATGACCTGCACCAATGGAGTTTCTTCTTTGTAGTTCTAAGAAGACTCTGTAATTTGGTTCAGCCATCAGAATCTACCTACCGTATGTGCTTGTCTGTTCATCTGTAAATTAATCTCTCTTGCTACTTTACTGGCTATATCTCTTATCTCAGTATCAGAAGCACCGACTCTTCCGTTAACGTGAACGTTGATTGTTCCACCACCCATTCTTCTACTTTCAGCGTTAGAATGAACTCTTGCTCCTGAAGGTAATCTAACTAGTTCAGGCCCACGTTCTCCGACTAATGCTAATCCTCCTCTACTTATCCCACCAGTAGAAAATTGCGGAACTTTTCTTCCAAGTATTTTACCATCTTTTCCTCCAATAAATCTGAATATTCCATTAATTGCTCCTATAACCAGTGCTAATATCAAACCAAAGGCAGTCGCTAATAACCCTGTTAAAACTTGGAATATTCCTTTTAACATTCTAAGAAGACCTTTTCCTAAAGCCCCTCCATCTCCCGCAAATGCTGCCTTGAACACATCAACAAAACCGCCAAAGAAATTTATGAACCCCTTGAACATTAAACCTACAAAGTCGAACTTTTCCCGTAATTTATCTAAGTTCTTTTTCACTTCTAATTTCTTTATGATGAATATTAACAGGGCAAGAGCAGTAACAATTAGTAAAAAGTATATCATGAATTTTCCAAGAACTGCCGCACCTACTAAGAAAAATGCCTTAATCTTCGTTGCTATTGGAGCGAGTGCGTTTACTATCTTACCCATACCCCTACCTGCTCCTTTAACAAATCTATTTTGGAAAACTCCTGTTCTAGCAAGACTGTTTCGCATATTATCAAAAGTTCCTGAAAATCTTCCTCTCATACCGACCCTTGCATTTCTGACATTATCTCTAATTCCCATCATAGTATCAGAATTGTATATTCTATCAGCGAGCCTACCTGTTCTTGTGTTTTCAAAACCTACCGGAGCAAGAAATTTTCTTGGTCTGTCAAATACTTCACCTAACATTCCCATAGTGCTTAATTCACCCGAAGCCATTCGGGACATCATACCCGGCCTCATGGCTTTTACAAGTCCCTTTTGAGCCATCTTAACTCTACTAAGGGCTTTACCAAAAATAAAATTATATTTTTCTAAACCCTTGCCCTTTTCTGCTTGTTCAAACATTATAGCCATAGGAGTATTCATCTTTTCTGCATCTGTCATAGCCATCTGTTCTTTCAGATATTTATACGACTCAGCCAAGTTTTCATTCGCATCTATTGTTTCAAGAATGGTTTTATTCGCTTCGGCTTGATTCTTGTGATACATATTCACTACGTTACCAATAGCACGAATTTGATTCTGAACTCTCCAAGCACCCGTACCCGAAAGGATACGACTTATTGTTGTCCAAAGTTGGCTCTGATTAGCCAACTCCCCAAAGGCTTGACCTGTTCTTGTAATGGATGTTTCTGCTCTATCGAATGCAGTTGCGAGTTTACCAAGATTTTGTATTGGCTCGTCTGTCATTCTTTTTCATCTCCTTATCTAATTCTTTACTCTTTAACTGTTCTACCTCTGAATGAACTTGTAGCATCTCCATCATTAGTTTCATTGGAGAGTTTTGTGCTATCGCAGGGTCTACATGAAAGACACTGCAATAGGTATACAATATGACTCTAAAAGCAATGGCAGGTTCTACTTCTCTACCTGATAACGCTTTACGAATCAAATTGCTTTTTTTGTATCCTCCTCCTGTAAATCAAAGAATGGATTTGGGAGGACATCTTTCAACTGCGCCCCAACATAGGGGCTTAGTCTGAGCAATTCTAAACTAGTAAGGTGCGGTTCTGTTTTTTCTACAAACTCTTGACACATGAACTTATACATCTTGTTCAAGTCAAGTTCCATCTGTCCAGTATCATCAACTTTCATCACAGATGATAGTGCTTGTTCTACTTGTAGCCAAGTTGGTTCTTTTACCCAAACTTTTAGCACTTCATCTGAATCAGGACTAACCTTCAACACATGGCAATCGGTGTTTACTGTCGCAAACAAACTGTTCTTATCACTTACTATTTTTTCTTCACTCATAATATCTTTCCACCTAACGAAAACCAACAAACAAACAATGTTGGTGGAATGTAATGAACTGTATAGGGATTCTATTTACTTTAGAAATCCCCCTATACTCCTGATGCAGATTGTAGTATCTTCCAATCTCCTTGATATGTTGCCGATAAATCCCTCGCATTCAAAGTAACTTCTACCTCTACTGCTCCTTTATCTTCGGGAAATGGTATGGTTACTCCTTGTGTAATGTAGTTTGTAAATTCTAATTCAATATAATCATCTTGAGTAGTATTGTTATCTAAATCCTTAGCAAACTTTAGGCTGAGTTTTTCTGCTGCACCCAATGACTCTCCTTCTTTTCTTAGTTCATCCCAAACCTTTGAGTCTGTTATCAGCATTGTCAATTGAATATCGTATGTCCTTTGTGCCGGAATATGAGCAGACATAACTTGCCTTGAAGATTGTCCTATGAATCTCTGAGGAGTTATGTTGTTTGCAATTGTGACACTTCCTGACTTTACTCTTGCAATAGTCTGACCATACAACTTTATGTGTCCACCTGAGAAAAGATATGGTCTGTTATTGGTATCCTCAGAATGGTAGTTGAACAGAGAAGTGTTCGTGCGAACATTTCTTCTTGGAGTGTAACCTATTGGTGCATCAAAAGCCCTTCTTGTAACCAAGTCTAAACTTGTCTTCAACTCTTGACCTTCTTCAAAGTTCATGGTCATACTGTTTACCTGACATCCAGTGAATACCTTTGCATAGATATCCTTGATTGGTTTTGCAGTAGCATCGTCTGATGTTCCCTCTGAACCAACATAATATTTGTCACCTGCTAATCCTGTCTTCTCATAAGTAAGTTCCAATGCGAATGAAGGCAATGAATCTCCTTCGTTGGGAACAAATGTGTAAGTGAAGTATCCGGCTGAACCCTCAGTTACCATTTTCAAATCACCTATGCTTGAAGATGGAGGATATTCCTTTCCACCAATTACTCTAACAATCCTATGATTAGTAGTATCCAAAGCGTATCCATTACCTGATAGGCTTCCACCTCCACCTAATGTGTGATATGTTCCACCTCCACTAGCCCCATTTGCAACAGTGTAATCTCCTAAGACATAGTAAAGCCATGAACCATTATTCATCGAGATATCAAGAGAACCACCACTAACGGTTTCTCCCTTCTTGAATTGGTATCCGAAGTTTCTGCTTCCACCCAATGCAAGGTTGAGTTGTCCTATCTCTACATCTACTGATGGTGGGTTTATTGTGTTAACCAAACCTAACCAGTTATCAGCCAACAATGTGGGTTTTCCTGTTATTGCGTTAGGAGCAGGGGATGGTGAGCCAAAAGATAGAATTGTAATATCTATTCTATCGTCTGCGGTATCTCCAAGAGCCTCTGCAAAAGTAATTGAATTAGTAGTGTTGCTCTTTATCATGTATGTTCCACTAAATTCTGAATCTACTGTATTAACGACTTTCGCCATACAACCAACATACAGATTAGGAACTAATGACATTGCAACACTCTCAAGAGAATCAGCCTCAATAATATCAACGGTAGTAAAAGGAGTGCCGGAAAGGTCACAATTAGGCAAATATATGTCACATTCAGGTATCATTGTAGCAGATGCACCTGCTCCGGTAAACACCTCATCAGTCAATATTGCGGTTGTCGTCATATGCTTCTCCCCATTCTCTTCATCTCTACGCTTAGTTTGTAGCCCAATAACCTTTTCTTTCTATCATTGGCTTCACTCCTACTTGTTAGTTTGATTACTTCTGCACTATCAGTAAAAGTTGAGCCTCCCGATGTAGTTGTTATGGTAGGGCTAAGAGAGTTTGTCTCAAGAATGTGTCGCACGATTCGATATAGTATTCTGAGTCTATCTCTTGAAGTTGTATTGTCGGGAAAGTCCCTTCTATGTAATACTCTTATGTGTATTGTGAAGGTAAATGTTTCATTTCTAACTGCATAATCAATAGTAGGATAAGTAGTGGAGGAACTGTCTTCAAAGATAACAATTACATTATTTGAATCTGCATCTACCCTTCTTCCTTCTTGTGGCTCAATCGAGCGAACATCTATGATTTTAGGAACAGGTAGGTTAGTTGCAATCTTACCACTGTTGTATAGTGATAAAGCAGAAGCACTCCAATTATCAGAAAGAAGCCTTTTCACGAATGTAACTTCATCAAGGAGTTCTGCCATTTACTGCCTCCACTGCTTTTTCTTGTACTTTTAACACAAAAGCGTCTACTGCGTGTTTGAATACTTCCTCATCACTTAGAGAGAACCCTGCTAAACCTACTTCGTTTAGTATCTCATTCCTTTCTTGTTCCCTTTTCAGAATCTCATTAAAGGTAGAAATTAGGTTCGTCATAGTATCACGTTATGAAATGGATTATGTTTTTCTTGCCGTCAATTATCTTGTTTGCTTCCTCAAGAAGAATATCATGCTTAGTTTTCAAATCTATATTTGATTCTGTTTCAGCAATCATGATTGAGTTATCGTCATGTCGTATTACTTCCGCAGCCACAAACTTAGTCGCTGCTTCATGTATTGGTGCAGGGACTCTACCATCACCTGCAACATATGCAACTCTGATTGAATGGTTAGTAACATGAGGGTATTCTTGATAGAAGAATATCTTACCTTCTTTCTTCATCTGCCAAAAGTCCCTTGTTCTTCCTGAGTCTTGATTACCAGTAAATGATTCAATAGTCCCAAATGTGGATGTTATATTACAGTTAGAACCATCGTTACCCAATAACAGTGAAGATATTACAACAGTATCTCCATTCTCAGAATCAACAGTTGCATAAAAGAAATCAGATATGCTCACTGTATTAGTAGTGTCCTTTAGGGTCTTACGAGCAGTTTCTCCTGTAAACCTCGCAGTCTTTGCAGGGAATCTCTCATTGATTGCATCAGAGAGTTGGCTTGCGGTTGTGCTTGAACCAAAGTTATCGTAGAAGTGAGTTCCCTCTACGAGATTGAAAGTGTAAGTTCCGGCAGTAAGAGATATTGTCCATGCACCATTTGTAACAGAAGCAGGGAGAGTTAGTCTAGCAGTTGCAGATGCTAAGTCAACATACCTATCACCTTGCCAAACTTCTAATCGAACTAACTTCTGAATCTTAGGTTGTGATAGTTGAATAAAACCCACATAATCACGATAAGGCTGAACAGGGTATGAACCCTTATTCCATCCATCAAAAGAATAGAACTCCTCATGGTGTATTATTGGTCTGAATGATTGTTTTATGCTATCATCAATCTTTTCCTCTACTCTCTTGATTATCTTACCTACTTCTGCTCTTGTAGGAGTAGTAGTATCACTGAAAGCACTTATTTGTAGAAGGTTAGATACATCGGTATGTGTGGTATAGTGTCCATTCCCTATTGCATAGTTTACGTTAATATCTGTAAAATCACTTGGGGAACGAACTTTGCTCATTTCACATACTTCCTATTAATTCCTTCAAAGCCATATATTCGTTATAAACAAGTTGTAATTCTTCTTGGTCATCCTTATCGGTTCTACTGGCTCTTTCTTTCTTCTGTTTATCTGTGGTTCTAACTCTCGATTCGCTAAATCTTCCACGCTTGAACTCTCTACTCGACATTCCATCTAACTTAGTATCAATGACCATTTTCTTAGGAGCATTTGAGGTGTATTTGATTATTGGAATGTATTTATTTGTAGTCATTTTAAACTCAACAGACCTTCCTGTTTTTTCATCCTTATACGTTTGAAAGTTTCCTTTTCCTTTTAGAGCATCTAATACATCTTTTTGTAATTCTTCCAAGATTAAGTCTTCTCTCCTTCCTTCTTGCAAAAAGAACTGACCAACGTTAAGCCCTTCTGTTATCTTAGAGTTATTTACAAGTTTACGTAATTGTTCCATGTCTTTTATCATAGCATCGTGATTATCATAAACAGGTTCATAGTCCACAATCTCAGTGACTATCTTACCTTTTTTATCCCTTACAGGATTACCGTCTTTATCATAAACAGTTTGTTCTACCCCAATAGGTTTTATTTTAGGTTTTACAAGATATTCTTGTGTATTAAAATCATAACTTCTTACTTGAGGGTTTATTCTCTTTGGTTTATTTCCAGTAAATAATTCAAACAGTTGGTCATCAAATGTATTAGTTACTTCCGCAGATTGGACATCTGCTTGTTCAGGATTATCTACGTTGTATTTATCATCTTTTATACTAGATACCAAATTAGACAATAGTTCTACAATTTCCTTTTTTGATTTAGAAAATATGACTGTCATAAATTTTTCAAATGTTGACTCTGAACCATAACTACTCCATTGATTTTCAATATAATCTAATAAGTTATCAATCTTCATAAGATGTTCAGAAATTTTTCTTGCTTGGTTGGCAACTTTCTTATCTTGTTCACTACCTGCTCCTTTAGTTAACCAAAGAATAAAGTCCTCTTCATCTTTCCACTCTTTTCTTTTCAGCGTTATAGTAGCAGTTCCTATGGGCATCTTGTTTTCTCTTGGGGTAATGAAAGAAAGGATAGTGTCTTTCAATACTGATTTTCTCTGTGAGCGAATAATATCAAGTAATGACTTCTTATCAGGTATCTTTACGTCTTGAATAGCATTCCAAACATCTTCCATGTTTTCATCTCTGCTATTAGAATTGAAGGACTTCTTCTCTCCAAACACAAATAATTCATATTTACCACCATCTAAAACTACAAGAGATACTAGTTGGTCAACGGGTTGTCCATAGTTCTCTGCTTTAGTTAGCATTTTTTCTTCAATGCCTTCCTCAGTTTCCATATCTGAACCAAAGTCTTCTAATGCTTGTTCCTCTGCTTCTCTATCTAATCTCTTGTCTTTTTCCTTCTCAGTTTCTTTTTCTTTACCTTCAAAAGTTGATTTAGTTGCTCCACCCACATTAAATTGAAACGAGCCTGTACCTATTGTTCCATATCCTTCTTTCTTGAAAATCTCTTTGAAGTATCCTTCTGTATCAATAGTTATTTCTGCACCTGAAATAGTAATATGCTTCATTAGTATTGATGGATAGAGTGCAGGTTCACTTCTATCAAATGCTCCTAACAATCTACTGCTTCTTGCATCATATTTTTTTTCTCTTCTTTTCTCAGCAGATTTCTTATCTTTTACATTATCATCAACATCAGTGTCATCTAATCCTTTACCGTATCTCTCTCCCAACAACTTGCTAACTTTCAAATCATTCCTCAAATCTAAAAGTCTAATATTTTGTTTTGCCATCTCTTTACGAAAATCTTCAGAAAATGCTCTATTTTTACCTGACGAAGTAACGTAATTCGTATTCTCAAGCATATTAACTAATTCATCTAACTGTGCTTTCTCTATTTTACTAAAATACGAGTCAAGATACTTTTCATATTCCTCTTCATCAAATTTCAAATCTGTTCCTCGATAATCAGAATTATCCAACGAAATTAATTTTCTAGTTAGTCTACGAACTCCTTTCATTGCAGATGTGTTAGAAACACCATTAAAGATAAAGGCAGTAAGGGTTCTAAATAACTCATCCTCATTAAACAAGTCATCAGCAGATTGTTTTTTCTTTTCGGGTTTAAGAATAAATCCAACCTTTAACCCGTCAACAACTCTACTTGTTATTTTTATCTCTACCATCCATCAGACCCCATCCTATGCTAACCACTTAGCCCATGCAACTGCTTTACCTAGTCCTGATGCTAAACCTAATCCACTTTGCGGTGGGGTGTATGTTGGTTGGCCTGTTGCGGGGTCAATCCAATATGGATTGTTCATACTATCATATCCCGAAGGAGGAACAGGATATCCTGATTGGTTATTGAAAGCCATTTGTTGTTGCATCATGGTGTTATTCATGCTAGTAGCCATATTACCACCTTGTATCTGAGAAGGGTCTAATCCATTCGGGTTCATACCCATTGGAGTTGTTGTGGGTTGTGGTTGAGAAGGAGAAGAGAAACCTTGTGCTTCAAGATACTGTTGTTTAGCCATTCTTCTTTGCATAACAACTTCACTATTTATTGCAGTAGCCAAAAGATTAGCCAAATCTAAATCAATGTTTTCCTGAGTTATTGATGTAAACTCAGCAAGTGCTTCGGGGGCGATTGCTAGATTACCGCTTGAACTCTGATTGAACTCTAATTTAGTTAGCATCTGACTTACTGAACGTGTTACTACGTCTTCAATTAATTTCTCCAAAGCACCTAAAAATGCTTCTCCATGATACTGGAAGAAATCTTCCACATGATTCTCTTGTAGTGTTAGTAAGTTGTTCATTGCTTTGAAATTACTTTGTTGTTGACCCTGTATTTGGGTTGACAATGAACTGTTGCTTGTTCCGAATAGTCCCATTATTCTACATCCTCCTCGTCTTGTGCTGATGATACCCTAGTGCCTTCGGCTAATAGTGTTTTCATCCTACTATTGATTCCATTAGTTTCTATGATTAATCTGAACAACTCTTCTTCTTTAGTTTCTACTAAAGCAACAGGGGGTTTGATAGTCCAACCCAATGATGTTAGAGAAGTAATATCTTCCTGTTTTAGACCAGTCATAGGGCCACTTGCTAAAGGATTCAAACTTCTTGCAGATGGGATGTAGGCACTAAAAGAAAGCCCATGTTCTTCTGCAAGCATTTGTTGTTCTAACATTTCATATTGTCTGTGTATCTGAGCGTGTTTCTCACAATATGTTCCTCTCATTGGATATCCTTTACGCACTTTATGTAAAGGAAGGGGTGGCCTCATTGTGTCACCTGCTTCCCAATTCTTTTGTGTTCCACATACCACACATCTATCTTTTATGTTGTATTTGAAACCGTATTTTATTCCTAACAGTTTTTTCTTTTCAGGCATAAGCACTTTGATGATTTCTTTCAATTGTTTCTTTGGCTTAACGCTTTTGTACTCATAAAGCATGACTGAACCTGCCGCTCTTGCAGCAGAAAGTCTGTCTAGGAATGGGTTCATTCCTGTATTTGCTGACTGTGCGCCAATTAAACTAGGTGGCTGAAATTGCATAGACATATCATCTCTCCCTTAGTAGTCCTTTATGATTGTTAGGATTCCTCTATATACCATCTCTGAATCAGATTTAGCACTTACAATGTATTTATGGACAGGTATTCCTTTGTCGTTTAACTTCTGCATTCCGGGTTTAAATGACTCAAATATAGGGTGCTTATCCATGTCTCCATTGTAGTCATATTTATCCTTCCACAAATCATATTTGTTAGCCCAAATAGATACTGCTATTGGGTAATCATGAGGCTTCTTTTTCTTTTTTTTCCCCATTAATCCACCAATAGTGCCAACTCCATTTACGTTCCAATAGGATGAACAAATAGTATCAACTAAAAATGTCCAACATAGTTGTTGTTCTATATCGTAATGCTTATCCATATGTCTATCATCTATCATGAAAATAATATATTTTACATTACGATTACGCATATCTTCTAGCCATTCATTCCAATAGACAGTTTCTCCTCCAACGTCAGCAGTTTTTACAGTATGAGCATCACCATCAAGTTTTACATATTTTCTTGTGGCTCGATGTAAACCAACTGTTCTATCAGTAATAGCAGGGACTTCCCCTCTTGTTCTAAGTTGATGATGTAGTGTCGTTTTACCTACTTTACTTGCACCATACACACCAAAAGGTATAGAGTGAAGACGTTGATACATCTTGTTCATAGCCTCAACTATGAGTATGGCAAAGCCCGTCATCACGGACATTAGACTCTACCCCCATAAGTGATTCCAAGCAGAGACAAACCCATCCCAAAAGATAGAGTATAGATTAACACCGAACAACGGCAAAGCATGACCTATTAGAAAAGTTCCTACTGAAATGGCTGCACCCCAAATGTAGAATCTTGCTCGCAGAAACCAAATATCAGCAGAATGCGCTCTTTGCAAGTCATACGCTAATGTGGATTCATCGAATCCCATTAGGATTTCTCCGACCATACTCTAACCTCACTCTTGGAACTGCGTCAAGAATGTAGGGCTTAGAGTGTTGTCGTTTACTGGTTGAACCATAACATTTTGTTGCAGTTGTTGTTGATTCTGATAGTATGCCTGTTGGAACTGAACTAAGGATTCTCTTACCCTCTTTCTGTTTTCTTCGTCATTTGCCTTTCTATTCCAATAAGAATCTATTCTTCGTTTTAGCAAGAACTCCTCTATAAAATCGTTAGCAATTAAATCCAATATTACTTTCAGTATCATTATACCACCAACAGTGCTAACTCCAAATAATACTGCATGGGCTACTCCGCTATATGGGAAAGAAGTTCCCACTAAGGCGTATACGTAAATGTTCAATCCACTTACTGCTCCAACAAAGAGCATGGTCATTATTAATCGTGTATCTGTGTCTATAACTGGCAAGCAATCAACTCCATGTACAAGAGTATGCTCCCCCTGAACCACTCAATATTGCCGTAATACCTGTTCCCATTGCTCTCCCATGCATATCGAACTCTTGTGTTGTATTAGCGGTTATAATTAGTCGTGCAACCTCATCAGCAGAACCAGTACCAGTTGTGCTATCGTGGTCGTATATTTTCAGAGTTGCAGTTCCAGTAGAAGTAAAATGAACACTGTTCAACTTACATTTACCTACATTCAATACTGCACTAGCGGTTCTAACTGGGCTACCCGCTACTCCACCTACCATCATTCCACTTCCTTCTTAGTGGTTGTTTTCTTAGCAGGTTCTTTTTTGGTTGTTTTAGGAGCAGGTGTTTTCTTTTCCGGTGTAACAGTCTCAACAACTGTTTCAGTGACAGTCTCAACAACCTCCTCAACTTTCTTCTTAACAGTGGTCTTTGCTTTCTTAGGATATAGAACGTTCAAAACATCTGCACCCTCATCTAAGCCCAAATGTTCTCTAATCGAAACCAATCTATTTTCAGGCATACTCTTGATATCTTTCTTATCACTATCAATAAACTCTACAATCATTTGCTCGTCACCTAAGTAAAGTGCAGCAATTCTTGCAGGTATTTCAACAGGTATTTCGTTAATAGAATATACCGTTTCACCTGCACCTTGTATTACTATGTCGCCTCTTGTTCTGTGTTCTTTCAATCTAATATAAGCCATGTTATTACCTCTGTTTGTGTTAGGCAGTAACCCCTGCCCCATACTGTCGGGGCAGAGGCTACTACTTTACGTTTTTCAGATTTACTTACTTATTCAGTGTTAAAATCAAGCACTCTTTAGGTTGGTAATCTTACCTTGTCCCTTGAAGAAAGAGCAGCAAGTCTCGCCCATAGTGCGGTACATACCCTGATTCCCTAGTTTGCCAACACCGAATGGGTTTCCACTAGTGATACCATCCTCAAAGTATTGGGTTGGTTTCATAACAGATAGCCATAGATGGTCAGTATCAAGAATCAGTATGTCACTAATCCTGTTACTTGTTGACTTACCAGTAGAAGGCATATCCTTTGCAGGGATAATTGGGATGTCATAGTATGTTGCAACTCTGAATCCAACTTCCTGTCCTTTTACACCACGAACTCCGTTGTGGGTTGGAACAACCTCTTTCCTGTCCATAAATCGCTCTTGGCTTTGTAGCAAGTCAGCAATCTTTTGGATAGTATCGTATCCGGTAATGATAACCTTCGGGTTTCCACCATTCTGCCTTAGTCTGCGAATCATGTCGTTTAGTATACTTAGAGTTAGTACACGGCAACCGCCTGATGTGTAGTTTGCTCCGAAGTCAACCTCTGCATCAAGGAAAGATGCAACACCAGTGTAAGTATATGCTCCACTTCCACCGGATGTATTGACAGTTACAGTTCTCTCAGTTCCAAAGATACTGGTTGCGTCAGCAAGTTGTGCTGCCGTACCGTTGTTTGTTTGGTTGTGGTAGAATACGTCATCGTCAGCCATTTGAGCGATTTCTGCGGCAGATGAAACAATCTTTAGTAGAGAAGTGTAGTTCTTCTCAATACCAGTTGTTCCGTTCTCCGAGTATTTCTCAAGAGGCATAACTAGCATCTTGCTCTGAACTTCGGCGTGTAGTTTACCCATGTCTTCTCTTACGATAGCACGAATATCACCAACACCGTCATCAATTGCAGCAAGTTCCATACCAAGTTCTGAGAACTCAAACAGATGTGCAATGGTCTTAGGGCTAACATACAACTTGGTGTACTCAGGTGCAAGTGCAACAAAGTCAGTACCAAGAACTGCGTTCTCAGGAACACCACCAATGGTATCTGCTCTTGGGGTTGCTGCGTTTGCAGACGAAATGTTTGCAGTTACAGCGTTAGAACCAGTAGCGAACTCTGAACCACTACCACCAATAGGTCGGCTCTTTAGAACTCTCCAACCGGAAGATGTGTATGGCCTCTTAGCCAACATAGCAAGAGGGTTAACTTCCTGATTTAGCATTGACCAAACTTTCTGTCCATACAGAACGTTGTAAAGGTCGCCAAGACCAGCAGCAGCAGTAAATGGGTTACTGGCTGCATCGTGAGGAGTTCCAAATCCTCCAACAACTCCACCCGCTTTGAGTAGAGCATTACCAGTGTTTCCACCGTATCCGTATGTTGCTGCTTCTAAGTCTTTCATTGTCTTAATGTATCCTGACATATTTAATCACCTCTTGTTAATGCGTGAATATCTTCCCAAGACATCTCAGCCGCCGCCTCGATGCTTGTTGGCATTCCATCAGGTAGAGCAAATGCTACTTCCTGTGCCTTCCTAATTTCTGAATCCTTTTCGGATAGGGACTTGCGTAGTTCTGCAAACTCTGTCTTTAGAGCCGCTACATCTGAGCGAGCATCGTAAGATGCTTTTTCAGCCGCCGCTTTCTTAACAGACAACTCTTCTGTGAGTCGGGCTTCAAACTGCTTGTTGAGAGAATCGAAAGCCATTGCTTCCATTCTATCTGCCTTGAATTTTGCATATGCTTTTTCTACATTCTCAGCCGATAGGTCGAGAGTAGCAAAGTCTGCTCCATCAAGCCCGAAGGACTTTAGTTCAGCAGGTGCAGGTTTTGGGTTTCCTCCCTCTACAACAACTTCTCCGGCTTCGTAGTCTCTTGTTGAATCCTCATCAAGAGCCTTCTCTTCCATGTCCTCGTCTGCCTTGTCCATGTCTTCCTCGTCTGCTTTGTCCATTTCTGATTCATCATCAGCCATAGCCATCTCATCATCTTTGGTATCCATGTAGGCCATTTCGTTCTTCGTTACGTCATCATTTTCTGTTGAAGTAACTTCACTAACCTGCTTCATCAGGTCGTTCAGTTCTTCAAGTGCTTTTTCTAACTTTTCACTCATGTTTTTTTCCTCCATTTTCAAAATGTCGAATTTTGCTTCGGGGTTTATCCCCTTCTCGCAGATTGTAACTTCATGCAGTTCCAACCTGTCTATCTCATTGTATTCACCATACTCATCAGAAGTTCTTTGCTTCTTTGAAATGGCTTGTCCTCCAATACTAAAGGAACGTAGAGTTCCCTTTCTAATTCCTCTTGAGATTTCT
>Ga0163111_10000862_pt1 | contig 18353 bp, 8 predicted proteins | sample CRUFie1St18metaG_FD_109645 | JGI IMG/M metagenome (GOLD analysis project Ga0163111, IMG submission 109645) | Marine microbial communities from the Costa Rica Dome - CRUD Field 142mm St18 metaG | ecosystem: Environmental > Aquatic > Marine > Oceanic > Photic zone | place: Costa Rica: the Eastern... | reverse complement strand
TCTCAAAACAGTAAAAATCCAGCAAAAACTAAATCTGTCATGAGATCGGTGGTCCGTATTGAGTATGGTCCGGTTTCACCATCAACATAAAACTCTTCTGAAGATATCATCATCGTCTCCATCGTCGACACTTCAGAAATGATCTTGTCACCCTGAAAACAGGAAGACGACGATATAATGTCTAACCTGACAAATGATAACGACAAAGCAACTCGTGGTATAAACGAAATTAGAAATGATGACGACATGACTGATCGGGATAGGAAAAATAGAAACGAAAACAATGAGATCACCTTTGTTCGTGGTTTGCGACTCGAAGCAATATTTCATCCCAAGTTCGACAACGAACGTAACAAAAAAGTCACAAGGACGAAGGGAATATTGGCGGGAAAGGAAGCCAATAGTTCTTGCAACATTCGAAGTGCTATGTTGAAAAAGCTGCTTGGACTTGCTAGTATTGATCACAGCGGCAGCGTAGTAGAAGCAGGCAAAGGAACGGGGCATTTAGAGGTGTCGTTGAAACATTCGGGTTCATTGGTCTTGTGGAGTGGTTCGACAAGGTATTACTCGAAAAATAGCGCTTGTAATGAATTCACACGAACGGCAGAAATTCTTTTGAGACAACGATTTGAGATGGTTCGAGAAGCTATAAACTCGTTGAATGGGTCTAGTATCGAAAAATGTCAGAAACACTATCTCTCGTATGAGGATTGTTCAATATTCGTTACCCATCATCGCTACACGATTGCCTTCGAAGTTGTGGCTGGCGAGATACTTGGAGATCATGGACAGATTCCTAATTTCGATTATGTTGTGGTGACGGCTATTGCGGATCGAAGTCAAGAAAGGTTTTTGTCGACGACAGAAGTTATAGAGTTTTGTCAAAAGTTTCGTTTGCCTCACAATGATGTCTGGACCTTTTTCCCTCCAAAGAGTAAAGATGCAATTTTGACGGACGTAACGTCTAGTGCAGAAACTCTGTTTGAAATGTACGACAACTTTTTGCGTGAGAAAGGCAACACAGAGAATACGATCCAGGCATTGACAGATATTGCCGATTTGTACATACCTAGTCCAATCCCCCATTCTATTTACCAAGGAAATATTTGTGAAGGCTTCATTGTCCGATATATCGACGACATCGACAGCGACTTTACAGATGTCCGGCAGCGACTCGAAACACTAGCCCAAGCTGCACACCTTATATTAGAAGAGATTCCACCGCAGCTGCTGTCGTCACAGAGACCAATAGATCGTTCTATGAATGAAACCATACGAAATGTAAATTTGCGTGATATATACAGATCTATACCCTTCGGTGACCATAGTGAAGAACGGTATAGTCCTCATACACAGAAGTCATCCTTGTCGATCGTCGCCCTTCAACGTCAACGGGCTGTATTATTTTCGAATAGCTTGTTAAAATTATTGAAGGATTGGGATGAAAACGAAATTGAAGGAGAATCCAGATTCGATGATAGTGACAGCGAGAGACAAATTAAAAAACCTCGCCGGGAGCAAAAGAGATGCGATCTGAAAAAGATAATGTTAGACCAGGAGGATAACGGAGAAGGGGATAAATGTATCTCAACAATAGAAGCAAATTCATCGTCGAATAGATTTCTCTCAAATTACCACTTGCCAACGATGACTAAATCACTCGTAGAATCGCAAGACGAAGAGACTAAAAGGATCGCTAATTTGTTACAAACTTTGGATACACTCAAAGGTGGTGCTGTTACGTACACATGGATGGAAAAACCCTGTGACGAGCTCGATAATAGTTGGGATTTTTTCAACAAGAAATCAAGGCTTCAGCAGCGAAACCGACTGTATTGCATCATTCATGTCCACAATGATTCCACGTTCTTCAAGTTCCAAAAGATACAATATCCATTTGGCATGGCATTATTTCGTGGTTTTTGCGTAGAGGTGCTGCTGTCATCTTCAGACGAGATGGAAAGAGAGCCCATTGGTGTGGGAACAGTAAACGAAGAAGATTCTTGTACTACATCTAGCGTCTTAGTTAGTAAGGAAAAGAAGAGTCTTACAAAACTTTCCTCCGCGAATAGTGCGCCTGGAGCGCCTCTCATGCTGAAAATGAAACTACTACCATATATGATTCGTACCTTTATTTGTCGAAACCTACTTACTATCATTTATGAAAAAGGACTCGAAGAGTTCGAGAGACTAGCTCTTGGATTGCTAGAAAAATGGAATCTGTCAGACGATGCGAAGGAACGTTGGATGCCCTTTTTTCGTGGATGGGCTCTATATGTATTGCAACACCAAGCTGAGCAAGATCAGAGAAAACTCCAAATTCAGGAGCAACAGAAATCAGACATCAAAAAGGATGTTGATTTATCCCAATCGAATGGACCTTCAATCTGTGCTAACCCTAAAAGCGATACGATGCTACAATTGGGCCCTCTAACGAATTTTTCGTACTTGAGACATCTCGAGCACTTTACTAATCTATACAAAAGTGGCGATTTCGTCAAGGCGTCTCCCATGACATCTTTGAATTCTCCTGAGTGTCACACATTTGTTTGTGTTGTTTCTCAGTCAACCGAGGTATCATCAGCTCTGGCATATCATTTTGCAAATCATTTCAAATTACAAAATTCTGAGGAGGAGATGTTTGTGTGCTCTTTAGGTGAAGCTGCCAAAAATCGACGCTCTAAATCCTGTATTGTTTACGCAAATGTTGGCGATCTTACAAAAGGGATAAAGAAATTTATTTGTAACAAAAAGGTGGCCAAGCGATCCATCTTAATATTGTTTGGATCTGACAAAAAAGAAATTATAGACCTCACAATAGTGGCAGCAGATGAACAGCCAGTTGGCACCACGAGGCCTCTATCTTGGCTTCATATCTTGTCGAAGGACGAAGGGAAAAAAATTGTGAAGATGTGGAAATTATGGAAAAGACTTCCCTGTGCTAAACTCATCGAATTCGAACAAGCACGTGTGAGTCTTGACCCACCGACGGAAGGTTCCGATACCGCCATCATTACTGGGGTGAGTGGTACGCAAGAAATTATGAATACAATCCAAGGAGTAGGCAAATCTATATTGCAACAAGAAAATAAGAATCAATCAGATCCAAGTCGTCGTAGCATTTTGGTCTTCTTCCCCGGAATACCAGGCTGTGGAAAGTCTAGTTTACTGAAATCATCAAGAACAAGCTTAGAAGAAGAGTTAGTGGCGCGCAAGGAAAAGAATGAGTACCACTGCGATAGGAGAATTTATATTGAAGAAGGTGACAGAGTTGGAAAGAATTTCTGGAACATTATAGAGGGTTTTTTATCTGATGAAAGTCTTGCGGATGTCCAACGTCCGGCTCTTGTAATAGCAGACAAGAATGTACCACCAGCCTCTTGGCCTAAACTTGGACAAATGGGACATGATTCACGCAGTATTATGCTCCCTGTAATTCCCGATTCCAGTGTATTCCAGACGACTACAATCAAGGGATCCATACAACCTGATGGAACACGCCAATCTCATACATCCCACTTTTATCCGTTTTCATTAAAGTTTTTAGCTATATCTATGTCTCGAGTGCTTAGTCGACCTCCGGGAGAACATGCAGGCAAGCTAGACAGTGGATCTGCTATGGCTTGCATGGTTGTAGTTCAATTCTTTTCTTTTTACCGGTACATCGGAGCTGATACATTTCAAGAAAAAATGAACGAGAAATTTGACAAAATTGGCGCATTATCCATTAAATTTTTGGAACCCATAAATCTTCCATTTTTGACAGAATCTGCGCGTAAGCAAGTTCTTCCTGATGACTTGAAAAATTTGCTGGAGGAGGCTCTACAACTCCGACATGGCCATGACATATATAAGCAATTCAAAGTCAAGAACGGAGATATGCAAATGATTGATCTAGAGGGTAGATTGCGCGCAAGTATAAAAAAGAACATCGAGATAATCAGAAATATGAGTGTGGATCTTGAAGATATCAAGGAAGTTTTTGTAACACAAATCATTGATCGAATAGAGTCTTTGAGGAATGAATTACAGACAACAATGGAGCCAGCTGTGATTGATCATTCTCAGAAAATCGATGTTTCGAAGAATATAAAGCTAGTTTCCGTGGATATTGATGAGAATGAAGTCCACAAGATTCTTCACAAGTATAAGAAGTCTGGTGCTCTCAAGATGTTTTTCGATTGCATCGAATCATCACCACTGCCACCAGGGCTGCAATCTTGTATTGAGGATACTACCATGACCACCAATGCGGATGCAAACAATAGGAGTGACAAAGGAGTTACAGCCGATATCTCTGCCCCAAATTTCATAAAGAGGACCCACATAACGATGGCATATGCCGGAGAAAACAATTCGGCCGAAACATTAGTTTCGAAATTTGGCCACCTTCAAGATAAAAAAGTGATGATATCGATCACTGGTTTTTTATGGAGTCCGACCAATGCTGCTTTAGCAATTAAGATATCACCATTTACGGTCGGCAAAGATCCTATCTCTATTCCCAGATGTGAAAACTCTTTCGCTCACATAACAGTTTGGTGTACCCCTAACGTGAAGGCATCTCTTTCGAACCAACTGCCTATACTTGTTGAGAAGGGGAACGCCTTCCGCGTAGATTTTTCCGAGGAAGACCTTTTGGTAGGAAATATTTGTTTTTGGGACCACAAGAACGAACCTTTCAAAGTTCCGACGGAGTATGGAGCGCATTGACCTGATGAAATTCTCAACCTTGCGACAAAAGCGCCTTGGATATTAATCCATGGAATCTGGTTTCTATCTTGCAGGATACTACCTGATAAATCATGATTCATCCAATGGTGGTATCTGTTTCGTGCAAGCCGTTCAATTACTTCATGAAAGAGTGCTATAACAGAATACATTAGCATTTATATTCCAAAATGGATGGTCCAACTCTTATTGTGTTTGTATTGAAATGACCGTACTACACATCACTAGTGATTCAATGAGTAAAATATGTCCGAAAAAAATCACGCTGTTTGCAATTGTTGTCACTGAGGGTTTCTGGGGCTCGGGTAAGAGCCTACCCTCTGGGCCCCACATTCCGACTCCAAGCTACGATTGCATTCCGAAAAGCCTAACGTTGTGTTGCGCCACCATCACCAAAAGCAGAAACACCAAGGTTGCCATTGCAAAGTGGTAGCAATGCTGGGGGCTTGGGGATTGCCATGGCCCAACACAACCACCACAAAATTCCGTACATGTGCCCCACTTGTGGCCACCACCAACCACACTCCCCTTGTGGTCGTGTGTACACCACTCCCAGGGAGCAAGCCACTCCAGGCCCAGAGCCCCACTCCCTAGCCCACCACACATAGAGGGCCTTTTTGAGCCACTACCAATCCACGGCAGCTGCTATGCTTGGTAGGGGCCCACATTGCCATATTTTTGTTGCACACCCAATTTTGCTCCTTGGGCGTAGCCCTCCCCCCCCTTGGCAACCTCTCTCTGGATTGCTCCCTCTTCGCGCCTGGTCCACTTGGAGTGCCTGTGGCAACATGGGGCCCGCCACCAATACAAGAAGGGGATTTTTTGGAAACGGGGAAATCTCAACCCCGCTCGTGACTGTTTTCTTCCAAGTCATTGCCGACGATTTTTTTTTGTTTTTCAAACCACGTACTTTTGCTTTTGATCTTTCCTCGCAGCTTTCAAAAAGTAACCCAAGAGTGCTCAGTACTTCGAGTAGCGATGCAACTGCTTGCGAAGATCATTTTTTTGATTCCAAGCATAAAAAGACGAAATAAAATTTAATAGCTCGGATTCGTAAAAGAAACATCGTTGTCAACAACACAATCAAATCAATTGTTCAATCGATTGCTGCAATTTGCTCATCGTCTTCCACCATTATTCATTGTCTAATTGTGCTCCTTGATTAGTTTCTTTTTTAATAAGCAAGCAACACTTATTTTTGGAGAATCGAATCCAGAGAAGTCTCTCAACAAAGATTGTGCAATAAACATTACTCTATCATGCGATCACGGGGACCGTCGACTTCAAATACTGGAAGAACCGATCATCCTGCAACAACAACGGCAGCGGCAACAATAAACACGCCGCCATCGTCTTTGTCTTCCTCACAATGCACTACCAATACCACAAAACGCCACAAGTTCCCCCTTCCCGGAAAGGTCAAGCAAAAGAGACCCCTCGCTTTTCGTCCCGCACTCCGTCGCAAAACCAACAACCCTAGCAACCACGGTTCCCGAAACTCTGGCAATTACAATAGCTCTGGCACCAATAACACCACTTCATCGGTTCTGCCCTTAGTGGTTGCCGTCATTTTGTGGTATTCCCTGGGCGTCGCCAGCATTTCGTCGAGCAAGGTCTTGCTAACTCCATACGAGGGAATCGATATCGACGACGAATATCTGGACGATGCCTACGAGACACATGCGGTCTTTCAGCACGTTGGGGGACTCCCACCACTGTTTCTGACGGTCCAGCAGCTCCTGCTGGGATCAACCTTTTTGCGGCTGGCCATCGAGGCTAACTTTTTGGGATTGACTACGAGGGGGCTAGTCTCACTGGATGAACTCTATCGTTCGATGCATAGCGGCAGTAGTAAACAACAACTTGCTAGTATTGGCAACAGCAGCAATCCTGTTCCCGGTTATCTGGTCAAAACTGGCGTATTTTTCGCCCTGGGGTTTCTCACCACCAACATGGCTTTTGGGGCTGCGGCACCGACGTACGTCGAAACTCTCAAGGCGGCAGAACCTATTTCCAGCGCGATTCTTGCCGTTCTGTGGGGCATCGAAATCCTGTCCCTAGGAGAAATACTGGGACTCCTGGGTATCGTTGGGGGCGTCCTGATGAGCACTACCGGGACCACTCACTCCGTAGGCACGAGCGATAACGCTCAGAGCTCGCTGGTGGTAGCAACGAGCATTGTCATGGCCTCCAATCTATGCTTTTCCCTGAGAGGGTTGTATCAAAAACTCTTTCGCAAGGGAGCTGCGAAGATTCAACAGCAAATAGCCGAAGAACAAGCGGCTTGTGATTTCGATTCGGAAGAACCGGCAGCACGACCTCTGACGGCGACAAAACCATCTTCTGCACCGCTTGACGACCTTAATCTACAATTTCGCATGCAGCAGACGGGAGTGATCTTGCTCGTGGGTCCCATGTTTCTTTTGCACGGACCGAGTCTCTTGCGACATGTTATGGGAATGGCTGGAAGTCTCTCGACGCCAAACTTTGTCAGGGTCGTCCGCAGATACGCTCTTTGGTCCATTGGAAACGGACTAGCATTTAGTTCCTACAATCTAGCATCGACTTACCTGCTGACCCGAATCAGTGTGGTTCACCACGCAGCTCTCAACTGCACCCGTCGAATCTTTGCCATTGTGTGTACCGGGTTGCTTTTTCGAATTCCGATCTCGCTCCAGTCAGCAATTGGAATTGCTATCTCCTTTGTTGGATTCATGTTCTTTACCAAGGCCAAGTCTATCAAGAACCGTAAAAATGCAAAGAGAAATCGAAAATTAAAAAAGCAACAAGAACAACGCGATGTACCCAGTGGAGACGCCCTGGCACAAGCAGTGACGGAAGCAGCGGCACCTATTGAAGCCTCGTTACCTTCGCGAAAACCAAAGCAGCAACTTGAGAACGGGAACGACTCCCACCAAAGTAGGCTGGAGCCCCCTTCATCCAGCGACTTTGGGACCCATCGACGCATAACAGCCAAATCTCGAAGTCAGGCAGTGTCTGCATCATCTTCTGGAAATCGTTTGGGCCAATTTCCTCCTCCTCCACCACCGCTGCCACCGCCGCCACATCCTCCATCATTGTCGCCCTCCGGGGGGAATCGTCGATCTACTGCCAGGTTTCCCGCAAAGATGTTTCTTCCAAGTGTCATTGCAATCATTGGAATCGCTTACCAGGCTCCATCGTGTAAGGCATTTAGCGTTGCTTGCCCCCTAGAAAACAGAGGTATCAGCAGATCTATTAGTCTTAGACCATATTTGGAGACACCATTTGATAGAGGCTATCACCGTCGAGGAGAATTGCACATGTCGAATAACCAATTTGATGTTTCCAAGCCTGTGTTTGACCTTCTCTCACTTCGATCTGTTCGAGGAGACGCTGTTATACGATACAATAGCTTGAACCAATCTGAGCCACTGAGAATAAACCTATACGCTTTCATGGCCTTGATACTGATTTCAGCTCCCTCCCTCGTGGAAGCTACCGGATACGACCCAATGAATATTCCGACAACGATTGGAACCGTTGCTCTTGCAGCTGGCAGTGGGGCATTGTTTGTTCGAGAATGTAGTCGGCGATCACGGCAATTGACAAGAATCGAAAAGGAGCTGAACACCGAAAGTTTGCCGATTCGGCTGCCAACAAATCCGTTCTCAGAAGTGCCCTTTTCGAAGCCAGTACCCATGAAGGCTTTGAGGGGTATTAGTACACCCCCTCGCATCGTTGCAATCTGCGGAAACAAATCAAAATTAAGCGAGGCCTTGAGCTCGTTTGCAATATACCGAAAGCGTCTAGCCCAAGCGTCTGTTTATGTCGTGGCCATTTCCACTGATGGTTCGAGCGCAAAGGACTGGCAGGTTCTGGATAGTTCCCTGTATAAAACCTGGATGGCGGATTCTTACCAACCCCAGGTCTGGTTGGATTACTTCAGAGCCTTGACTAAAGACGAAAATAATGAAAGCTTTGATTTTCGATGGTTTGGTTTGAATTCAAGTGGAAGATCTTTTGGATCGGGTGACGGTGTTATTCAAATTATTCAGCTTATGGGGCAGTGAGTTCAATGAATATGGCTGTCTGACATTTTTTCTGACCGATCGCCTTTATGATTACCATGTGTTAACCTTACGATATGTGTACTCTCTCCATCGTTATCTATTGTATTTGGTTAACTTTGAAAATTTGAAAATAGATTTCTGCGACCAACCGACTTTTTAGACGCCTCTAATAACACGGCAAATTCATTTGAATCAGACGCAGCATCAGCAGAAAAGGAAGTGTTGGATGTTGTTGGATCATTTTACGATGCATTGACAAAAGGCAATCAAGGTGTGATCGAAACCGTTTACTCGCAGTCCAACTCAAAGGAGGTGTCAGAGGTTATCGAATTGGGTGGACGAATTGATTCTTGGAAAGATTGTCTAGCGGAGGGTGCAAGGCCCAGTGAAATGCAAGTGTCGGAAGCTGATGTTACAATTTTCTCGAATACTGAAGCGTATACGACATGCATCGAGTTCCCTGCCAATACTGGTATGGACTCGGCGAGCCTCTTGGCAGTGCAGCGATTGACACGTGCCAATAAGGATGAGCCATGGAAGCTTGAACTTCACCAAACGATTCCATGGACTATCGAGTCGAAGGCCCAAGGTACCCTACAGTGCGATTGCCGAGGATGTGTGGCATTGACAAAAGGCGAAGATCGCCGAACGTTTGGAGGGATCATAGGGTGAAATAGATAGAATAAATTTCCAACGATAATTATCATTTTTGGTTTTATGTTCATTCGTATTCCAGTTTGGGCTTCTTTTTTAGGCGTTTGCTTTAAATTTCGTGACGTGAAGACTGGTTGCTGGGTAATGTTTGCCACCAACCAGAAAGGGCAATAGTGTCTCAGTCAGTGTCAACATCATCATGGTCACTACCACTATCGTTGAAAACAAGGAAAGTCCAAGATCAAACAAACGTTAAAGATCTAGTCAAGTACGTGTCTAGTAACATTCATTGTTCCATCTAAATTTAGATAATGAATTGACACGACATTGCCAGTGTTGGTGATCAACAATGCAACCTTCCCAAAAGGATCAAGGAGACTGTTGGGTTGGAGACATAAAAGGATGGGATTGGAACTGACAGCACCATCAATGAAACTACAGCTGAGAAAGAATTCAGTAAACGCATGGGATTTTCTAGCGGGTTCTATGTAGTATTCATTCGTACTTTTTTAATTTTGATCAATTGCATCATTTTCCTTATGTATTAGCTATTTTTCCAGCAGAAGTAGGAATAGAAAAGACCGCTGGTCCCGGTGGACGAAAAGTGTGACCTGTTTCGTAATAGATGAGCGAATACCGGTACTCCTCTTCGTCTTTGCTTTGATGCGGCAAAGGTTGTTCCCTTTCAGGGGGAGCATTAGAGGTAGTACTTGTACAATTCCTTCCCCACGGAGCTACCCAGTGAACGAATCGTCCATCAACCTTTCCAAACCGGTTCTTGGTATTGACCCTAACCAAAACCCGGGCCGATGCCTCAACGACAATTCCCCCCTTTCCATCTGCGTCATCATAATTCCCAAGGCTCAGACCATAAAAGGGGCCACAGTTTTGCTTATCCCGATGAGGACTCCCAGTGAAACCATACGTCACTGCAATCTCCGTGCAGTTTTGCTGCGCAAAGACCGAATCGATCGTCTCCAGTGCGGCAATCCCGGCTTCCCAGAGACGGCGATAGCGCTCGCGTTTTTGGGCCCTTCGCAAGGCCCGGCGGGATAGTTTTTTGGGGGAAATACTGGCAGCAGCAGTGTCATCATCATCATTGATGGCAGTTGGTTTCGGCTTTTGCAAGATCATGTAGTTGGATGCGTCGATCGAGGGCCTTTCCCGATTCTTGTTGAGTTTCCCCGTATGGGCTGTCCATTTGTGCAGTTCGTTTCTGAGCGCTTGGAGTTTGTCCTCGGGGACGGGACTTCCATAGATTTGTAGCACGTGACGATTTTCCAGCAACAGATCGTATTCGAGGTCGTGGTCATCCCCATTATTGATGACCTTGACGTTGCTGTTAGATTTTGCCAATCCCTCCTGTAAGTAGGCAGCCAGAAGGTCCTTCATTACTTGTGCGCGGTCTACCGTGGCTGGGTCTGTCGGTGGGCGTCCAAAATCACAAACCAGCCGTTTTCGGAGAGCCTGTGTCCCCAGTGGTTCCAGTTGGCTCCGCAGCAGGATTGGATTTCTATGTGCGGCGCTGCTACCAACGTATTTGTTCATGCCACCAGAATTAGAGTTCTTATTGCCATTTACTGCTGCTGTCTCGTCTTGCCACACCGTCATTGCCACGAAAGGTTTCAACGGAAGAAGACCTTCGGCGATACGATCGCGATGTATCCCCTTGCAACATTTTTGGTTGTACCGGAGATCCAGCTCGACTAGGTTGGGACAATTTTGGGTGAGCATCCCCCATCGTAGACTTTGTTGGGTGGGTTTGAGAAAATTTCGCGCCGCAGATATAATTTTTAGACGACTTAGAGTTCCGATTTCGGAGGGAAGCGTATTGAACCAGTTGCGGTTGAGGTTGAGGGTTTGGAGGTGTGTCAGAGCACCCAGTCCGGGCAATTCTGTCAGCTCGTTGTGGCTGACATCGAGGGTGAGGAGTCTTGTAATATCCATGTTCTGTAAGCCAACACCAAAATTGCAAGGGTCGATGCGAAAGACTTTCTTGAGCATGCGTTTGCGAAAGGAAACAAGTGTTCTGTCGTTTGAGAGTGCAGGATAGTTGTTTGTGGACGATTGTCTGGAGGATTCACTAGCATGGTTATTGTTGTTATTTTCGTTGAGGTTATGAATGCCATTGGTTAATTGAAGATTATTCGCGTTTTTCTCGGCATCCAGCAAAAATTTGTCCTTTAAATCGTCAACCTCTAGAGGAGGAGCCCGCTCGATTAGGGAAGGGTGATGCTTCAAACGTAGGCTTGTTTCGACTTCTTCCAGGGCCAGCATTACGCTCGAAAATTCTTCCGCGAGAGACCTGCTTTGACCACCCAGTAGTGTTGTGTGCTGTTGCTGATGTTTTTCTTTGGAATCACCCGAAAGCAAATCATGGTCTCGTTTGCGAAAACAGCTAGGTAAATTTACTGGCTTCTTTTCGTGTTGGGTTTTTGCTGAAACAGAATTATTGGGGGCAACAATAGCGATGTTGTTTCCTCCGTGGTCCATAAGACCGTTTGTCATCACCGCTCGTTCTTTTCGAGTGGTCTTTCAGGACCTCTCTTGAGATAAAAGTCGGTAAGATCACTATTGTTTGGAGAGATTAGGAACTTGGCATTAAACAGGGAATATTTTTCGGATGCTGCGACAAGTGATGTGTTTTTTTTTTGCAAGATCCCCCTCGACCCCTTCCCCCTAATTAGTCCCACAATAATTTGAAGACTTGTTTGTGAAGTAAGATCAGAATTAATTCCGATGAACACCTAGCAGGCACTGCCCCAGGATGGGGGATCCCATTACGGGCTCTGTGAGCTCGAGCGAAAATGAGCAATCCCCGGGTTGTTGGTATGGCAATACCCACACACAATCCCCTTGTCGCTGGTTTATAGCAGAAAGGAGGGATCTCGAAGAAGAGGAGATGAAGGAGAATGACGAAATTATTGAGTCACAGTACAAATCCACGAGATCCAGCAATACACATTTGGTTCAAAGAAGATCAATAGTTTTTCTACGAACAAAAATAAACTGTTGGCAGTTTCACAAATAAATTGACAATAAATAAGTTTATGCCGGAGAAACACCGTTTGTTGAAATAGTGACTGGCACGAGAAAACATTGACATGACTGATATCTCGGTTTTGCTAATACAAACGTAAGGGGGCGCTTAAGGAATGTTCTTGTACTTTTAGCTCTGCTTGATGTCACGTCTACTTAAGCCTTACCCGACTTGGATGACTTGGCTGAATTTGCCAATAGTTCTTTTCTCGACTTGCTGGATTTGGACTTGCTTGACTTTGATGTAGAAGTGGATTCAACACTGGATTCTGAATTTGATGCAGAACTTGATGCAGAACTAGATGCAGGACTGGATGACTGGGCACAGTTCTTTGATCCACAAACTTGAGGGCAATTTTGGAGGCTAGCAAATCTTTCGCACAATTGGTTCTTCCTTTTCGATCTTTTCAAAGCCTTGCAGGTCAACGTGCGGTCGCCAACTCGAAAGCGGAAGGGATTATTTACACAGGAACAGAGCTTTTTGTCGCAGATCCCCGGGCATTCCTTCTTGATCCTAGGGATGTTGCACATTTTCCTACGCTCTCTTAATAGCATTTTCGATATATTCCTGCATGATGTCTTCACTTTTGCCGGTGACTTTGTATCTGTGGGCGAGTCATTTGTTGGTTTTGAGAATCTTGTTGGTTGAATTGTAGGCGTTCTGGTGGATGTCCTAATCAGATTTTTAGTTGGATCTCTAGTTGGATCTCTAGTCGGCCTATTGCTTGGCTCTCTAGTTGGCTTTTGCGTTGGATTATTAGTTGGTACAGGAGAGATATCACCGGATGGGAAGGATGTGGGGCAAGTAAAATCAGACGATGAGACGGGAGCCTGAAATCCGTTTGATGGAGTGTTTGTTGGCAATCGTGTTGGTTGTCGTGTTGGTTGTCGTGTTGGCGGTCGTGTTGGGTTGCGTGATGGTTTACTCGTTGGTTTACGTGTTGGTGTTCTCGTTGGGTTTCGCGTTGGGCTGCGTGTTGGTTCTTGTGATAACTCTTCTGTTGACGATGCATTGGTTGAGTAGAAAAAAGGTTTGGCAGAGTTTCTGCACGTGTTAGGCAAAGTTTGCAAAGAACGCCTGGCTATGGTAGTTGGATTCCGTGTTGGCGAAGTTGTTGGAGTTATGGTAGGCTTTCTTGTTGGATTTCTTGTTGGATTTCTTGTTGGATAGTTGAACATATCATCGTCTTGATACGTAGGCATTAATGTGATGGTAGGAAGATAAGTTGATGGGTCCATTGTTGGATAGTAGAATGACGGAAATGGAGAAGGAGAAGGGCTCGCATTTCCGGTGCAAAAGATCCGCTGGTCACAAAAGTTGAAGTCTGAATAACCACCATACCCAGAGAATACTAATCTTTGATTAACGTATCCGGCATAGTATGCACCACTGATTAACCCATCGCCATAGGAGTCGCCGATGAAAAAAATGTAGCATCGATCATCCTCTAGGCAATAATGGTCGTCTTGAGCAGGTAAGACGTGAAGCGAATTGCTGTCGAAGCTACCAATTTTTTCTACGACGAGCTCTTCGAGCTCGGTGAAATCTTCTGAGAGCAAATAAGTAGAAATACTAGTCTCGTATCCAAAGGAATCTGAAAATAGTAGTATCTGGTATTCGATATTGCCCACGCAGGTTGTCGGGGTTAAGGTCGTGGTGGGTGATTCAGTAGTTGGTGGAAAAGTGTCAGTAGGGGACAAGGTTGGAGGCTGTGTATCTGTAGCGCAAAAACTTTCGTTCACATAATAGGAAGAAATACCCCCAGAGCGGATAGGGTCGCCATTCAAACTGATTTCATATGAATCCTGCTCGGTACATAATATTCCGTCGTACCCTTCGTCTCTGAGTTCCCATGTATAGCACTCGTCCGAAGTCAAGCACAAATTGTGAATATTTTCAAAGTTGTTGATGACGTATTGTCGCTCTTGAACGACATTGTAATTGGAATCAAGGAGTTTCCAAGATGTCTCCCTGGCCCAGGCGTCAGTTTTAAGTCGGATACTTAGATTTATTTCACACGCACTGGGTGACTCGGTGGGTGCGAGAGTTTTGTCGGGACAAAAGCTCGCAACACTTTCGAAAACATTGCATGTCGCATCCTTGATCCAATCAAGACGGCTACTGACACGAGAAAAAGTAGGAATTTCGAAGTATGCGGACGCATATGATGTTACACCCACAAGGGTATCAATCATGCTGCCATCATTCAAAATTTTGCGTGTGACTAGAGGGCCGCCCGAATCTCCGTACCAGGGTGTTTTACTCGTGTCAGGAAATAATGAATCATCATCGCCATCAAAGTTTACGGCGCACAAAAAATTTTCGTTGAAATTACTATCGAAATCTTCACAAATCTCGTTGCTGACGGATGGAAGAGCAACTTTTTGCAGGATACTGGGAAATTTATCCTCATAACTGTATTTTGGACCTAGTGAACCCATTCCAATAGCAATCACGTTTTCGCCAGCGCTGGGAACAGAATAAAACTCGTTGAGTTCAAGGACAATAGAACTCTGATCGATATTTACGGGTCGATCGAGTTTGCACAGTGCAAAGTCGAGGTTCAGATAATAATCGTCGACGTGATTAGGATCTTGGATCCATTTTTCACAGAAGCGTTCTTGGGCTCCTTCACCGAGAGAATTCATCTTGTAGGCTCCGATGATCACTTGATCTCCTGTCATGTTGTTGCAATGAGCAGCAGTCAATACCGTATCTGGGGCAATAAGAGTGCCTCCACAGCCGTTCATTTGAACTGCCAAAGAACAAGGGACGAGAAAAATTGTCACAAGATAGTCAAAGAATTCTAAGATGAGATGCAGATTTTCAAACACAAGAGAGAAGGAGGGACAGATACTTTAAGACTTACCATAATAGGGAAATTCACCAACTTCTGCTTGACCTCCTCCGATGATACGCGAGAAAGTGGCATCCTTAGCAGGCGCTGCGACAACGATAGGGACTGTTACCAAGAGGATTGTAAGAAGGAAGGGTCTCATCATCGATAGGTCGCTTCTTTATCGTCTTAATATGAAGGGGAAGGGATTATCAGGGCACAGATTCAATTTACTTCTTGTACAATGAAAATTGTGTTTCAAAATGACGACTTCGATGAGCTGCCTTCTCGAAGAGGAAACGAGACTTCAAGTTTTGTAGGGAAAATACGACTTGGACCCGGATATACGCGAGCCAGAAGATATTATTTTTGTGAAACACGACAAAAATATAGGTCGTGATCGTCGAACAGCGGAAAAGAAGAATGTTGTCAGTAATTACTTACTGAAAAACTGGAGATTTATGTTTTTAACCTGATTTTTAAGATATTGCGGTTCTCTTGATGGAAATCGAATCTTGAGCTCACCTGCAAAATATATTTCTCATGATTGCCGTATACTGAGTAATCATGAATACTGAACATCTCTCTTTGCTTCAATCACGGCACTAGTTCTCGATCTGAGTTTTTGATTTTTTTGAGTTTAGTTCAATTTCTGTTGTCCTTGGTCAATACAGAATATGAATCTTGGATTACATTTCACGAATCCGTTGAAGTGAAGGCAAACAGAGTCCTGTGATGCCATGAATTATTTCATTTGTTCCAAAATCTTCGTTGGCAAATTTATCCCTGGATTACGGGATGACCATGATGTATTGTAACAGTATATCCGAGCTAGAATCGAAACTATTTGCAACGATTCACATATGAGAACCCATGCTTTCGTTATGTTACTAGTATTGTAGGGCATATCGAACATAGATGCAGTGAAAGATTTGGACGACGATCACGATTCATTAGTACGTTTGTTTCAGACATGTGCAGAGAGTGTTCTTCAAGAAGGGTTCAAAATAACGCGCGCGTTTGTTTCGTAGTTCTTTCAAGGTATCCAACCGCCATACTTTGCCAACCCATCCATCATCCTTCTATGGATCGAGCCTTGTCCGATTAGCTGTCGATTGTCAGTCGCTCTTGGTCTCCGTTGTATTGCAGAAAGCACTGGAGGGAGACCCTCGTTTGTACGCTGGGTCGTGGAGATGATGGAAAATTTTCATTGTGGTGGTTGTGACCAAATCCAATGGCACAGTGAGGGCGCTGAACGCATAAGAGGACCAAATCTCCGGGAGCGGCAGAAATTTGTTGCTTGTGTTCGTCTCCTAATGTTTTGCGCAGGATTACCTGTCCCTCTGGATCCTGTGACGCCAGGTGCGAGAGCGTCGGTGCATTCTGTGTATGTGTATGTGTATTCATATTGTTTTGATTATTGCAAAGACAGATGAATTGAGTGGTGCGAGTGCGCAATGTGCATTTGAAGGATTCGTCCAAAAAGAAACAAAATAAAACACGACTATTGAGAAACAATCCAGCAAGCTGTTGATCTCGATAGCACGATCCATATGTGCTGGTAAGAACCACGCATTGTACCTACCCGGTACCAATCCCACTTGGATCGAATCCCCAAGGGCCACACCTCCATGATTGGTTGTTCTTTCGTCGAAAACGACTCATTGATTTTGCTCGATGTAGTGGTTGTGTCTACGACACTACTACTACTGTCGCTGTGTTCCTTGTAAGTGTACGGAAGTTGCAAATAAATGTTGGCACTGAAACAGCCGTGTTGGTCGCTGAGTGGAGCCAGCTCATCGACGTGGACGAGCCCCTTCTTCCAGCGGGTGGGACCTACCATTAGACGCGGGAGACCACCGCCCATGCAATTGTTGTTGTTGTTCTTAGCATTCCCAGTAGCAGTAGCAGCAGCAGTAGTATTGGCACGAGCCAAGCCAGCCCCTCTTGGCCACACCTCATCGAGCTCGAGGCGGAGCAAATCCAAGGGCCACAAAACCGGTTGGCGATGGCCTTCTTCCTTAGTTTGCTGTGGAGCATCAGTATTGCCGTTGCCATTACCATTTCTGACGTGGAGCGCGAGTCCCCTCCGATCCCGAAGTTCGTTTCGAACCTCTCTGAAATACTCGTCGGTTGCCTGGTTGGCCACCGCAATGTTGTAGGGAGAATGGCGCCCCACAGTAACAACGTCTGAAGATTCCAATCCCTTGCTAGTCGATACCTTCCAGTTTTGGGCAGCATTTGAATGTTGCCCCTCCCTTGCAAGCGCACGACCGAGCGATGCCGATGCATCTCTTGGATAAAAGTTGGTAATCTTGAGGACGGCAATCTCGTGACGAAAGAGGCGTTCCAAATCCTCCAATTCGAGTGAGCCCTTTGTCACTACCATTTGGTTTTTTGTTTGGGTTTTGTTAGTGCTGTTGCCACTGCTGCTGTTGGTTCCCCGCCCATCCATGGGAAGAGGCTTTCCACCGAATCTTGCGCCGTAGGTTTTTTCGAGCCATCCGAAAAATGCCTTGGTTCCATCTATTGTTGTTGTTGTTGTGGAAGATGGTATTGTGCCGAACGAGCGACAATGCATAGTTATGGGGAATCGACGACAAAAACAGGCCATCATCGCAACGGTGCCGATGCCGATCTCGCCCAACGAAAAATGGGTACAGTTTGTGTGCGTGTGTGGATGCGTATGCGTGGAGATTCTGTATAAGTTGTCGATGGGTACAACGATTGGTTTTCTGTGGACTGATGTTTGTTTTGGAAGGCTGTGATTCGTTTGTCAAGCTGTATAATGGTTGTGCCAACGGTGGCTGTTAAAATAATCAACTTTTCTTTTCGAAAATAATCATAGGAGATGGTTGAGCCCCGCTCGAAAAATAATTCGGAGGGATGCTCCCAACAAAGCCCATGCCATCATCACGTTTCATGTTTGGCAGTGCTGGGCAATGCCACGAACAATGCCACAGACAATCTGGGTGACACTGCTGATTTGGTTTATTGCCATGGTGGCAAGGCTCCCTGCCGTGTCTCCGGAGCCTCCTGG
>Ga0163111_10000861_pt1 | contig 18353 bp, 14 predicted proteins | sample CRUFie1St18metaG_FD_109645 | JGI IMG/M metagenome (GOLD analysis project Ga0163111, IMG submission 109645) | Marine microbial communities from the Costa Rica Dome - CRUD Field 142mm St18 metaG | ecosystem: Environmental > Aquatic > Marine > Oceanic > Photic zone | place: Costa Rica: the Eastern... | reverse complement strand
ATAAGCACTAGTAATATTTGGAGTAATTATGGTTTCATCAACAGTTATAAAATTATTCGAAGATGAGTCACTATTTAATTCTATATAGTTTTGAGAATTCCAAGACATTTCATTAATTACTGGAATATGACCATTATTAATAATAATTCTTGTATAACCTATACCAGTATTATTAGCATTATCAGTGGAATACCATTTTATCCACATTTTTGTTACATTACCAGAAATATCAACATTATTTGTTAAATTATCATGTAAATCATCGTTTAAAGCTTGTTCTATGTGTATATTTCCGAGTATATTTGAGTCTAATATTATAGGTCCGAGAGTTTGTCCAATTCTACCGCTTTGCGCATAATTAGTATTTGTTAGTGCAGATTCTCTATTTGAACCAAATACAATTTCATAGTCTAAAGGAAGATTTCTTACATTATTTTGTACTTTAGGTACAATAAATTCATGATTGAATTCAAAAAATCCATTATCACTATTGTCACTAGCTGTTGTAAAAACTTGCTCATTTTCAATAATATTTGAATCTAAATCAAAAATTTCATTAAAATATACTATTGGAATAGCTTTATCCGTAATAGTAACAGTAGTTGTAGCAACTGTTTCTGATTTATTAGGAATATTATTTTTTGAATATAAACCATTGTCCCAAGCTTCCCAAGTTATAGTACTAATACCAACATTGAACCCGATATCATTTTTTATTATAGGATAGTCTATAGCAGTAGTTAAATGTCCAGATGAGTCAATTGACTCAGCTTGTACAAAATCTTGAATAGAATCATCATAAGTAAATAATCCTGGTATTGTTAAATTATAATAAATAATCCTTGCATCTGGGCGGGGAAATAATGAATCCTCTATTGTATCATATATAAATGGTATTTCTATTGATGCAAAACATTGGGCATCAAATTCTTGAGATACTAAATCTTGTGAAAAAGATGCAGAATATACATTTGGACTACCATCTATAAGAATTCTGAATCCAATAAATGGACCCGAATTGTCATATACATATATGGTTGTATCTATTTCAGATTCAAAAGGTCCTAATGGATGAATACTGCTATCCGTGGCTTTAATTGAAATAATATTACTTGGATTTCCATTTATAGTATTGTCTCTATCAGTACTATTAAAATTAATAATATTGTCTTTTACAAAAGTTCCATCTAAATTGGTACTATATTCTATATTACCAGACGAATCAAGACTGGAGTAAAGTTGCCATTTTGGTTGTAAATTAGTAAAAGGTCTAAAAGTTTTAAAACCATATTCTATTGATTTTATAGGACTACTGTCTTTTATAGTAATATTTTCAACAAAATCACTAAGTTTAACTCCTATAGTTAAATCACTTGGATTATTGATAAAAATATCAAAATCTTTATTTACAATTAAATTACCACTAGAATCAAAAAATAATGGTTTACTATCATCTTCTGGCTCTGGTTCTGGCTCTGGTTCAGGTTCTGGAGGACTAGAACCAACTGAAATAATTATTGTTTGATTAATTTCTTTTCTTCCATGTTCTGCATTATTATTTGTTAACTTTAATACTACTTCATAAACTCTTTCTTCATCAATACCTTGAGGTCTGCCGTATAATCGTTGATTAGTGCTGTCCCAAATAAGCCATGGTATTGGATGTGTATCATAATTATTTGGATTTAAATCTGAAGTATTTGATCCTTGTGAATAGTTACTTCCATTTGTTTCAATTTGAAGAAAATTATAGTTTTCATCTAATGCTCCCACAATATATCCAGATTCAGTATTCTCATCTATTCCTCTCTCAATGATACCACCATTATTATTATTTTTTAATGGGCTGACTAGTTCAACCAAGATTGTGTCATCATTATTATCTTTTCCGGCTGGATAATATTCATATTCAGTTAGTGCCCAATGGTAGGTCGGTGGACGTTCGCTTGTAGATCTATAGGTAGGTGGATTAGAAATGAAATGTAACTCTTTTTCTGGTTCGGGTTCAGGTTCAGGTTGTGGCTCTGGTTCTGGCTCTGGTTCTGGTTCTGGTTCTGGTTCTGGTTCTGGTTCTGGTTCTGGTGATGGCTCTGGTTCTGGTTCTGGTTCTGGTGATGGCTCTGGTTCTGGTTGTGGAGCCGGTTCAGGTTCTGGTTGTGGCTCAGGTTCTGGTTCTGGTTCTGGTTCTGGTTCAGGTTGTGGAGCAGGTTCTGGTTCTGGTTCTGGTTCTGGTTCTGGTTCTGGTGCTGGTGCTGGTTCTGGCTCTGGAGCTGATTCTGGTTCTGGTGATGGCTCTGGTTCTGGTTGTGGTTCTGGTTCTGGTTCTGGTTGTGGAGCTGGTTCTGGCTCTGGTTCTGGTTCTGGTTGTGGGGCTGGTTCTGGCTCTGGTTCTGGTTCTGGTTCTGGGGCTGGTTCTGGTGCTGGTTCTGGTTCTGGTGATGGCTCTGGTTCTGGTTGTGGGGCTGGTTCTGGTTCTGGTTCTGGCTCTGGTTCTGGTTCTGGTTGTGGGGCTGGTTCTGGCTCTGGTGCTGGTTCTGGCTCTGGTTCAGGTTGTGGTGCTGGTTCTGGCTCTGGTTCCGGTTGTGGAGCTGGTTCTGGTTCTGGTTCTGGTTCTGGTTCTGGCTCTGGTTGTGGTTCTGGTTCTGGTTCTGGTTCTGGCTCTGGTGCTGGTTCTGGTTCTGGTTCTGGCTGTGGTGCTGGTTCTGGTTCTGGAGCAGGTTCTGGTTCTGGTTCTGGTTGTGGTGCTGGTTCTGGTTCTGGTGCTGGTTCTGGTTCTGGTTCGTCAATAGTGAGTCGTATATTTTTTCCACATTTGTATCCTGAAACTAAAGCCGCAAAACTTGTAGAACCCCCCCACGGTTTTGATAATACGGATATATCAGCTATATATAAATTATTAATATTATAAACCTTTTGGTTTGTATCTACAACTTCTCCTATTGCACAACTACCATGATAATGATAAATAGACCCCGCTTGACTCATAATATAATTTCTATCTATAACTGAAGCGCCAGTTTGTTGATTTGGAGGTGGCTGTAGCAAAGTATAACCAAGATTTGACATGATTGTATGATTCTTTTCATAAGCATCAAAAATATCATCAATGAAACTATTATCATTAGGATCAACATTTGTACCAAAATGATTTAAAGTTACATTTGGATTTTCATCATTTTGGGAACTTATTGTTACAGTTCCGTCTCCAGTTAAATTTGTAGATTGAGCATGAGTTAAAATTAAAAGTCCTGGTAAAGAAGGTACAGTTGAATAATAAGTTTGCCATCTAAAATTTGAATCGCGTGTTTGAATATGTGAAATAATATTGTTTGGATCAAATCCTAAATCATTTACAGGTACTGCTGTATAACTTGTAGTTGTTGTTTGCTCATCTGGAAATAAATTGTTATATAAATTATCTGATTTTAATTGTGTGGGTAAAGTATTGTAATCTATAGTTTGATCTTTTGATCCTAATAATATTCTGTTATTGGGAGCACTACCACTAGACCACCGCTCTGCCCCATGCCAACTTGGCATTTCCAAAACATAATCTCCACTATGTGCTGTTATATGACTACTGCCTGCGGGATGCCCAGTTACCCAGTCTGTAAAATCATAAACCTTATTATCATCTCCACTTTGAGTTCCAGCAGCTATTCTAATAGTTCTAGTAGAATATGTGTTTAATATTGCTATATTAGAAGTAGTTAATGCAAAATATGGTGCATTAGAATTTGGTACGCTAGTGTTAGTAGTTGTTTGTTCAAAATCAAGTTTACCATATAATATAGTTATACCAGCATGATCATATAGTTTATTTCCGCAGTTGATTCCGCTTCTTAGTAAAATTGCTGGTGTTTGAATTGCTCCGGCTGCCAAAACAAAATTATTTGAAAAAAATTGAGTTCCATTAAAATCTTGTATATAAACTATATTGTTGTACTCATCTTTTTCTAAATGAGAAATATTAATGTCATATACTACTGATACATTTGGTAAATTTTCAATTATATTTCCTAATAATAAACGTTTTCCAGAAGGTATATTATTAGAATATATCTTATTATTATAAGCTTTTACTCCAGTAGTTTGAGTCAGATTATTTATATATTCCTTTAATTCATAATAAACTTGGTTTGGAGTATATATTGAGCCATTTTTTTCATAGTTGTATCTTTGAGCATTTAGGATATTATTAATAGAACTAATTATATTTTCAGTAGTATGAGAAAAATCATCTGATTCAAAAACGTCTGATTTCCATTCATAAAAATTATGATTAATCAAATCTTCTGTATCAATATATTGAAGTCCAAAATGAAGAGTACCTCCTCCGAGACCTTTTCCCATCCACACAGTTAAATTATTTGTTGAACTAAAAGAATATTGATATTTTGGATCATTCTGAGCTTCATGCCATTTTAACAAATTATCATAATCATCATCAATATAGTCTTGAAGACTATTCTCATTTTTCTCAAGTATCAAAATATGACTATTTGGACTGTCTATTGCTAATCTATACGCACACATTATACCTGCTGGTCCGCCTCCAACAATAATATGATCATATACAAAAGCTTCTGGTTGTGGTTCGGGTTCTGGTTGTGGTTCAGGTTCTGGTTGTGGCTCTGGTGCTGGTTCTGATTCAGGTTCTGGTGCTGATTCAGGTTCAGGTTCAGGTGCTGGTTCTGGTTCAGGTTCTGGTGCTGGTTCAGGTTCAGGTTCAGGTGCTGGTTCTGGCTCTGGTGCTGGTGCTGGTTCAGGCTCTGGTTCTGGTGATGGTTCAGGCTCTGGTTGTGACTCTGGCTCTGGTTCTGGTTCTGGTTCCGGTTCCGGTTCTGGTGGTGGTTCTACTATTTGTACAATTCTGTTAATAGTCCGTTTATTTCCAGCATCATCAGATACAGTATATTGTACTATATATTCACCAATTTCATAAATATCAACACTATGTTGTATTATTAAACGTTGAGTTATATTTCCTTCTATATTATCAGTTGCAATAGCACCAGGATCAATATATGTTTCCGATTTGTTACCAAAACTGTCTCTATAAATATAATCTGTTTCTAAACCTCTATATCCTAATATAATATCTGGATTAGGTCCTAATAGAGTTATAATTGGTATAAAATCTTGAATTAAATATTTTAAACGAATATTATCAATATATTCTTCGTCTAAAAACATGCTATTATTCCATGTAATTCCGGGTTTCCAACTGTCTTCATTCCAAAGCATAGCACCAATATCTGAAGAAAAACTATCTATACCAGAAGGACTAAATGTTGTCAAAATATTTACCATATTAACCGGATCAATATTCGCCTTTCCAACAATATTATCATTAAAAATTGGTCTAAAATCGTTATATGAAATATCAACTAAATAATCATTTATTAAATCAGTATTATACGAAAAATTTATTTTAGAAAAATTGTTGAATTGAATAATTCTATCTGATAAATCTTGTTCAATACTAATATGTCCACTTAAAGTATTACATAAATTATTAATTACTAATGTATCATAATTAATATTGATACCATTTTCTGTGTTTAAAATTATAATATCGTTGTTGATGCTGTCAAATACTGTATTATTATAAACAAAATGTCCTCCAGTAAAGTCGTTTTTTCCACCTTTTATAATTATACCAGCATTAGTATTCCATACAATATTGTGATGTACATAAGCGTTGTAACTATTTCCAGTTCCATCAAAAAATATGCCATATTTATCTGTATCATGTATCCAATTATATCTTATTTTAATATTAGTTTGTTGATCATCCATTAAATGAATTGAACCACCATAACTTTGAAGAAGTCCTGTTTGATATATATTATTGTATTCTATGATAGCATTATTTCCAGGATTAATACTGGAAGATATACCAGTTTTGAAAATAGTATTTCTTTTTATTAAGTTATTTTCACCTAATATATAAATTGTAGATGCATTTTCTGGCAAATTGGTTACACTTTTGTCAATATATGATAAATGATTATTAATAAATGAGTTGTTATTTCCAGTTATTTCTATAGCTAAACCATCAACATATTTAAAAACACAATCTTCAATAATACAATTATCACAATTTATCAATTTTGTATAATTATTAAAAATTTCATGATTAATTGGATTTATATTAATACCATAGTTAATTTGATTTTGCATTAATGCATGACAACTTGGATATACAAAATCACAATCCTTTATTTTTACATTATGCGTATTAGTAACTTTCAGACTAGAACCAAAAAAATTGATATTAGAAATTATTATATTGGGACTTAAAATATCAAGACTATATGTTTGAACTTTTGCTCGTATACTAATTGTATTTGGTACTGAATCATTATTTAGTCTCAAATACAAAAATTTATTAATATCATCAAAAAACCATTCGTTTACACTATTTAAATATTCAAGTTTATTTTCAAGATAAAAACTATGTTGAACATTTTTATCAAAATTTGGAACGTTATCATAATTTATTCTAATTGTATCAGAATTACCAATGTTTTCTTTTGTATTACTTAATACAATCTTTGTACAATTATTAATACTTCCATTCAAATTCAAATTTATTAAAGAGTCATTTATAGTAAAAAATTGGTTAATTTTTTCAACTTTTTCAATAAAAGTATATAAATCAACTCCATTATTTTCTTCAGTATACAGCCAACCATTAAAATGTGGTGATGTACCGGATATAAATAATCCTTTTCCCCAATTATCGTCATTTAAAATAGAATCATCTTTCCATTGAGCACTAGGCCATCTTGCATTTATAATTTCTTCTCTTTCATGAAATAATTGCGATATTTTTACGTTATTTTTTAATTTGATTTTATATATTTTTACAGTTTCAACAATATTCTGATCATTAACAATTTGTCTATTTTCAGAAATCCAGTCTGAATTGTTGTCTTTTAACTCTTCAATACTTTTTGTACCATCAAACATAACCGTTTCACCTTTGAAAGCAGCTATTGTTAATGGATTTTCTAAATCAATTATTGTTTCTGGTATTTCATAATAACCATCTCTAATTATTATTTTTTGATGATTAGTAATTCTAGTTAGTGCGTATGAAAGTGTTGCGAATGGATTTTGTCTGCTACCAGTTGTTAATTCGGTATCATTACCACTTAAGGCAACATAAATAGCTAATTCAGATTCAGGCTCTGGTTCTGGTTCTGGTTCTGGTTCTGGTTCTGGCTCTGGTTCTGGTTCTGGTTCTGGTTCTGGTTCCATTTGATCACGAATACCTGAAAGATATGATAATATATGTTTTACATCTTTAGTATCAACATCACCTTCTCCTGTTACATCGGCTGCTTCAATACTAGCTGAATTTAAAGTTGTTTCTTCTGTAATATGAGATAATATTTTTGAAGCATCAAGAGTGCCGATGATTTCATCATCATCGACATCACCCTTTAATACCATTAAACTTTACATATTTTTTTGTTTTACAAATATAACACTGCTATAACAAAATATTTATTGTTATGATAATTCTAACTTTGTAATAATTTGATTTTTGGATATATCAAGTCTTTTTAATAATACACTTTCATAAATTGCTACTAATTTTTCTTTTTGTCTATTTGTAAGTTGTGTTGAATTCAAATCAAGATTAAATGTTAATAAAACATTTTCATCACTTATACTATCATAATATTCTACATTAGAGCTTTCTTTGGCAATATAATAACTCCTAAATTGTTGATATAAATTGAATTTGAAATAATTTTGTTGGTTATCAATATTTGGATCTATTAACAGACTTGTATTTACATCTGGATTAGTATTGTTTTCCCAATTATTTAGCTGTAAATCATTTCCTTGTGAAATATAATATCCTCTTAATTGTTGATTTAAATTATTTTTAAAAAAAATTTGTTGTTTATATATATCATTTAGATTGGATACTACTTTTAATAAATCTTTATTGTAAATTGATGGAATATTGGAATAACTATTTGAAGATGATATATCGATATTAGAGCTAATACTTGTTAAATATGATATTATTTGGATGACATCACTTAAATCTACATCTCCATCACTATCATAATCTATCCCGGGTTCTTGTCTTTCACCGGTAATATATGTTAATATGTTAGTAGCATCCAAGGTACCTATTACCATACTTTTATAGAATATAAAGAGTATAACTAGAAAACATTATATTATTCAAACGCAAATTCATGAACTATCTGATATTTTAACAATAATAAGTTATATGATTCTTGTAAATATTTTTTGTCTATTTCAAGTTCTTTAATTCTTAATTGCAAATATTCGTTTAGTTTTTCAATTTGTATGTATTTATTTCCATTTGAATATCTTTTTTTATGTGATCCTTTGTATTTACTGAAAATTTGATAAAAGGACCATTTTTGGCATTTTATATTTTCGCTATTCTTAAATTCTAAATCCATATTTTAAAGTGATGCTTTAGATTTATTCTCTATTGCGTTAATTAAACAAGTATAAAATATTCTTGATATTATGAAAAATGATACAAAATATATTATAATAACCGGCGGGGTATTATCTGGACTCGGAAAAGGAGTGTTAAGTGCCAGTATTGGTTCTATTTTAACAATGATGGGATTTAAAATTAATATTAAAAAACTGGATCCATATTTAAATGTAGATCCTGGAACACTTAATCCAATTGAACATGGAGAAGTATTTGTTACTGATGATGGTACTGAAACAGATCTTGATCTTGGCTATTATGAAAGATTTAATGGAATAATTACAAATAGCTCAAATAGTACATCATCTGGAAAAATATTTAAAAATTTATTAGAAAAAGAAAGAAATGGAGAATTTTTAGGAAAAACTGTACAAATGATTCCTCATTTTACAAATGAAATTAAGAATTTTATTTATAAAGACTCACACAAATTTGATATAATATTATGTGAAATTGGTGGATCCATTGGAGATATAGAGGCAATGCCATTTTATGAATCATTAAGACAATTAAAATGTGAAGTTGGTAATTCTAATTTTCTTCTTGTACATCTTACTTATATTGTATATTATGAAGCAACCAATGAATTCAAAACAAAACCATCACAAAATGCTATTAGAGAACTTATGAAAACAGGTTTAATACCAGATGTATTAGCATGTAGACATGAAGGAATAATTGATGATTCTGCAATAAACAAACTTAAACAATTTTGTAGTCATATATTGGACATTCCAAATATTGAGTCAATATATAAAATTCCTTTAATGCTTTATAAGCAAAATCTTCATTTATTTTTAGCTAATTATTTTGATTTAAAACAAGAAATCATAATTGATACAAGTAAATGGGAAAAAATTGAAAATCAAATAAATATATGCTTTCAAACTAAAAAAGAACCATTGGTTGTTGGTATTATTGGTAAATATGTTAAATTACATGATGCATATTGTTCTTTGTTAGAATCAATATATCATGCCAGTATTAAATTAAATATTTCTATTAAATACGAATGGATAGATTGTCGATACATAGAAATAAATAATAATAAGGATAAAAGGAAAGAAATACTTAATTTAAAACTAAAAAATGTAGATTGTTTAATTATACCAGGTGGATTTGGAAAAATAGGCATTGAAACAATAATAGATGCTATTTATTTAGCTAGAATAAGTAACATTCCTACTTTAGGTATATGCTTGGGTTTACAAGCAATGGTTATTGAATGGATTAGAAATGAAGTTGGTATTAAAGGAGCAATTTCTGAAGAATGGATAGAATCAGATAATCCACAATATAAACAAAATAAAACTGTTGTAATTGGTTTATTAAAAGATCAGGTTTCAAAACAATTAGGAGGCACTATGAATCTTGGTTCATATGATATTAATATTTCTAAAAATAGTAAAACTTATAAAATTTATGGTAATAAAGATATTATTAAAGAAAGACATAGACATAGATATGAAGTTTTACCTGAATATAAATCATATTTAGAAAATTCTGGTATGATTATATCTGGTAATCGTAATAAAAATAATATTGTTGAGATTATTGAATTATGTTCAGAAAAATATAAATGGCATATGGGTTGTCAATTTCATCCTGAATATAAATCTTCTATTTTTGAGCCACACCCTCTAATCTTAGATTGGTTGAAAACTTCTTTATTGTTAAAAACAAAATATGAAATTGCAGTTATAAACAACGGAAGAAGTCCTATAAATTTTTGTAAATTTTTGTAGAAAGATTTTACTATAAAAATGATTTATAATATAATATAGTTTTTATTAAAGTCTAAAATGGGTGGACTAGTATCATTACCCTCATATTTCACAAGTGTTGGCCTCGAAAATGATGAGAATAAATTAAAAAAAGTACATTTTAATGATCAAGAAAACTGGCTACAAAGTCCTCGTAATGCTCGTATCGGTCCGCAATTATGCTTTAACAAAATTTCTGAAAAAGTTGATTATATTAAAAAGAATATGTATACATTAGAAAATGTATTTGAAAAAGATGATGCATTAACTACTATGATTATTGATATGATTAATAAAAGAAAATATGGAAAAGATTGTCCAAATGCAACCCAAGGAGTCCGTTGTGTTTCATCTGATAAAAATAAAAAAAACAAAGATTTTAATTAAAAAAGCACCTTTACATAATAAAAATATAGGTCTTTTTTTATATTCAGAAAATGACGTGCATTGGCCGAAGGCAATATAGGTACTTTTTTTGTAAATATCCTGAAACTGACGTGCCGTGGCCGAAGGCACGATAGGTACTTTGTGTAGACTTCATTAAACTTAATGATTTAGTATGAGAATATATAATTTTCAAAATATGTTAAAAGAACACAGAAAAAATACATTCTTAGAAATGAGTATTATATAGTAGTTAATCTATATATTTATAATTTCACTAAATCCTTCATTAATAGATGGCTCTTCATATTTTTTTCTATAAACATATAATACTATTGGTGGTAATTTAGTTTCTCGATTTGCATTTCTTGACTTAGATTCATCGAAACTTGTTGTAACATGAACTAAACGTACTGGTATTTTTAATTCCTTTGCAATATTTACAAATACTTGTCTTTTTTCTATACTTGGATGAGTTGCATCCAATACTACTGACTCACCATTTTCTAAAGCTAATTTTAAAGCTTTTTTTATTTTGGCAGCAGTTTTCAAAATATCACCATGAAGTTTTGTATAAGAATCTGGAATTTGGTTCAATACATAAGTTGTTTTTCCACTTCCTGGATATCCCATCATCATTATTAATTCCTGTTTTTCAGATAGAGTCAAAGATTTGCTTATTCTTTCGTTAAATGGAAACATTTTTTCAGGACAAACTATTTCCAATCCACATAATTCTCCAAATATTTTGTCAGAATCAGACCAGTCGCCAACTCTACCCAAAGCATCTCCCACATACATTCCTTTTATTTGTACATTTTCACATTTTTCAAGAAATTTATTCCACATAAATTTGCTTGGTTTTTGAGCTGTCTTACTTATCCCTATAAATACTCGAATTGGTAATCCCAGTTCTTCTAATACATTTCTTATTTGATTCAGCTTGAACTGTTTTGACTGATTTGTAAATACTAAAATTGAATAGCCATCATAATATAATTTTTTCAATACATTTGGTACATTATCACGTAACCATACCCAATCATTTACATTTTTACTAAAAGTTACTCCACTTTTAGGTTTGACAAGTGTATGGTCATAATCAAATGCCGCCACTTTTTCTCTTACTTCAAATTTATTGTCTGATGAACATATGTCATACTCAATATATGGTTCTTTGGTTTCAATTTTTTTTGACATTTTGGGCTTATTTGTCTTTTTTCTGATAAATCTATATTAAGTTTATATATTAATCATTTTTTTACTCTACAATTGCTAAAGAATACAAGTTTTCAGCCCCAATAGGATATATACTTTCCTTATCATTATACCATTTTACAACTGCCCATCCAGGGACAGAAGATTTTTCTGTAATTTTATCAGTATCATAAATACTCATACTATTTTTTCCAACTAATACACAATCATTATTAGTATATCCAATTATAGTACCATGGAGTCTTTTTTTTGGGATATTTTTATCCTTTTTATCAATATCATCTTTCCAAGTTTTTCTCCAATGTAATCCTCGTTTAACTATTAAACCAATATGAACATTATCTTGTGTTACTAACTTGTCTGATGTATTTTCTATGTCAATTTTCATATGATTTACAAGATAAGAATTCATTATTACATATATATATATTCACAATAAACATTTTATATCAATCATTTTTATCTATTTTTATCATTTCATAGTCAAAAATTTCAAAATCATCCTTATATACCAAATTTACCAACTCAATTGATTCTTGATCATAATAATCCAAATAGTTTTTTTTTCTTTCTAAAGGATTTTTATTTATATGTTCTAATGTTCCTTGTAAACATAGCTTTTCTTTTATATAGTCAAAGTCTTCTTCTAATTTTTCAAATCTACCAATATAATCTGCTAATATATTTCCATGTTTATCACATACCATTGCTTTCATTCTAGGTAATAAATTGTGTACTCTTCTTCCATGATTTAATAACCATTCATTAAAATTTGAACAATTCTTAGTTGAACCGGCTCTACCACGCCCTTCTGGTCCGCCATCATTTAATTCTTTTTGTTTTGATAAATTTAAATCGTAAAAATATTTTGAAACCAATCTATCATATGGATTTCTTACAAAACTAAACTTGAAATAATCTTTATTATTTTCATCAATTTCTTTACTTAAAGGTATGTGTCTGTTTATATATTTGTCATTTGCATCAAAATATAATAGACTTTTTACAGACTTTCCAGCTGTTTTATGAATATGTGTAAATATAAATTTTCTCTTATCATCTATCATAATTAACAATACTTATATTTATAATAGTGTTATTATAAAACTTATATTTTTAGTACTTTTCTATGTGAGTACCTTCAACTATAACTGGTGCAACACTATTACTCTTGTATTTTAGAGACACGGGAGTTGATCCATCTACAAATACTATTCCTCTTTCTTGAAGACCCACTTTCAAATCACGATATAATTCTTTCATTAAATCTGAAATTTCAATGTTATTTTCTTTTGTTTTTACAACTATATCAATTAACAATCCACGTTGATCTTGATTTGTATAACTTAATTCTACATTCATAATCTTCTCATTTTTTGTTAATATTTCGATTATACTACTTTCTACACTTTTTATATCATTTCTATGTGATATTAAGAGAGGCATATGTAATTTCAAGTCTTTTGAACGATACATACTTTGCACAGATTCACTCCATAATTTACTATTAGGAAATTCAGTTATTATATTTGTATATGGATCTCTAATATTTGTTGAAAATGCTTGAACTTCATCTACACGACCAAATTTATTATCAACTGTTAAATAATCACCAACTCTTATTCTATCAAAGGTAAGTAATAAAATACCACATGCTAAATCTCTTAACGGTTCTGTGAATGCTAATGGTAATATTATACTCAATAAACCTACTCCACTTATTAAATATACTGAACTTATTCCACTTATTCTTAATCCAATTAAAATTGCTGCTAATATTGTTGTTATTCTAACGAAAATTGTCAAAAATCCTGAAATTAAGAATCTACTGTATTTTGTTTTTGAACGTGATTTTGCTATTTTTGTTAAACCATTTGCTAGTTTATCTGATATTGGAAATGATAATATAACTATTATTAATGCTAATAAATACCTAAGTCCCTCTGATTCGGTTGGTATCGTTGTTGGTGTCAACTCCATTATAAGTAAAAAATAAATTTTTTTTTTGAATTAAATAATCAATATCAATTGTTGGTGCCGATATATGAGATTTGTCACTTCTTTTATGATGTGTTAAATGTTTTTCTGGACTTATCCACCAGTTTGGAATTTTTTCACTTAAATAATCCAGTGATGGACTATGTATTAATAAATTACAAAATGATATAACAGTTGCACCAAATAATAACTCAAATTGGGATGGTCTTAAAGCCCATGAAGCTATTATAAATGGTAACATATATGCCAATATATATTCCATTGGAGACACAGCCATTGCTACTACAGGTGTTACGTAATTTGAATAAGTATGATGAAATCTATGTATTGACCATAAATATTTTGTGTGCATAAGACTGTGAACATAATAATAACCTCCTGAATGAATCAAAAAAATAAAACCAATATTTACAGTATTTGACACTTTTGAATGTTTTCTATAATCCAAAAAATTTTCACTGACTATTTTATAAACAATAGGACCAAATAATGCTGAATTAATAAATGTGTGATACCACGCCTCTAAATATTTTTGTTTTCCATAATAAGATATAATATTTTGTACATTATTTATGTTTGTTAGTTCTAATAATCCAACACTAAAAAGAGTTCCAAAACCTAAATAATATCCTGCATTTATCATATAATATATGTTCTTATAATTCATTTTAAATTTGTTTCTAAAATAATGAATATTGTAATTTCATTTATTCAAATTTTCAAAACTTTTCTATGTTTTATTCATTTTATTATTGTTTTTAGAAATGAAATTTGGAATATAAGAACACTTGATAACTATTTTAAAAATCAAAAAAATGTTGTTCTTTTCCAAAAGCGTATATTTAGTTATGGAGTTATTGCTATCAAAATTTGCCAATGGATATCACAAAGAATTGATGTTTTAGGATACAACACCATTAAAGCTCTTGAAATTTTCCAAAAATCAATTCCATATACCCCAATAACAATTAATGATAATTCATTGTATAAAAACTTTAGATATATAGATACTTATTGTATTGGTTCTGGTTCTATATCACAAGTTCATAAATCTATAAACAAAAATGGAAAACACGGCGTTATTAAGATTCAACACAATCATGTTAAAACTAATATTGACAAAAATATTGGATGGATTACAACTATGATTCCAGCTATCAATTATTTATTTCCTGAATCATCAATCTTTAATTTAAAACAAATCATGTGTTCCATTAAATTACAACTTGATTATCATTCTGAAGTTCAAAATCAACTAAGATTACAAACTATTTTATCAAGACTTGATTTTGTTATTGTTCCAAAAATATATATGTATTCTGATTCTTTCATATTTCAAGAAATGTGTTGTGGATTATCAAGACAAGAAATTCAAGACCAATATCCAGAATATTTAGTTGATATGGCTCAAAAAACACAAGCCGCTTATTTTTGGATGGCTTATTGTGGATATATTCATACTGATTTACATGATGGTAATGTATTTTATCATATTGATATTGAAGACGATAGTAATAATAAAATTATTATTCTTGACTTTGGTCTTGTATTTGAACTACAGCATAAAAAACAAAATTCATTACATATTAAAAATTTTAGATTTCTAAGTAATAAAGATAATCAAGGCCTTGTATCTGTTATTAAATCCTCGTTAGACCATAGTTTTTATTCACATACAGAATTATTAAATATTCATTCTAAATTAGATAATATTGATTTTGTTCAAACAGATTTTAAAAATATAAACATTTTAGAATATTCAAAAGATATTCTTACAAAACTTTATAAATCAAACGCAATATTAAAAACTCCCGAATTATATTGTTTTTTAGGCCTTATTCTTGTATGTAGAGAATTCCTCGATTTTGATGGTAAACCATTCGATGTTTTTTTATCTTCTATTAATTTATTACAAAACTCAAAAGATCCAGAAATACAAAATTATGCCAATGAACTTAACACATATATTTCAAATATATGGTAATTTATAATTTTTGTTGTTTTATTGAAAGTTAAAAGTATCTGACAATATCAAATACCATCGCCCATTATCATGGTTTTTTAATTGACTTATATCTAATGTTGTATTTGCTAAAACACAAAGATTTTCTAAATGTTCTTTCATCATTATTGGATTTATATTTACATCTATAGTCGGATTATGGAAAATTCTTTCTACAATCATAGGCCCGTTTACTTTTACACGAACAAATATGAAATATAATGGAATATTGACTGTTTCTACCATAGTTTCATCATTATCATTTCTTGTTGGTTCTTCAATAATTTCAAAAATATTATTATCATTTAAAGGAGTCCATCCAAAATATATCATATCTATTCCAGAACTTTCTAAAATATTTAAACCAGCTCTTATATTTGAAGCCATATTTTCAAACATTGTTTTGTCACTTCCTTTCATCCTATTTGATTCTACCAAAGCATATTCTTCTAAAGCCTCACATATTATCTTCATTTGAGTTTTTCCATGTCTTGAAAAAATTCTATTTATTGAATTCGAAGATAAAATACCATTAGTTAAACACAAATACACTAAACTTAACAAATATTTATACATTACTTCTATCTGTTATTCCTTATTCATTTCTATTTAAATTAACTTATAATAATAATGATAGGAGAACTTATGATTTTTAATTATTTTGACAATAAAAAAGAACATTTCAAGGAAAAAGGGTCTGGAGGAGGCGCTTTTTTCGCATTTTTTATATTTCTGATACAAATGATACTAATTTTTGGCATATTTTTTTATGCTATATATCTTTCATTTCAAAGAAATGACGGATTTAGTTTAATTGGATTTTTAGCAGCATGTTATTATCCTATTTTCTATATCATTTATGCATTTATTAGTCCTGTTGATTAGTCATTTTTTATTTAAAACAAATACTACCTCCTTTTATAAAATAATTATAAGAAAGTATCAATGTGCACATTAATAACAATATTAAAATATAACATCTATCTCTTATTCTTATAAATTTATCAATAAATCTATATAAATATCCATCTTCTTTCTTTACTCCTCGCAGTTTACATTCAATATAACTTATTGTACATTTATCATAGTTGAATAATATTTTCAACAAAAAGAAATATAGTAACACAATATACCATTCTTTCAATTTTACTCCATTAATTATATGTAACATCCCATATCCTAAATAAAGTAATAATAATAAATCTGGTAATATATTCATTACTTTAAATTATATAAGATTCTATCATCAATTACAAATGTAATCAAATACATGTTTTTTACTAATTCAAATTATTGTAATAAAACTATGTTATCTAAATGGATTGATTATTCTAATGAAGATAGTCTGATTCAAAATATTCTTAATATGTTATTTGAAACTAACAACATTCAAGAACAATTTTTGATTCATGTTGAAAATAACAGATTCATAGGTCAAACTAATAAAAATATTATTACTTCTATATTTAGACAAGCCTATAGAAATAAATTTTTGATAGAAAAAACTATTAAAAATTGGATTTTCAAAAGGAAAAGATTAGTTTATATTAATGATACTGATATATTATTAGAACCATTTGATGATAATAAGAAATATGCTCAAATTGTTGAAGGAAATGGTATTTATCGTTTTTCTTGTGGCGATATATACAATATGATTATTAATAAGGTAGTATATAGTGAATATCAAGTACCAAGAATATTGCCTATTAAAAATCCTTGGTCTAATACAATTTTTAATAAAACACAACTATACAACTTATTTGTTTCATCTTATAAAATTAACAAAACACCTTGGATTATGACTGAATATGCTAAAGTTGATTTTGATAATAAGAAAATGTTGTATAGACATCAAAGTTATTTAACCGAACAAGCAGTTATTTTAGATGTATCTAATTTTTCAGAATCTGATTTCAGAAAAGAGGCTGAATATATATTTGTAAGTAATATATATGAGCCTCTGAAAAAGTACAATACTTTTAAATATTCTACTCTTAAAATTGTACCATTTAAAATATTACGTAAATACTTCAAACAAATTATAATTGATAATTATTTGAAAGGAGGAATTAATACCAAAATTTCTCCTGAAAAAAAAAAATTACTTTTCAAATTATGGAATGATTATCCCAGTATTATTAGTAATAACAAAATCCAAAAAAATATTGGTAATAAACGTTTAAAAAAAAAATATTCAAATAATTTTGACTATAATAACAATCTTGCCAGAGCAAGAGGAGCTTATGTTTTCAATGATATTTTATATTATTCACAATCAAATGATCCCCCAAATGGTGTAAATCTATCAGCAGACTTACCAGAAATTTTAAATATTGAATTTGGTGAAATTAATTTCAACAATCAACATCAACTTAATAGAAATTATACCTTAAATAATACAAGTCTATCTTATTATGGTAGAAATATTTTACGTACTACTTATAATAATATATATTCTGCAATATCTACAAGACCATTT
>Ga0163111_10000860_pt1 | contig 18357 bp, 29 predicted proteins | sample CRUFie1St18metaG_FD_109645 | JGI IMG/M metagenome (GOLD analysis project Ga0163111, IMG submission 109645) | Marine microbial communities from the Costa Rica Dome - CRUD Field 142mm St18 metaG | ecosystem: Environmental > Aquatic > Marine > Oceanic > Photic zone | place: Costa Rica: the Eastern... | reverse complement strand
GTAAACATGATGAGAAAATAGTGATGGTTGATTGTAAAGAATTAGCAGGATACTTCCATCCATTCCATATCATTACGTGCCACAATCATTGTCTTACCGTGTTCCTCTGCACTCCACGAGTAAGCAACATCAACCGCATGATCTTCACTTGTAAAGTATTCAGCATCGAATTTTTGACCTTTGGGATAGACTGACCAAGAAACAAACATTTGAAAATCTCAACTGTGAATACAATACATGAAATAAGTGCCAGTGCTCGTTTATTGTGACACTAAAACTATTGTCACACTTTCATATACTTTCCTTCAGTCTTATTGTACTTGTATTGTGTCCTACTTTTAGTAGGATCTTTAGTGTACTCACCATAACATTCTCCATGATCTTTTACATATTCATAACATTCAATCCGTTGATCTTCCTTTGTTAGATCATAGATAACGCCTGCATTATATCCACGTTTGTGTGGTCCACCACGACCACTTACACAAGGTCGATATAACTTACCCTGAGTATGTTGCACATAACAATGTAAAACATCATCACGCCAGATTCTAAAATGTCGATTGAATTCATCGATCTCAATGTGTTCATCAGGGTGATATTGTTGGAGAAGACTAACAATCTCCTCCACCCAGGGTTTGATAATCAATGGTGAAATAGTCATGCTAATTTATCCAACGCTTGTTCGATTACATCTAGTTGTCTCTTGATTGTGCACAATCCACCCACCATTTTCAATGCTTGTTGTTCACTTATTTCATCAGAAAACTGTGAATAATACATATGCTGACGACGTAAAATTGACTCCTTTTGTCTCAATGTTTCAATGACATTTACGATGTCAGTTGATGTCAGAGTTGCAGTCATTGTGCAAGATGGTGTGAATAGGACAGAGTAATGATCATAAGGTTTAGTTCACTTACTTACCATGAATCTCCTCTTCAAACATATCATTGAACATCGATTCACGCTTAGCAAATAACAATGAATCATTGTATTCTAAGTGGACTCGATAAATCTCAGATTCATAATGTTTCACCAATTGTTTATGGTGATCTATCATTTTGCCGAGTTCGTGCAATTTACGATCGCGTTCAGTGATGTTCATGATCAGTAGATAATCTCTCCATTGATACTCTTACCACGATCAGGCAATCGTTGATTCATTGCATCATCAACCTTATCCTGAATCACTTGATAGATGTAATCATCATCAGCAACATCACATAGGATATCACTACACAATGCAGGATCTGTGTCATGAACATATTCTTCATCACCATATTTGTTGGTGGTGAATACATCTTCCTGAGTGTAAATCCATCCAGCACATGTAGCATCTTCACCATGTTGTTCAATTAGTTTGTCAACACGGTCACGGAATTCAGCGAGAGAATTAGACATGATCAGAAGGAATTAGGTGGGCAGTGGTGAAGTTTGCTTCGTTAGGTTGATTGCGTTCACGATCAAGTTCACGCAATCTTTTTTGTTCTTGTTCATATGCTTTCCTCTCTAATTGTTTCTTCAAAATAGCAGCATTACGCTTTCTTTCTTGCTTCTCAACATCAACAGGTTTTGACACTTTCATGCCAACTTGCATACTAACCTTCATCCTGCTAGATGATACGGCAGGATTATCTTTATCAGGTTTTAGTTTGAATTCAAACGATTCATAGGGATTCCCTGCTAGTTTACGCTCGATGATCTTCGCTACCTTGTTATTCATTGCAACAGGTGAACGAGGCATACGAAACATAGGAACTTTCTGCTCAAATTGTTTCACTCTGCCACCGGCATATTCTACGGTGACGATGTAAGTGCGATGATTCATGATTTGATGTAACTATGAACAGCAATCACCCATCCTGCGAGACCGCCGACAAGATAAGTGAAGAGGAGAAAGTCAACAATCACAAACGATGTTTGAACTGATCTAATAATAATGCTAGATGTTCGCTGCACCATCACATTGGGACAGTAAATCATCTGTCATGTTATCCCAATCAATTTCATTGAAACGTAGTAGAGCATCTTTCATGCTCTCCAATGTTTCACGATTCTGATTGAATTTCACTAGCATTTTATCAATTAGTTTCAAACGAATCATGATGGCATCGAGTGTCAAACCATCACACACATTTGTCATCATGTGTTTGTTTTCCATTGGGTGAAATACTGGGACTTGTTGAACAATCATCCGCCTGCCGCGAAAGTGATTAGAATGAGAACTGAAATGAGCATTGCTGGTGATAACAATAACACCAGCATTTGAAACTCATTGATTGTCATTTGATATAGAGATAAGAACCACACCAGTCAGCACGAGAGAAGCACTCTTCCCTGCTGCTGATGCTCAGCAGATTGTACCGTACAATCTTCGCTGGTGCTTTCCACGATGCTGCTTTGTAAACCTCGCCAGTACGCTTGTCGATGAAGCAATGGACGCTACCGTGAGCACCATCACGCTGCTGAATCTTGTGATACTTGCGACCACTGCTGTCTAGGATGAACTCCATGTCACACTCATTCCTCTCCAGACGTTCTAGACGCTGCTGAGAGTACATGGTCCACTCCTTAGGGTCTTCGTGCTTGTTTGACTTGATCGACCGAATGGAATAGTCGATATAGTCTTGCTTCAGTTTGTCGCACAAGGTGAGAGCATGCTCAACGATCTTCAGTTGAATGTCGTTGCGTGCCTGGCGGACTTCCGCGTAATCGGCAAAGGTTTGAGACATGAACTTTGTTTGAACTGAAGTCAATATACTAAAAAACCGCCTACTCAACCAGAGGAGCGGGCGGTTAGGTAAGTGTCACACTAGTTGGTGACGTATATGTTTCGTGCTGTAGTGTACTTCGCTTGCATCAACTTGATTGCATGATGCACACTGGCAGCAGTGAAACTTTCCTCAATGCGATACCCTTCAACAAGGGCAGACACAATGAACTGTTTCATGGTTCAGAAAACTCCTGATCACATCCTACCATAACAATGTCCCATCAATGTCAAGATCGAGAGCAAACTCAAGGAAGTAGTATTCTTCAGAACAATTGTAACGTTTGCACATTACCTTGACTGATTCATAGTATTCCTCACTCATCGTCACCTCATAGCAACGATCTCCCAATTCAAACTGTTTTTCGACTTGATTCATCAGAGGTTCCAATAAAGGGATTTCATAAAGTAAAAGTCTTCAGGGAAACCATCAAGGAAAAATGTGCCTGAGTTGACAGTTTTTCCTCCATGCTGGTTACATAACCAGAACCCATCAGAATCAGGGTGAGCAACATATTCTTTTACTTCTTCTTTACTAGAAGAGAACATGTCAACTCGATCAGGATACATTGCAAGGAAAATGATTACATCATAGTCTTGATGTGGGCGAATTTGCTGCCATCGAAACTGTGATCCATTTCCCCACAACATTGAACCTTTGATCTCACATCGTTGCCCATTGATCAATCGATCGTAATCACTTGTCTTAGCACGTTCAACCTTGAAACCAAGATGTTGACAATACTCACTAACAAGCAACTCGAAGAACTTTCCTTTCCTCTTGCTACTCATCTCCTTATAAATGCGAAAAGGAGAATCAGCATAGGGATCAACATCTCTATCCTTTACAGCATCATCGTGAGTTTGATAACTTTCAATGAATTTTGCAGGGATTGTGGTGTCGATCATAGGTCTGTTCAGGAAAGATCAATAAGACCAGTTTTTTCGATGTTTTCAAATGTTCGAGACGAGACGCGGGTAGTGCCATCATCTAAAAATGCAGCATTTTGCTCATTCTTCAATGCCACCACTGTGTTGTTCCAAGCAACTGCATTGTGGTGTTGAAGTTTATCGAACATGTACTTTGAAACCCCTGTTAGTGTCATGCACCGATTCAGGATTTCATCTTCATCACAATTATTGGCAATTGCATCACCCAGGTCACTTGACATTTCCTGAATAATCCTACATTGCTCAATGACCTCATCTAGGTCATTCATAACTTTCCAAACCTTACTATAATCCATAAGCAATGTGTAGGATAAAATGCCAGGGAGAGAGGTGTGAATCACCCCTGGCATTATTTCACTGAGTGAAGATCAGGATGCTTGAATGGTCACATCCTTCAGAGAACCTTCACGGCGGTGCTTGGCAATCAGTTTGCCAACACTCTCACCCTTGGCAACAGTCGTTTCGACTTCTTGCTTCAGTGCAGTAGCATCGAGAGCAACGAAGTCATATGCTGTGTCCTTGCTGGTGAATTGAACGCTGACAGTGTTGTCATCACCAAAGTTGATTGCAGCGATTGCGGAAGAACCGGTAATTTGCATGATCTTAGATAGAGAACAAGTGGCGATCTTTAGGGCAGCACCACTCCCATAACAGTAAGTCTATCAGATAAGTCCCTGTTGTGCAAGATCTCTCACAGAACACATGCAGTTGTCCTGTAAGTATTGTTGCTTTGTTGCTGCAATCTGCCCGATACAGTGAGTATCATAACGTACAGATTCACGTGCAGTGCGAAGTGCCATCATGGTGGCATAGGAGAGACGATTGATGTCCTTGGTCTCTTCCGCAGGCAACCATGCCTGTGCTACTTCATTGAACTTATCCTGTACCAACTCCTCTAGCAATGCCAGTTGCTCAGGAGTCAGGATGACGGTGGTGTTCATTGGTCTGTGTGTTGATGTCTTTAGTATAAAGACTCAATTCCACTCCTCAACACAAAAATGTGCCAGATCCTCATCTGGCACATCATCATTGATACCCATCATACTTTCGTAGTAGGTATCATAATCAATTCCGACATATTTCGCCATTGCTTCATAATCAGAATGTTTTTTACATTCTTTAGCAAGATCGATAAGGTCAGAGACGTTCATCTATCAGCGAAAGTATTATAGAGAGATTATAACATATAATCTCTCTTTTCGCTATATTTAGCAGATAGAAACTGCTGCGCCTGTTATTGAATCAGACTCAACAACATTTAGTTCATCAGGAGTTGAGATCTCAGCATCCAGTTTGGTATACAACTGCATGAATGAGAGTTTGGTGTCATCATCAAAGCGATTGAGGCACAACTCAATTGCTTTCATCTTGTCACCAAAGATAGAGTACGCTCGCACAATGTGCACCAGGCGACGTGTTGAGATGATCTCATCAATGCCACCATCATTGAATGTCTTACGTACAATGTCTGCCCAATCTACAAGATGCTTGTAGAACTCAAGATGTTCACCAACAGGAGGAATGTTGAGGGAGTCTGCAACATTAGCGAGAATCTTGTTCTCAACAGATGGTGTTGGATAAGATTGCTCGAAGGTGACAGGGAAACGCTCAAGGAATGCTTCATTGAGCACATTGGTGCCAATGAATCTGCCATCATCAGAACCTTTGCCTTTAGTATTGGCAGTGGCGATGATATTGAAACCATTGCCAGGTTTGACATGCACACCAATCTTCTTCAGGAAGACACCTTTACCTTCAAGAATAGATTGCAGGCAGAGGATCTTGTTAGATGCCAGATCAATCTCATCCAACAGGAGGATTGCACCACGCTTCATTGCATCAATGACAGGACCGTTGTGCCAGACAGTCTCACCGTTTACAAGACGGAAACCACCGATGAGATCATCCTCATCAGTCTCGACTGTGATGTTGACGCGAATAAGTTCACGTCCTAGTTGTGCACATGCCTGCTCAACACCAAAGGTCTTGCCATTACCAGACATGCCGGTGATGAACAATGGGTAGAACTGGTGTGATTGCACAACGCGCTTCAGATCACGGAATCCACCAAAGGGAACAAAGTTGTCATCCTTAGCAGGAACCAGTGTCTCTTCCTGCTTTGCAGGCGACACACTAATAGGTGCCATCATCGGTGCACTTTCAGCAGTGTTGTCAACCGGACTGCGATCGATGTTGCTGTTGTCATCATCACTGACATTCCAGTTGCCACGGCGGACTTTGTACTGATTCAGGTATTTGGTGAGAGTCTGATAGGACACGTCTGCATGGTTGCAGTATGCCTTGATCATGTCAGCATCGATCTCAGTGCCGAAAGTCTCGACCAGAGCGTTGATGTGGAACTTGGAATCAATGGTACGGGGCATCGTAATAATGTGGTTTTAGGTGAGTCGCCTCATCGCTGAGGAACTGAAGAAAGTATAAAGGGTAGATGGGGAGGACTGTGACAATGGAGTGACAGTTGCTTGACTGTCATGCGATCTGTTCCATGAAGGACTTCACAATATACTTGTTAGATCGCTTGCCTGTGTGCATCTTGCGGAATGCTTTACTTACATCACTCTTTTTAGCACCCTCATCCACTGCTAACTCCTCACTGGCGGACAGGTTCTTGATTGGGATACCAAACCAACGATCGAATCCTGTTGTAGCAAATGACACACTACCGTTCTTCCTTACCTCTTGACGCATATCGTCATATGTGGTGTAGGAGTCAGTTCCGTAGTTCCTGTAGAGGTTCACCATGTCATTAGGTGCGAACAACCTGAATGCCATGAAGTTGCAGGTAGGATTATCCACTTTTATTGCTCTCAGAATTGTATTGGTCAAGGTAGCGCCCATCCCTTGGATGTTGAAAGTATGGGATTTATGGCGAATAATAGTATTCCAGCGAATTGCAGTCGCTGTGTTACGCTCAACATCGTCATATCCAATCTGACGTACATTCATGCCTGAATGATTGCCCTCACCATCAGTAAGGAAGACCACATTACATTTCTGTGTCTTAGTCTTCTTCTGAAATACTTTGGCAATCTTACCTGCACATACAATTGCTTCATTGATAGGAGTGCCAGATAATCCGTATCCATATGGTGTGTGTATCCAGTGAGTGAATGAAACAGCAGTCAACCACACAAATTCCAGTTGTTTGTCAAAGTCATATGGTTTCATGTTGCTGCTGATCAAGTTCACCATCCTGAATTCTTTACCCAGGTAGAGATCATGTTCTCTCCACTCACAGTTCTTGTGATCTTCTGGGTTATCATCTACCTTCCATGCTTCATTGGTGAAGGCATATACTTCAAAAGGGATGCTTACCTTGCGGCAGAACCACAGCAGTTGATACAACTGCTTTACAGTGCTCAGCATCTCATTTGCCATTGAACCTGACCAGTCAAGTACAAAGACTAGGGAGTGATTCTTACCGTCTGTAGTGACAGACACCTTACGGAAGAGATCCTCGTTATACTTATATGTGTGGAGTTTGCTGGTGTCGAGTATACCAGTGCGAGCAATTGATGTTCTAGCGTATGAATCAGCACTCTTTCGCATCTCAAACTCCTTCACCAGGGCATTGACACCCTTACGTGCAGACATTTTGAACTCTTTATACTGTTTCTCAAAATGAAACACACTCTCTCTGCACATATTATTCTCATGGGTGCCATCCTTCTCTAGATTCTTACACATTTCAAAGTGACGCTCCATGTCTGCCCTCACCCTGTCAACTGAATAGATGACTTTATCCAAGATTACATCGGGCAGAGTCATATATGTAGGACTAGATGTATTCTGATTGCGAAGATCTCTGAGGTTCTTATCAAATGACTTCTGAGTTTCTGACTCAGGTTCACCATCAGGATCAAGATCACCATCAGCACCACTCTCATATGATGGTGTATCTAGATCAGGGTTATGCTCACCACCATCACCACTGTTGTCACTCTTATCTAGATTGCCCTCACCATTCTCACCCTGTCCCTGCTGCTCACCCTGACGGAATGCTTCGATTGCATCCTGTTGTTGTTCCTTCTCCAGTGAGTATGCCAGCATTGCAAGCACCAGGACTTGATCAAATGTCCTGCACTTAGTGATCTGGGTAACAATATCTGCTTCTTTATCGTTGAACTGTATATCATACAGTGATCCAACCTTGAAGTACAGGTTGATACGATCAATGAATAGGAATGTATTTACATCCTTGCCATTCAACTCGAAGAAGTCACGTTCATTCAGTGCCTTGTATCCATGGTGGAAGTCACGGATAAGACCAGGATATCTGTGCTTCATCAATGCCTCAATGCGAGCATCTTCAATGATGTTCACATAAGAGAAGGGAATTGATTTATAATGACGCTCCTTCTTCCAATCTCTCAGTGGTGTGAACAGTGCATGTCCTACTTCGTGAGCGACCAGCATATCGTATACTGACTTCGCGACACCATCCCACATAGGTAGAGTCAGGATGCGTCTGTCAATATCAAATGATGCAGTTGACACCTGCCGATGTTCAACTAGAAGATTCTCGGTCGCCAGGAGACGGGCGAGCATGCCCTGAATCTCGGTAGTGGACATGAATGAGGGGTTTCAACTAGGTATATATTACCCGGACTCTCATGACATCTTTCCATCTTGCACCACTTCTGACACTGGCACACGTTTGGCGATTTGCTTGCTTATGTTTGTGTGTGGAGTGGGGCAGAACTTATAGTTTGGTTCTATACCACGCAGTGAGGGGTGCAATTTAGAACCGTCATGAGATGTAACCTCTTGATCACACCTCACTACCATGATTACATCCTTATTTGGGTAGCAGGTTGTGCCACTTCCCTTGCATACACATACACTCATGCTAATGGTTGAGAAGAAACTCACAATGCCATAGTGGGGTCCAAACTGGACAATATCACCCACACTCCACTCATTTTCTTCATAACGGGGGGTACTGAATTGATTCCACTCAGGCATGATTCTGCAAGATCTCTATCTGATTGATGATGTAATTAGCAATGAGTTTGTGTCCTTCTACATTGGGATGATTACCATGCTTTGTCTTATCAATGTGCATAAGATCAGGGCAGAAATTCTTCTTATTTCTCATCTCTCCAATAATATCTGGACAGATGAAATGTAGATCCTGTCTCTTACCATGAAACACAGTTGACTCATGCATGTATTCATGTCGATTCAAACCAACAGTTACGTGCAGTGCTCCCATTTTATCACATAGAAGATCTGCCATCATGACATTCTTCCACAAATTGTTGTGATCTATTACCTTGTTCTGAACATGTGCATAGTAATGTCTCGCCAGGTTTTTGACTGTGTTGTTATTTGTAGCAAAGGGACCATCTGAGGCATCTACTGGGTTTACAGAATAGAATCCATTATTTAGAAATGTCTCGTATCTATTGGGTTGTGACCATTGTGTGACTACTATGTCAGCAGGCACACCAACTATTTTCCGGAGGATTGTATCATTATTATTGCCACACCTTGATACATTGATCTCTTCTGCATCAAAATGTTGAGATACCAGGCGACTGAATCTCTCCTCAGTATTGTTCTCTAACTCACCACCCCACGTGAAACTATCTCCACTGAATAAGATTCTCATTTTGACCACCGATGCTTTCGATCTTTTGCTCTCCAAACTGCTGGATGCTTGGGTTTATCAGACCATGATAAATTCTGAGCGTGGATTTCATCCACGTAAGAATAATACTTGAACTCAATCCAATTGTTCCAAGGATCTTTGATAGTAGTTCGATGACACCTAACGTTCTGACCATGCAGATGTGCAACCGCAGGATCAATTCTCTTAGGGATCAAGAAATTGTACTTACTATCTATCACATTGATCTCAGGATGGTTTTTACAATGTTCAACCACTTCAAAGTATTCATCACGATCCAAGAATACAGGACCATTGTGTCTAGGAAGTCTGCTATCTGGTTGCTCAACAGATGTTGGTCCTTGGAGCACACTTACGTGGTGCCCAGCGAAAGAAAATATAAACCCAGGGTTATGGGATCCGTCTTCAACATTGATAGCAAAACGTTGGCAGAATCTACAACCTAAAACATCACAGTACCATCTAATACCCTCCTCAATGTCAGGGATAGTGAATGCCATGTGCCAAATAGTTTTGGTGTGACTATCACCAAGGATGGACATAGATATCAGTAGATGTTATTATGTACTTAGTATATCACCACACATGTATAAAGGCAAGCGAGTATTATGCGTCATCCCAGCACGAATGTCGTCAGGGAGATTCCCAGGTAAACCTTTAGCACTCATCAACGGCACCCAGATGGTCCTGAGAGTGGCGGAGATTGCTTCTAGGTCAAAGTATATCGATGACGTTATTATCGCCACTGAAGACGAAGTAATCGTTGATCTAGCATATAAGAATGGATATGATGCAATGCTTACCTCTGTGCACTATACATGCACACATCGTGTTGCTGAAGTAGCAGTAACTCAACCACACGAATATGTCTTCAATCTACAGGGTGATGAACCACTCACTCAACCTAAGTGGATAGACGAAATGATTGCGTTTGGTATTGATAATGACTGTGACATGGTGCAGAGTTCACGAAGATTGGAGGATGGAGAGATTGAAGACGAAGATGTTGTCAAGATGATAGAGAATAACGGTAAAGTTATTCACATGCAACGCTCACCTGATGTGGTGTGTGAGAATATCACTGTGCAACTGGGACTATATTTCTATAGACGAAACGTCATTGTTGATTTCCCCAATTGTGACATGACATTTGTCAAGCACTGGCGTGGACTTGACACTATTGGTTTCATTGGTAAATATGATGTCATACCATACGATCTAAAGTGTGGTAAAATCAGAGCAGTAGATCGTACGTGGCACATTCAGGAAGTGGAATGGTTGTTGACCCTAAAGAACTAAAACAGGCAGCAGAAATGGTCAGTAATGCCAAGTGTGTGGCATTACTAGGCACTGGTGGCAATCTTGCTATTGCACAACACATGGCGAGTGACATGTATCGTCACTTGGATAAGTTTTGCTTTGCACCTGATAGTGTCAATCAGACTGCATTAGGTGGTGATAGTGATTGGAGGGGACCATGGTTGGACTATGCCACCAAGGCAGCAGACCTAGTCATCCTTATTACATGTAGGATTGACTCTCCTGCTGTGCATGCTCTTGGTGCATTAGAACGAGCATGGCGTAGAACACCACCATTCACCACGAACATACTACTGGTGGCACCTGAGAAACACCCACGCATCCCCACATTAGTGGTTGATGCAACTCACTACCATGAGTTTGAAGTGTTCGCTATGATGGCATTATATAATGTCATGGAAGAGTGTGGTGTTGAGTTACCACAACTGCCCAGTAGTGTGGAGTCACAGGACGTACCATCTAGGTGCAATGTGTACTGTATTGACATTGATGGCACACTGACTGAACCACACGATGGTGACCCGTGGAATGCTGTGCCACGAAAAGATCGCATTGAACAAATCAATCAGTTATATGACGATGGTGCAACAATATATCTACAGACAGCACGTGGATCTATCGTTAGTGCACAGAGATATCCTAATGACCCACAAGCACAGCAGCGTAATGCTGACTACATGTATCGCAGCAGGACTGAGCAGCAATTAGATCAGTGGGGTGTGAAGTATCACCAGTTATACTTTGGCAAACCACGTGCCTCAGCATATGTTGATGATCGTGGACACCATGACAGCGAGTTCTTTTCTCTCCTACCTACAGAAGAGCCACCATTTTGGCACCCTGTGTAGTCAAGTCTGACTCTACTTGTTGCTTGACAACCCATTCATAACCACGTTGGTATGATTCATGCTGCCTGAACTGCTGTAGGGGATGGATCATACCATGTTCTATCATGTCATCATATAATTTCCTTGGTGACTTCAATGCATCAAGACCCAGCATGTTATTGATTATCCACACACGGTCATGAAAATCTATATCATTCCAGTTCTCAGTCCAGTGGAAGAATGTTTTCTGCTTTTCTGTTAGATAATCATATCCCCACTTCAAATGAGACAGGATCCTCTCAGGTTCACGATCCATCTCATCTCTAGTCTTAGTTCTATAGTTTTTTATATCATCATACAAGTGTATTGCCTTGCCAAGATAGGCAGCATAGTATAGGTCAGTGCCTGGCCATGGAATATAAACATGGTCATGCTTCTGAAATAGTGTTGCCAACTTGATCTGCCGTGCATCACGGTCAGTCAGTGATACTATTTCATGATCCTCAGGTAACTTCAGTTTAGTCCAGTGCTTCCACTTATCACAGTCACGAAATGGCACGAGAAATGTGACTGGTGTAGGTGCTGAGTCAACAGCATCCTGCACAGTCTGGTGTTCATCCACTCTGATCGTAACTTGATCATCACGTGGAAGAAAGAATAGTGATCCTTTTGGGTCTACACGTCTCTGTGTGTGTACTCTACCCAACTCCCATACAAAGGGACATGTTCCGTAGTAACTACGTACGGTTGAGAACCTACTCTTAGTTATTTTTTCATGGTGGAATCTAGACCATGAATAGAATAGTTTGCTATCAAATGCATCTGGTTTGGTATACAGTAAGTCTGGACGACCTATTACTTCTCGGCATACACCAGGAGCAATACCAAACATAAAAAAGGTATCCTGGGCAAAACCAAGATACCTCATCATACTATGATGCCATTTGTCTGAAGGTTGTGCTATGACCCAGTCCTCACGCCATACCACCGCCCCATTGGCGGTTGACCCCATCATTAGTGCGACGATAATAACCGACGTGCTCGGTTTTCTCAAGTAGAATGCTATCTACTTCATCATCGCTGAGGATGCCTTTTTCCAACAGGAGTTGGACCAGACCCTCGGTGGAAACTTCGATGGAGTCCTCGTAATAAGGAGTCCACTTAGTAGGATTCTCGCAATCTGCAATGGTGCCAAACTCACCAGCAAGTGCGCGAGAATAAAGGGAGCGTGAGTGCTCTACCACATCAGTAGGAGACGATGTGTATGGTAACCATGCTTCCTCGAACTCAACGAAATCGACTTCCATGTCGATCATATTATGTTCAGGATTTGCCCACTTAGGGTTACGAACTGCGTTTACTGTGAAGGACATTTTGCTCTATCTTTGGTTGATCAGGAATAACGCAACCAAAGGGTTGCTGAATAAGCAACTGTGGTGTTCACAGTCACTGAGTTGACAGTCACATTGACTGAAGCAGTGCCGTTGATGGTCAGGTTGTCAGTCGGAATGTTACCAGCAACGCTAAGGTTATCAGTAGGAACGTTACCAGAGATTGTGGTGTTATCACCACCCACGTCAACAGAACCACCAACTGAAAGGCTATTGGTAGGAACACCGGAGTTCACGTTGAAGGATCCGCCTTTACCGCCTTGGATGTTACCAGAGACGTTGACGTTTGTGTTTCCCTGAATGTTACCACCACTCAAGTTACCACTCAAGTTACCACTGATGTTACCACCAGAGAGTGAAGTATTACCTTGAATGTTACCACCAGAAAGTGACAGGTTGCCAGCAGGGTTGGCGGAAACGTTACCGGATCCAGAACCTGAACCAGTACCAGAACCGGAGTTCACCAGTGCTGCACCAGAATCATATCCCATACAACGCCAGTTACCTGACGGAGCAGAGTTACTTTTACGACCAGTAGCGTCAGAATAGCGCAGGGATGAACCTGCTACCGTGCTACCAGGGTTTGTTGCTGAGTTTTCTGAACCAGATTGTTGCAGAAAAGCATATGTACCAACATCACCAACAGATGCGTTAGCGTTTACAGATGCGTCCAGAGTAATGGCAGCAGTGTTGATGGCACTGATGCGCTTGTCTGAATCGACGGTAATAACGGGAATGGCACTAGCCGAACCATAATTACCGGCACTAACGTCTGTGGTTTGGTTTACGTTTGAACCAGTACCGTATAGAGCCATTGACTTTGCGTCTCCTTCGTAGTGTATTTATAGATAATGATCAGACTTCTTCCATCATGAAGCGGTAGCGTTTACCACTACGACGGTTGGTGATGTAGAGATCATTTTCACCCTCCTCAATAAGGTAGGAACCCCAGGTGCCGTCAACGGAGTTGACACCCTTCGCCTCATTGCTAAGGTCAAGGTCACTGGTAAAGACATTGGCGAAACGTGTGCCGCTTGCACCAATATCAAGTGTGCCATTTGCGTTAGGTAAGATATTACCAGAAACGGTAAGTCCACTCAATGTACCGACACTTGTCAATGAAGAGTTGACAACACCTGAACCAAGTGTGGTTGCATTCAGGACAGAAGTGTCAGCAATTTGGAATGCTTTACCGGACACAAGATTGAAGTGCTCGGAAGATTCCCAGTGATCATTATCATTATACCACAAAAGACTGTGGTCTGAACCACCCTTCAATACAATGCCACCACCATTGGCGGTAGTATCGCTAGGACTATCAACAGTACCTAGTTCAAGGTTCTTGTCATCTACTTGGACAGTAGTTGAGTTGATTGTAGTAACTGTGCCCTGAACATCCAGACTACCTGTTACAGTAAGACCAGCACCAACAATCATATTACCGCTCAGTGTGACATCATCCATGGTGCAAGCACCAACGATGTCAGGAGTATTGATTGTTGGTGAAGTGAGTGTTGGTGTATTGGCAAATACGAGACCACCAGAACCAGTCTCACCAGTTACAGCAGCACGAAGGTTGTTGCTGGAAGCGTTGCCAAGGAAATCTGCTACACCAGCACTTAGACCAGAAACACCACTGGAGATTGGAAGACCAGTAGCATCCTCAAGGTTGAACGCTGGAGTAGCGTCAGAACCACCTAGTGTTACGCTAACGCCACCGAAGGATATATCGTCAAACGCAAGTTTGGCATTGGCAATAGAACCAGCAAGCATGTTGTTGGTAATACCAGATGCCTTGACTCTTAGGGCATCGCTGCTAATCTCGATAGAGGAATCATCAACTGCTACATCTAGAGTAACACTGCTACCTAGATTTACTCCACCACCACCAGATAGAGCATTACCAGCAGTAACAGTAACGCTGCTGTTCTCTAAATTGCTATTAGCAAGTGCGGTAGCAAAAGTTGCAGTACCCTCAACACTCAAAGTATCAATATTTGCGGTTCCGTCAAGATAAAAGTCCCTCCACTGTTGTGTGGATGAACCCAGGTCATAAGTATCATCGGTATTAGGAATGATGTGAGAATTTACATCTGCGCCAAATACAACATTATCAGATGCAGCATCCCCGAGGGTCAGGGTGCCTCCATTGAATGTGGTTGTGCCAGTAACCTCTAGGTTACTGTACATAAACACGTCTGCTGCGAAAGTGGAGACGCCAACGTGGGAAGAAAGACCAGCAATGACTTGTTGATTCTTTCCACCTACCTTAGCTAGTTCCCTGGCTCTTGACATGGCGTATTATTAGTACAGGTTAGGTGATGCTGGTATTATTTAGTTAGTCTCACCCTGAAGGCGATGCGCTGAGTCATCTCATCTGCCTCAGCACTAGGAGGTGTCGTTTTATGTATATCAGTATGACTATACACAAATATTCTCCCAGGTTTATTGCCTACAATGTGTGTTGGCCACCCAATATCATATTTCTCTTTACGGTGTTTGCCACCAGTATGTTCATCACCGTAGAAGACAACCTCACCACCCCAGGTGGGTTTCCATTTTCTATTCACCACATATAATACTGTAAAAAATGGTCCGTTCCATCCAAAGCGAGTATCCTTATGGATCATCTTGCCTTGCTTCTTTACTTTTACCAACCCAATGGGTTCACATGCTCTAGCACTGAAGTATGAGGTCCAATAATCTATGCTTCTAGAGACACCATACTTCTCATAGAAATCCGTTTGATTTTTGAAGAAGTGGTTACCCACTCTCAATCCATCAACCTTATCACCAATACCTTCTAGCGTTCCGTTACCATCAAAGATATGTTGATTTATACAACTCCACAGTGTCCAGATCAAATTATTACGTTCTTTCAATGATTCTGTATTCCACCCAAATGGGTGCCTGTATGATGAAAACTGCAAGAGTTGCATCATCCCCAGCAATCCTGCTTCCTGCGAAAGGATGTGACGCCGAACGTCATTACCATCCTCATTAGGAATATATTCATTCAACTTCCTAGTACAGTGGTTGGTCTCCATGTCGAGACCGTACCACTTGTGGTACCAGGATATACCTTGACAGTAATTATAGATGTCGTCTGCTAGTTTGTCGTCAATTAGATCATCATGAAATTGCATCATATCAATCGACTGGCGTTAGTGCAATCTTGAATCGTTTACCGGTTTTATTGTTGATCATGAAGATGTCGTTCTCACCTTCCTGAAGTGTCCAGTTACCTTCAGTGCCATCAACATCGTTGCCACCTGTGCCCACATTGCTGAAGTGCATGTCAGCGGTGTAAACGTTTGCCCAGCGTGTGCCAGAAGCACCAAGGTTACGTGTAGCATCAGCATCGGCAATCATGTTGCCCTTCAGTGTGATGCCAGCAACGGAGATGGTTGGATCATCAACCAGACCAGTTGCATTACCAGCAAACTTGGTAGCAGTCAGAGTGTTGGTTGCAGGGTTGTAGTTGAGGTCAACGTCAGTCCGGAACGGTTCAGAACCAGTCGCCGCAGCAGCAAAAATCAGGTAGTGGGTAGAGTTTGTAGTGTTAGTTGCAGTCAGTGTGCTGCTATTAGCAACAATGTTGCTAATGTTTGCACCATCACCATGGAAGTTTGCTGCTGTAATAATACCCGTGGTGTGGATATTCTGGGTGATAGCACCAGCAGTGTCACCAATGATGAAGTCACCACTCTTAGTTCCCAGAGTCAGTTCTACATTGCCACTGTATTCACTATGGGGAGCAGATTGCACCCGAGTGTAGTGGGCGTTAGATACTTCACAGTAGTAATCAACACGTGCAGGAGATCCATCATCAACAAAAATCTTCAGTTGGTTGGTGATAGTATTGATGCCACTGGTGGCGTTGATGTTGCCATTCAGATTACCGACGACATTACCAGTTACATCGCCAGTAACATCACCAACAAAACCGCCAGTAGAAGTTGTAACGCCACTTACTAATACCTGATTGAATGTGTTACTACCGCTGCTGGTGACGTTACCAGTTACATTACCAGTCAGGTTACCAGTTACATCACCAGTCACGTTGCCAGTCAGACTACCGGTGACTGCACCTGCAAGATCACCATCAAAGTTGGTGGCAGTAATAATGCCAGAGGAGTTGACGTTGATGTTCTGAAGATAACTGATGGTAGAAACACCAGTAGAGTTCAGGTCACCAACAATATTTCCAAGAACATCACCATTGTGGGTGCCTGTGGTGATACCAAGCAGGTTACCAGTGACATCACCAAGCAGATTGCCGGTGAAGGTACCACCATCAAAGATGGATGCAGTCAGTGCTGTTCCAACTACGTTACCACTGTAGTATTGATCAGCAGTGATAATACCAGCGGCACGAATGTTATCAAAGTCCCCCGATACATCAATGGTTGCAATCCCAACAGAGACCTGAGATGCTGTGAGACCTTTGCCCACACGGACAACATTTACGTTCTGAACAGCACTGCTGCCATCACCATTCTGGACGGCAATGGTTGCACCAGTGGTAAAGATAGAAACAATGCCTGTTGTGCCAGGAACTGGCATGAATGAGAGACCAGTTCCCACACGGAACGTAGTAATACCAGTGACCCGAGTAAACTCGTTAGCGTCTTGGATATCGTTAGGAGACCGGTTGATTCTGACGGTGGCAACACCAACCTCAACACCACCATTGTCTTGCTTGGTGGCAAATACATCTACACCATTACCCGTGAAGTTGATGATAGTGGTAGAACCACCAAAACCAACTGGAGTTATAGCATCCTTCTGAACATCAATACCTTCAACGCTACCAGATGGTGCACCAGATGGTGCTCCCCAATATCTCGTACCATCAACGCTGCCATACAACACATGGTTATTATTTCCGGGCAGACCAAGATTTGGTTCCACCTCCTCCATTCCAAGGAAACTGGGGAAACCGTCAGTTTGTTTACGTTCAGTGGATAGACCTGAGTAGGATGTAACGCCTACACGCCCGGAGAGCAGTCTCATTTTTACTTAGCGTTTTCGAGAACAGAAATAATGCACTTCATAGTATTGTTTTCATTACCTTTGATAGTAAGAATATCACCTGTCTCCAGTGCCAGACGACCATCAAGGAATGACATAGCATCTTGATGGGGGATGCGTGCATCGCGTACAACTTCAGTGTCTACCAAACCACGCTTATGAGCAACAGTAAATGTAGTCACAGAGGATCCCTGTCCCACATTAGATACGTTGCCGTAAATCAGCAGCGATGCCACACCTGGAGGGCATGTGTAGATACCAACAGCAGCATCAGTGACTACGTGCGTGATGGTTCTAAATTTATTGAGTGGGATTGCAGCCATTAGACATTACCTCCGAGTGCAATAATTAGTGGTGTAAGGGTTGCTTGGATACTCTTATTGAAAGCGTCACCTGTAATGGTGCCTG
>Ga0163111_10000859_pt1 | contig 18357 bp, 22 predicted proteins | sample CRUFie1St18metaG_FD_109645 | JGI IMG/M metagenome (GOLD analysis project Ga0163111, IMG submission 109645) | Marine microbial communities from the Costa Rica Dome - CRUD Field 142mm St18 metaG | ecosystem: Environmental > Aquatic > Marine > Oceanic > Photic zone | place: Costa Rica: the Eastern... | reverse complement strand
TACTTTGCCATCCGGACCAAAACGTACCCACTTGTCTTTGAACCATTTGCGTAGATCTTCATTTACTTCTTCTGAAACTACCAGGTCACCGCAGTTAACACAATAATCAACCTGTTCTTTTTTGACACAATTAGGCACACGTTTTCCGAACATGGTTTTCATGCCCTTTTTTTCGTAGCCTTTCCAGCAACGTGTTCCTTCGTCTACAATGTTGATTAGTTGTCTTAGCCTCATTTACTCTTGTTACCCCAGTTCTTTGCGCCTTTTTTACGGCACTGAACTAGAGCGCCAGAGGCATAGGCACTTGGCCACACTTTATATCTAGATTTTACCTTGTGATAGCAAGCATCTTTTTTTTCAGCTAGTTTATCAAATTCTTCTTCAGTAATTAGTTTACCTACAGATTCTTCTAAAGGTGTTAATCCACCTTTTTTTGACATTTTAAATTTTTTCATTTTACCATCAGTTGTTCTTGATGTAACTACTTTCTCATCATCAACTGGAACCATTGCTAATTCATCACCTTTTGCTTTAGCATTGTATTTGAATTTTTTTCCACCGCTTGTGTATATTTTTCCGTGTTCTAGCTCAGTTACTTTTTTGTCTTTTTTCCTTTTATCGTGCTTGTCTTTTATTTTTCCAATTTCTTCATGACTTGCACCCTTGCCAGCAGCACTTTGTATAGCTTTCATTCCTTCTTTGCCATACTTTTTTACTCCGGTATAGTATTGTAGTCCACTCTCTTCTAATTTTTGTGTAAGTTGTTCTTTATAATCTGTATTCTTTTCTTGTTTGCTTTCAGCAAATTTCATGTCATAGTCTAAAGCATGGTATACTGAACTGATATAATCAGCGGCTTTTGTAATTTTTGATTGTTGCCAACCTTCTAATCCTTCGTGTTCGCTGATGCTTTTTAGCATTTCGTGTAATTTTATTGAGTATTTTGCAAGTTTGTAAAGATCTGACCTAGCCATTTGCACTTCATGATCACGTTCAACTACATCAGCCATATCAGCCAATCCTTCATTAGTTTGTGAATTGTAGTATTTTAAGAAAGTAGAATGCTTAGGATGTGCCTCTGCAGCATCTTTGCTTTTTTTGTAAATCCTTAGCCATGACTTATATTGCGGATCATTTGCAATATCTTCTTCTTTTAACTGATCTAGTCTCATTTAACACTCCTGTTAAAGTATTTAGTTCTTTTTCTTGTTCTTCTTTTGTTTTTTGTTTGGTATAGTGCCTGCCCTTGTAAGTGTACCTGGACCACCATTAGCGAATCCATTACCTGGCACTGCGGCTATTGCGCCTGCACTTGTAGCACCTGCACTTGCAGTTTCACCCACATTCTGTGTACTGGCTGCAACTGGTACTATATAACTTTTTCCAAATATGTTGACAATTTTTTCACCACTCTTTTTACTGCCTTGAAATGGTTTTAATCCTTGTCCGTGAATTTGTTTTAGTATTGCCATTTTTGTTTGAGGCAATTCTTTACATGCTTGATTCCACTTAGGATCTTTTTTAGAATATTTTGCACATGCTTTTTCAAGTTCATTTACAATATATGCTCCTAGTGCTAACAAATCTGGATATAATTTATTTTGTAGAATATCTCCAAGTTCTGCCCCTGCCATAAAACCTGCATCTGCATCACCTGTTTTCGCTGCTTGTTGCATCCTAGCATTGATATCTTTCATTTTTGCTACATCAGCTTTGGTAGTTTTTATTGATAATTTTTCTACAACCTCATAAACTTTCATTTCTTTCTCCCGGATTTCATGTTTGCACACCAGTGTGCCATTCGTCTACGCTCACCTGTTGAGTTTTTAGCTATTTTACGTAATTTACTTATGCTTTGTTTGCAGTTTACACCACTTCTTTTAGCAAGTCCTTTACGTCCTTTCTTTTTACCATCTGCAAAATTTTCAATTAAACACTCTATACTGTGTGGTATTTTTGCAACTTGTATATACTTTTCACCTAATAGTTTTACAGCATCGTATCTATGATGCCCGTTAACTATTCTATTTTCACAATCTACAACAATAGGAGTATATTGTCCTATTACTATACGATCAACTTGCCTTTTAAAGTTCTCCATTACACGTTCTTTTTGTACAGGAACTATTTTATCAATGGGTAATAACATAAATTCATGATCTATGTACTGTAAATCATGTGATTTTATTTGTGGAAGCTGTGATCTTTCGTAACTTTCATTACGTTTTTTACGGCCTGCACAATGAGCTTTTTGTGAAAATCCTTTTGGATTAGAGCAATTAATACTTTTCTTGTATTTTGCACTCCATTTTTCTTTTACTGGTTGTGTCATATGAGCTTGTATATTTCTAGCAGTTCTTTCAAACTTGTGATCTTTGTGTTTGAAGCCTACACCGCCTGCTGATTCCCATTTCTGTATGTTTACTCCATAGTCATCAATTAATATATTAGGAGTACCATCAGACTGAGTAGCAAATTTTGCTTTGTCGAAAGTTATTATTACATCTTCAGGTGGAAAGAAGTTTAAATTACTTTCTATCCATTCTCTTTTATGCGGTTCTGAATTAGGATCATCTGGCAAAGGCGAACTTAAAATTTTATAAGATCCTTTTATATTTTTAATTAAATTTAAAAGATTCTTAGCATTGTTTGTCATAGGTAATTTGAGCCAAAAATCATCTGTGTCACGAATCTTTTGTAATGCTGGCCCAATATCTGTAATCTTACGCCAATCTTTACCTACAAGTTTTTTCCAGTCTCCAAAAAAGTCTGCTAACACTCCGTCCATATCAACATATATTTCACTAGATTTTGCAATCTCATCAACAGTTGCCTCGGTTAAACCTAAGTTAAAAAGAACGTTTGTGCTTTTACCTTTTACTTTTTTTGATAATGTAGGTGGGCGTCCATCTTTGTCTACTTTAAATCCCCACTTTCTTGCTTGTTTAGGAATTTCGTTAGGACTTACATCTTTTGTAGTATTAACACCTGCAACAATTCTGCCATATTCTAACAATTGACTAACTTTCATTACCATCTAACCTATTGTTAATAACTGACCAATTTACAATTTTAAACACATTTTGTAAATATTTTTTCTTAGCATCTTTTGCAGGTACATAGTCTGAGAAACTGTGTTCCCACATGTCAATTGGCATAAGAACATCTGTTTTAAAACTTTGATTTGGAGTAGTTTTTATTTCTCCTGTTTTAGAAATATACACCCAACCACTACCTTGTATAGTCATTGCTTTTTCAATAACATTTTCTTTAAAAGTTTTGTAATTTTCATGTTTGTCATTAATAATATCTTTTATAGAACCAACAGGATTATTAGAAGAACTTGCTTTTTGTAATTGTGTCCACCATAGATTGTGTAATTTTGCACCACCATAGTTAAATTTGCTGTCGCCTTCGTTGTTGTTATATCTATTGACATATCCTTTAGTTAAAACATTATAATGATAATCCACATTGTCTTTTGAAAGCACAGGTGAAAGGTCACCTAAGTTATATGGTAACTTAGCTACTTCTAATTTATTTTCTTTTGCTTCAAATAATTGTCTAACTAACATTATTTTCTGCTCCTAAATTGAACAGGTCCAGTCATATATGGTTTTGAAAACCAAAGTTTAAACCAATCTTTATCTCCTGGCTTAATGCCCAGTTTCTTTTCTTTTGCTTTTAATGCTGTTGCTGTTTCGGAAGGATTTTCATCAATTTTGTATTCAGTGTATCCTTTGAATTCATTTACACCTGCAAGCCGTTTTAATTCTTCGATGCTATTATACATATCATCGTCCTACTTCTTTTTAGCCATGTTTGTAGCAATGGCATATACAGCACCTTCAGGATCCATTCCTTTGTCTTTAGCCCAACTTGCTATAGATTTTTTAGCTTTGGGTTTGTCCATTATTTTGTCTGCTGTTTTATCTCTACTTTTTAGTTCACTTTTTGATAATTCACGTTCATTTAATTCAGGATGAAATTTCCAATGGATATTTTTAGCATCTTTTGCAACAGATTTACCGTCAATTGTTATTTCAATTGGAACTTTTCTTGTAGGATCGTTATACCAATAATATGAATCATAACTTCCGTCTGCATTACTACGTACGACCAATCCTCTTATATGATCCTTATCATCGGCACGAAGCACTTTTTTATCACCATTGGGTAGTTTTAAATCAACATCTAAATTTTTTGGTTTTTTGTGTCCCAAATCAGAATACTTGTTTTCACGGATAGATTCTAAAGCCATCCCTTGCCGAACTGCTTTAAACATTTCTCCAGCAAGTTCTTGTTGTGGCACGCCTTGTTTAAAACTATCAAAATCGTTATCTGCGGCTGCTTGACGCATTTTACTAGCACTCATGCCTTCTGCACCGTCTGCATCAGGATCTCTTTCACCAGCACTTATGACTTTAATATTTTTAAATGTATAGTCTTTTCCGTTGTACTTGTTTATAAGTTCGTTAAAACTTTCTACTCTATCTGATCCTGCGACATAAATTAAGTCGGTATAGCCCATCGTTTCTATTTTTTGTAATGCTTGGATAATAGTCTTTACTTCAGGATTACCAATAGTTACATTTGGAAAAAAGAATTTGGCATATCTTAATTTGTCTTGAAAAGGCAAAGGATCTGTCTTGGGTTTTTGACTTTGACTAAGAAATATGTAATGATCTCCGGGTTGTGCTTTGATTGCATCAACTAATTTAGCATGGCCTATTGTAGGAGGATTCATTCTCCCAAAAGCCATTACAGCAGTTCTTCGTTCTTCTTCAAAAAGTTCACGAAGCCTCATGCATATTCTCCCTTTTCAATTTCTTTTATTTCTTCACTGTAAATTTTATCATAAAGAGCTTTCCGATGATCATCTTTAAATACCTCGTCTGGCATTTTAGCCATGTTGTATTTTTTACAGTAAGAATTTACACCATCATTTACAAGTGGCATAATAATTAATTTAGGATCAAAACTTTTACTGCTTTTGTGTAAGTCTGCCATTTTACACATGGTAGGAAAATACTTTTGTCTATAAAAATTTTTGTCATTCCGCATATGAACATGGGCATCATCAACTATATCGTAATCTAATTTAGGCTCTGACTTTATACCTGCTAACTCTATTAATCTGTTGTGATCTGATCTATCTACACTGTCCTTAAATTTATCAGGAATTTCGTATTGGTCACCGTCCCACTTCATTGGTTTACCACCTTTAGGATTAAAATAAGTAAGTTTCCCATCTCTTATTTCACCGCCTGGATGTTTCATGACTCTGGATTTTTCAATTTTTCCATCCATTCCTCTATATTCGTTATATTCAGCTTTAAGTTTTTTGTATTCAGGATCATCAGTAAACCCAAAACCCTCAGCATCTGGGTTTTTCTTATCCCATTCATCTGCAAAGTCATCCATCTTTTGTCTTAAAGCATCTTTTTCTGCTCTCAATTTTTTTGTATCTGGCCCGTCTTTCATACGTTTAGCAAATCTTGTTACGCTACCTCCACCTGATGTTGATGTTTTTGTACTTGTACCGCCGGTTCGTGTAACAGTTCTAGTGCTTGAGCTTGTAGTTGTAGTTGTTTTGTTTCCTTTTTTAACAACTTTTTTATCTTTAGTAACACCTAGATCTTTTTCATCATCCCAAAAATCATCTTCTTTGTCAAGCAACTTATCAAAAGCGTCATCATCTTTCTCCATTGATTTGTAAAAAGGATCACCACCTTGATCTATCATTTTCTTTACATCTGGATCACTGGCTAGTTTGTCAGCTTTGGCTTTTAGTTTATCACCTTTAGCTTTGTACTTGTCATCTATTGCTTTTAATTCTTTTGGATAATCTGGATCTCTTTCATCTGCTGGAACACCATCATAGTAAGGTGATTTAGGATTATCTAATGCTGCTTGTGTCCATTTGAGTTTTTCATCCTCTGCTTGTCTTGGTAATTTCTTAATTTGATTCATTAGTCGTTCGTAATCATTGTATCGACCACTTACATCTTTACCAAATGTTTTTTCATATTCATCTCTGCTTACTGGTTTACCGTCTTTTGTATACTTAGAACCAGTATTTTCTTCACCACCTTTATCTTGTGACTTTGATGGTGCAGTTGAAGCACTAGGTAAATTCTTTACACCTGCCGCAAGCAAACCGGCATTTATCTTTTTAGATTTCATAAGTGATGAAAAATATTTGTCATTTTTTACAGCATCTACTAATGCCTGTAATTCCTGTAATTCTGCTTGCGATAATGCTTCATGTAACATTCTTGCTATAGAACTTGTAAAATCAATGCCAGCAGTTTGAGCACTTGCAGTAGCTTTTCTAATTAATTCATTCATACGCTTTGCAATTTCATTCTGCGTCATCTTTTTGCCGTTGATATCCAATACTCTATTAGCACCAGTTTGCTCATCGCCTGTAGTAGTATCTGTTTTTGGTGTTTCTTCACCGGCAGATTTTGTGTCAGTTGCTGTAGTTTTGTCTTGTGGTTCTGCTGTTTGGTCTTGTTGATTACCTGCAGGTTGTTTACTACCAACTATTTTTGCACCAGTTCTTTTTCCGTCTCCTTGCATATATGCTTCAAGATCTTTTGGATTGCCATAACCTCGTACAACAGATCCATCTTCTTGTGGAATATCTACGTAAGGAGTAGGATACTTAGCTTTCATTTTAGCTACATTGAAATTTGTTGTATTTCCACCTTTTTGTATAAATTTTTCACCACTTACTTTTGGTGCTGCGGCTGGAGTTTGTGTTTTGTTAGCATCAGTGGGTTTTGCATCAGTAGGAGTTGCAGCCTTAGTTGGTGTTGCAGATGTTGCTTTTGGTGCCGCTGTAGTTTGAGGAGCTCCTCCTTGACCTCCGCCTTGTGCCGCTGCACCTGCTTGTGCATCACCTGTAGTAGTTGTAGCTGGTTTGGTTGCATCACTTGCACCTGCTTGAGCTGTTGCATCAGCAGGTCCGTCTACACCTGTTCCTGCTTGGGTGTTTTGTGCATTTTGTCCTGCGGCTTGATTGGAAGCAGCGGGTGTTCCACCACTTGCACTTTGCATAGCTTTAAGTGTGTTAGGACCTGCATCACCGTCTACTCCTAAGCCTGATTTTTGTTGGAATGCTCTTACTGCATTAGCAGTGCCTTTTCCGTATACACCGTCTTCTGCTCCTGCATTATAACCATTAGCATTTAACCATTTTTGTAATTCTACAACTTCAGGAAGTTTGTTTTTTCCATAGCCACTTTTTTTCCAAAGACTTTGGTCTGTTGGAACATTGACTTCAATTAGTATTTCTCTCCAAGCTACCATTTTCTACAACTCCAGTACCTTGCTTTTGTTCTTGGTCCTGGATTGTCACAGTTATGTCTTGCACGGAAGCTTCTGCGTCTCGCAGGATTTGATTTCTTAATTTTCATATTAGGATCACCAAAGTTTACTTTTTTAATATTTTTAGTTTTAGGATCTCTAACATAAACTTTAAATTTTTTAACATCGCCACGCATAGGCTTGCCTAATTTAACTTTACGTCCTCTGTACTCAGCTTCATCTAAATCTTCATCATCTTCATTGAACCACATTACTCCGTATTCTTCAAAAAAGTCATCACCATCGTATGTTTCTTCAGATAAATCGTTTTCAGCGTCAGTAGAAATTTCAATATCAAAATCTTCAAAACCTTCTGCAAAAAGATAAGCACTTAATTTATCAGCATAGCCGTCTGCTTCGTCATCTGTTAATTCTTTGTCTAAAGGGATTTCTATTACCCTTGCACCTTGTTCACTTTCCAAAATATGATATTTTGGAAAAATTGATTCATCTAAACTTTCATTTAGTTCATCGTTTTGTTCATAAACTATTCTTACAAAATGGCTCACTTTATACTCCTTAATGGTTAAGCATTATGTTATTAACTGTACCGTCAGTCCATTCTGACACATAACACCTTATCCAAACAAAGTTTCCAGTAAAGTTTTTAATAAAACTACCGTCACTTTCTGTTGTTTCTACCGCTGTACTTTCATGATCAGTACCAGTTACTGTAAACCAATCGGCGTCTGCTGGATCTATAGCTAAACTAGCCTGTGTGACTATTTTTCCTATAAATCCTGTTACATTGTATTGTACACTATGTAAGCCATCAGCTCTACCATAGTATCCATCACCTTTTAACTTATCGGAAGTGCGGGTCTCAGTCGTACTGTCGCCAGGATGCGTCAGTTGCGTCTGGTTTGTTGAATCTACTACAAAATTTAATGTTTCACTACTTGCTGGCATAATGTTATTTATCTATATTTTGCCTATAGACTAATTTATCTATGCGGTTAAAACAGTCGCCGGCAATAAGATTACATAACATTAATATTGAATCATCCTTGATGAACATATAACGACCATGACAATAGCCGTCCTTTTTGATATTATCTAGTGTATCCTCTGTAATTTTTACTTTGTTCTTATTTGCTTCACACCATTTTGCAAAACCATTAGGAACTGTCTTATGACCAAATGTAATTTTATATTGATAATCAGGGTTGTCTACTAATATACTGTTTGAATTTTCAACTAAAAATTGCACATACTGTGGATCAGGTTGCCAAAATTCAATAGCACACTTGATATTGTATTGTATATTTTTCAACCAATCTTTGTTATTAGAATATATATTCAATGAAATATTTTCACATCTTATTACAAAATCTTCGGATGAATTGGCAAAGAAATTATGTAGAGTTTTGATATCATTGAAATCTTCTTTTGATATTTCTCTTTTTAGTTTTTTATTTTTAATCCATAAAGGAATACCTTCGTTATCGTCTCTTTGTAAATTGTCTATTACTGTTTTTGCTCTTCTAAGATCTTTGTTTCTGAAAATAGTGCCAATACTATTCCTACATTTTAATGCATATAGATATTTGCTATAAAATAATTTACGAGATTCAAAGTTTTTCAATTTTCACCTTTTTATAAGAGAGTTCTAATTTTTCTTTTTTAACAATTATTTTACATTCACCACCATCTTTTAACTCACCAAACAACATAGCTCTTGATAAAGGTTTCTTAATTTCTTTATCAATAACTCTTTGTAAAGGTCTTGCACCCATTTTAGGATTGTATCCTTTGTCTACAAGATAATCTAATGCTTCATCAGCTATAGATATTTTAATATTTTTTGCTTTAACTTGGTCACGTAAAACTACAAGGAATTTACCAACAATTTTCATCATTGTTTCTTTGCTTAGTTTACCAAAAGTAACCACACCATCTAATCTATTTCTAAATTCTGGAGCAAAATATCTTTTTAGTTCAGTATCTTCATAGTCAAATACTTCATCTACTACAAAGCCTATTGCATCTTTTTCTGCTTCTTGTGCTCCTAAGTTAGTTGTTAATATTAATATTGCGTTTCTAGCATCAGCTTCTTTACCATTTGAACCAGTAACTTTTCCGTTATCCATTATTTGTAACAAAACTTGTGATACATCCGGATGTGCTTTTTCTATTTCATCAAGAAGCAATACACAGTTAGGTGACTCTTGTAGTTTCTCAATTAGTAATCCACCTTTTTCTTCATGTCCTACATAACCTGGAGGTGATCCTAACAATTTTGCGACAGAGTGTTTTTCTTGATATTCACTCATATCAAATCTTACAAGTTTTACTCCTAAGTGATGTGCTAACTGTTTTGCAGTTTCTGTTTTACCTGTACCTGTAGGACCCATAAACACAAAAGAACCTACCGGCTTATCTTGATCTTTCAATCCAGCTTGAGTAACAAGTATTTTATCAACAATATCTTCTACTGCACTGTCTTGACCATATACACTACCTTTAATATTCTTTTCAAGATTAGCAAGATTTTCTGTTTCTTTCTCAGCAACTTGTTCTGCAGGCAAATTCACCAGTTTGCTTAGTTCAAATTGTATACCTTGTTCGGTTACAATTTTTTCTTTCACTTTTCCTTTAAGGTTAAATCTACTACAAGCAAGATCTAACAAGTCAATTGCCTTATCCGGAAGTTTCTTGTCTGACTGGTATTTTACACTTAATTTAATTGCACTATCTATAGCTTCATCTGTAATTGTTGTATGATGAAACTCCTCGTAATATTTTTTAATGCCATTTAATATATCAAGTGTTACTTCTGCACTTGGTTCATCTACAGTGACACGTTGAAATCTACGCATCAGTGCTCTATCTTTTTCAAAATATTTTCTATATTCTTCCCAAGTTGTTGATGCTACTACTTTTATGTTTCCTTTTGACAGAGCTGGTTTCAGCATGTTTGCTAAATCATTAGAATTAGGTCCACCGCCTGATCCTGCACCCGATATCATATGTGCTTCGTCAATAAACATAATTGTTTTGCCCTTGCCACGTAATCCAGCAAGCACAAGTTTAAACCTTTCTTCAAAGTCTCCTCTGTATTTCGATCCAGCTAATAAAGATCCTATATCTAAATTAAACACATTGTATTCTTTAAGGAATTCTGGTACTGTATCGTTTACAATATTCCAAGCTAAACCCTCAGCAATAGCAGTTTTACCAACACCTGGATCACCTACAAGCAAAACATTGTTTTTATTTCTACGTCCTAGTGCAAGAGCAATTGAATCTAGTTCTTCATTACGTCCAATGACAGGGTCAATTTTATTTTTCTTAACTTCATTATTTAGATCTGTTGTAAATGCACGTAAAGCTCTTTGTGCTTGTCCCGACATTTCATCTTCTTGCAAATCATATTCAAGTTCATTGCTAAGATATTCGTTAAGTTTCTCTTTTTCGATACCGCCTTTTTCAAGCCAGTAGTTCGCTATAGTTTTCTTTTCAGATAAGACACTTAAAATTACATCTTGTAAATCAATATGCGATCTACCACTAAAAAGTGTTTGTGTAAATGCCCTATTCAAAACTCTTTCTACAGTTTGTGTCTTTTTAGGTTTTTGTTTAGCGTTTGTGTATTCTGTCTTAATATCATCACACCCTGTTTTCAAATGATGTTCCAGATTTGTTTTTACATAATCAACATCAGCACCATAACCTTTAAGTAAATTAGCAAGACTCTCGCTACACAAAATACTAAACAATAGATGTTCTACTGTTACGTACTCGTGATTAAGATTTCTTGCATCTTTAATTGCTTTTTCAAAAACGAGTTTTAAATCTTCACTAGGTTCAACCATTTATGTTTCCTTTATTATAACTTATATACATTATACATATCTGCACACATAATGCAAGTTATTTGGTAATATTCCTTTTCATCTGTTCTATTATCTCCATCTGTGTATCCGAAAGTTTTGGCATAGTTGCCCCCACTTCTACATACAAAGCTCCTCTATTGTTAGATCGCAACACTGGTAAACCATGTCCTGGCACACTAAAAGTAGTATTCGGCTTTGTGCTAGGCGGAATGGTTAAATTAATACGTTTGTCCTCCGGTGTATTTACTTCAATATTAGTACCAGTTATAAGGTCTAATAATCCAACATTGATTTTCGTCCATATATTTTGTCTATCTCTACGCCAATTACTAGGCATTTTTACTCTTAGCGATACAATTAAATCTCCTCTTGGCAATCCTTGTATACTGTTGTCACCATATCCTTGAAATTTTACTTGCGAATTTTCATCTACACCAGCTGGTATTTTTACTTCTAGTATTTCCTGCTTTCCGCTTGGTAATTTATATGAAATAGTTGTAGCAGTTCCTGTAAATGCTTCTTTCAAACTTATTGTGTAATTAAGTCTTATATCTTTGTTACGTTGTGGTCTTCTTTGTTGGAAGCCAAATCCGAATGGATTTTGATCTCCAAACATTTGGCTAAAAACATCTTGAAAGTTTCCTGAATTAAAATGAAACTCTTGATTTTGATTTAATTGTTGTGGATCAGCAGTGCCGTACTGATCGTACATCTGCCTTTTTTCTTTGTCATTTAGTGTTTGATAGGCTTCGTTAATCTGCTTAAACTTGTCAGGATCTCCTCCCTTGTCAGGGTGGTATTGCATTGCTTTCTTTTTAAAGGCAGACTTTAATTCTTTCTCAGACGCATTGCGTGAGACACCTAATAATTCGTAGTAGTCCATACTACTACTTATTTAGAGTGTAACTACCTTAGCTTCAATTAGGCGCTTCCTATTTCTCATATGGGCTTCTTGAATATCATCTTTTGATTGCCCATGATAAGCTACAGCATGTCCTTCTTTAATTAGAGATTCTGTAAGAGTTGACCATCTATCATATGCAGGAAAGTAAATTTTAAAATCTCCTAAAATTCTACCAAATTTTCCTTTTTTATCTTCTCCTGATTTATCAATCTCAGTTTTGAGAACTTGCATTGAACCTATAGGTAAAAGTTCTTTTACTCTTTCCTTTGCGGCAAGTCCAAATGCTTTTTCTTCTAAATCACGTGTACGAGATTCTGGAGTATCTATTCCATTCACTCGTACTCGTTCTTTATGCATCCAAACTCCAAATCCTAGGTCAATGTCAACATCGACAGTGTCACCATCTACTACTCTAAGTATTTTGCATTTGTATTCGTACATATTAGTTCCTATTTGCTAATGGATTATCAAGAGCTTTTTGAAGTTTGCTTTCCATTTCTTCTTCTAAATCTTTTATTTTGCTCTCTAATAACTCCTTAGTAGATGAGTTTTCTCTCACTAGCATATCTTTTTGAGCAACATATTGATTAAGCAAATCATCACGCTTTGTATCAAATCTTGTTTCAGCATCGTCGATTAGAGTTCTTGTTTTTGTTTCCACTTCATTGATATCGTCTTCAACTTTATCAATAATTTTTTCTAATCTAACAATGTCGTCACGTAGCCCATTTTTGATATCTCTAGAATAATCTAAAGCCTCATCTAGCTTTGTATTTATAACATCCATTCTAGCATTAACTTGCCCAGTATCTATATTTGCAATAATATCTTTCATGTTTGTGTAGTCTTTGTAAAATTCAAAACTTGCCCAAAGACCTCCAGCTATTGCAGATACAACTGGTAAAACTAAAAGTAATTTACTTCCTTTAATTTTAGCTCCTGCTATTTCTATTTCAGCCATACATCCCTCCTATTTTAAATTATATTGTAATGCTTCAAGTTCATCATACTTTGGATCATTTACGAACCATCTTGCCCAATGATGATCCACCGTTGGCTTTGGTGGATACCCCACAGCATCTTTATTTTCTTTATCGTTGTAATCAAATCCTGGCACAAAAGAAATAAGTGCAAGAAGTTGTCTTTGTACTAACATTTGTTGTTCTATAGTAACTGCCTGTTCTACCTTTTTTGTTAATTCATTTGCCTTTTTTGCAATCAACAATTTCATTTTTTGATTTTTGCTTTTTTGTTTTTGTTCTTTACTAGGAGTGTTTTCTTTTATTTTTTCTTGTTTTGACTCCTCTTTGCTTTTCTTAACTTCAACTTCATCAGAAGCTTCTTCGCTTTCAACTGTATTTTCTTTTGCCTCTTCTTTGGTAGTTTCTTCATCATTTGTTGTAGTGTTTTCATCCTCAGCTACATCCTCTGTTTCAATTTCTTCTTCAACAGCATCTGTTGGTGTTTCGATTTCTTCAAATTCTTGTTCAAATATTTCTTGTTCTAATTCATTTTCTAAAGAAGCTACATCATCTATTGCTTCTGGCACAGTTTCTTCGAATGTATCTACTTCAACAACAACTATTTCCGGAACTTCAGGAACTGTGTTTATTCCTTCAATCTCTATTCCTGTTGCATTTGTAAAGTCAGTCGTTACATCATCTTCTAATGCATCTTGAACAGGATCAAAATCAACTCCTGTGTCAACTACATCTAATGGCACATAGTTTGGACAGGTACTATCATATTGACTATCTATATTACACTGTTGATCAAAGTATGCTTGATCATATCCTAAACAGGTAGTATCATATAAAGGATTTATCATACATTGCTGTTCTAAATATGCTTCTTCGTACCCTGTACATCCTTGATCATATAGTGGATCTAAGCTACATTGTTGATTGTAGTATGCAGTTTCGTAACCTGCACAACCTGAATCATATAATGGATTTAAACTACATTGTTGATTGTAGTATGCAGTTTCATATCCTGTACAGCCTGAATCATATAATGGATCTAAGTTACACTGTTGATTGTAATATGCAGTATCATAACCAGAACAACCAGAGTCGTATAAAGGATTCAGCTCACATTGTTGATCATAATATGCTTGTGCATATCCAGGACATCCACTGTCGTAAAGTGGATCACTTGCACATGCTTGTTGATATAACAATGCGGCATATGCTTCTGCATAACCTGTGCAATAAACACTTATTAAAGGATTAGCAGTACAGGCTGCACCTAAGTTAAAACTGATAATTTCCGAAGTAGGATTTGTAGTAGAATCTGTTTGTAGATTTTGCACATTACTTGTCGTATAATTTGTAGCTGATGATGTATGATAATAATCATATTGTTCCACGTCACCTTTGTCTAAATCTCCTGTAATAGCAATAGTAACAGAATGGTTACGTATATCTATATCAAAGTAATGCTTCTCAACAACATTGCTATCATTTATTTGAACTCCGAATGTATTATTAGTATTGTTGTTTCTATATTCTGATATATTTCTCCAGTAGTATCTCATAGTGTCAAATGAACCATCACCTGTCGTGTCTATTTTTCTTGTGAAGAATCCATTGTCATTTACTCCGTCACCATCTAAATCTTTATTTAAATTTATTAGATCAGTCCATAGTGCCGCAATAGAATAACTTATATAAGGAATACCATGAGCGTTACCGCTTCTTCCAGTATAATAGTTCGTTCCAGTATAGTTACCAGACAATATGCCCTCAATATCTTCACCATTACAACAGAAATTGCTTTGATAAGGAGTGCCTGGACTTGTAGCTGTGTTGTTGACTGCTAGGAAAGATATAATACCATTTGAATGCATCCATGAATGCACAAAAGTTTTATCATATAGTGTAAATGAAAAAGGTAATGGAACACTGGCATAACTGTCATCACTTATAGTGTGTTGTGTTACATCTGAATCCTTTTCAGGATTTATAAACTCACCACTGTTTTCGTTATATTGACATGATGAATACCAAGGCGTGGCGTCACAATCTATACCGTATTGATTAGTACCAGCGTTAGAGTAAGAGCAATAAAAGAAGAGTGCTAAGACCAATAGCAGCCCCGGCAGTCTCGGCTTGACGTTTTTGAACATCTTGTTTTGTCTCCAATACTACAGTGTCAGGGATCTTATTAGGATTAGCTTTCCATTCGTCTGCAGCTTGCTCTCCTATTTTACCTAAGAATGGACATGGTGTGCCTGCCATTTCCATTGCATCATAAACTCGTCTATCCTGACAAAGCACAGAAACAGCTGCAACTTTCATTCCCATATCATATAGTGTTTTCGAAATTTTCAATCGTTCACAATTTTCATCTCTTACAGTTTCACCGGATGAGATTCCTAAAATCTGTGTTTGCACTGCTCCAGCAACACCCACTGTACATAAGTCTGAACTACTACCATTTACACTAGGCGTGATTGCCGAAGGTGGTGGCGAAATAACCACTGTTTGTCCTTTACTAGTTACGTCAGAAGTGCTGTTAGTTGTGGTGTTCACATTTGTTTGTGCGTTGGCTCCGGCGGTAAAAAAAGTTACCAACACAGCCAGAAATAAAAATAATCTCATAAGTGTGTAATCTCCCTCAGATTCCTCGTATGTATTTATCATATTGGTGTAAATATTTTTACACCCTTTTTATTTTATAGTATAAATAAAATATGAGTAACTGGAAAGAAGAACAAGATGCATTATGGGAAGCTCTTTCTATGTTTGATTATCCTCAGGATAAACCATTACCTAAGGAAGTAGAAGAAATAGAAAGGCATAGAATAAATCATGCCCTTGTTGTACACGAAGGAAATAAAAGCCAGGCTGCTAAGGATCTAGGAATAGGTAGGACTAATTTAATAGCTAAATGTAAAAAATACAATATTGCGTAAATTTAGTTATTTCCGACTACCAGTATAAAGGCCAAACCAAGCTGCACCTGCTCCAACCACTATGCTTATCAGACCTGATTGCTCCATACTAGGGTCTGGCAATTCCATATACCAAATGACACATTTATATAATAAAATTATATAAGTTGTTATGAATATTCTAGGAAATATTCTCCAGCTATCCACAGCTTTTGCCATATGTATAATTTTTGCATATGGATTAGGACCTAAGTCTTTTACACTAGTATCTACTTCTAAATCTAGTTTAACTTTCTTACTTACACCCTCACTTGCCGCAGGAACAACTACTTCTGCGTCTGGCTTTGATTTTGATACTGGTGGTGCTTTTTGTTCTAAATCTTCAGGTTTTTTTCTTGGCATTATTTTTTCCCTCTTTTTAATGTTTCTATTGATTCTGCATTTCTGCGAATCTCAGCAGTATTATTACTTATGTATGCATCTTGTGCTTTGTCTATAAGTTCTTGCATTCTAAGCCCTCTTTCTATATCAGAGTCTAAATGAAGATCTTTATTGATGATTTTTTCTAACTTAAGATTTGAAATTCGATCATTTGCAACATATCTCCAAGTATATCCTCTATTGCCATAACACCCGAATACAGTTTCTCTTAGCCCTATTTTTACTATAATTGCTTGTTCACCATCTAATAATACTTCATCGCCCTCATTAAAAGCAGGATTGAATCTAAATTTTAATCCTTGCATGAAATTGGTTGCAAAATCTTTGAACCAAAATGCGGCTGAAATACTGATAAGAATCGCAATCCAAGGAACCAACATGCTTGCGACATCCAAGCCCAATTTGTCAAACGCTTCCATCTATTTCTCCAATTCTCGTATTCTTGCTTCCAATTCATCTATCTTCTTTGTAACATGGGGGTACTTTTTACGCCAAGCATCCTCAGGCTGTTCTAGCCATGTCCATCCGTATCTTTCAACGAAGAAGTCCAGGATCAGATCAAATTTAGCGTATAGCCACAAACCTATTCTCGTGCTTTTAAAATAAGTTGAAAACGCTAATCCAAATAATGAACCTACCAAAGCTGTGTATATCCACAACCTATCAGAAGCCATTCTGCTGATCATATCCCATAAGTATTCCATCAACAGTATTTATCTTGTATTTTTAGAAAGTACAGGTGACACTACCGCCAGGTTCAACAGTGGCTTTGTCATCTTCAATAATGATCTTGGGTTTAGGTTTTGGCTTGCAATCTACTTGAGAAGTGCAACTAGTCGTCAGTAGTATTGTCAGCAGGATCAGGTTGTACAGCTTTTTCATAATATAAAATTATTGATTTTTGCTGTTCAATATACCTACGTAACTCAGCAAAGTTTTTTGCAAGATTCTCATAATCTTTAACACTTATTGCAACGTATGAATCACCACCATTTTTTGCTTCAAACTCCTTTTTAAATTCTTCAAAGTTTTCGCTAGGTGATACTACATAAATTCTTATGTCGTTCATTGTTACAGGTTTAGGATGTGGCTGTATAGGAACTACAGTTTTTTCTATTTTTGTAACAACTTTTATTTCTGGGTCGGGTCTAAAAGAACTGCAACTACTCACTAGGAGTAGAACCAGTAATAGACTCAAGATCTTTCCATAGTGCATCTGTTTTACCTTGCATTCGCTTTTCTATCATGCCTGGCCTTTTATTAGCCAAGTGTGTAAGATTATGTTTGTTTAGTGTAGCACGTAGTTCATCTCCGTACTGTTCTGATTTACGTAAATCAACATTGAGTTGATCAGTAATTTGATTAAGTCTTTCATTGTCTTTTTTAAGCAATGCTAAACTTTGCTCACTTGTTTCAACGGCAACCTCCAGTTTAGCTACATTGGCTTTTGCTATTTCAAGATTAGCTTTCAAGTTTTTAATATACATGAAGCCACCTCCTGCACTAGCAAGAAGCCCCACTACTAGGAGTATTTTTAAACCGCTGAAGATACCCATACCTTTTATCCTAAGAGCTTTCCCAATGTTTTTGGTCCAACAATACCATCTGCGACTAAGCCATTTGAACTTTGCCAATTTTTAACAAGTTTTTCTGTGCCTGGCCCAAAAATGCCATCTGCTGGATCTATGTTTAATTTTTCTTGTACTTCTGCAACAAGTGGACCTCTTGAACCTTTTCTAATAGTTTGATTATAATCTACTTCTGGCTCTTCAAAGTCTCCACCTAAAACATCCATTGCATGTAGATAGTGTTTTTTACGATCGTCTAATCCTATCGTGCCACCATTAATACGTTTTGTTGCGCCGACAACATCCATATCGTCACACCATTTGTTAATGTTATTAGTA
>Ga0163111_10000854_pt1 | contig 18417 bp, 8 predicted proteins | sample CRUFie1St18metaG_FD_109645 | JGI IMG/M metagenome (GOLD analysis project Ga0163111, IMG submission 109645) | Marine microbial communities from the Costa Rica Dome - CRUD Field 142mm St18 metaG | ecosystem: Environmental > Aquatic > Marine > Oceanic > Photic zone | place: Costa Rica: the Eastern... | reverse complement strand
TGGACGCTGGTAACAAATTTTTGATTGGCCCCACGTCCGAGGTGTCTAACCGGACGTATACCCTCACCTACCTGCAGATGGTGTGGTGGTTGTGGTTTTCTCGCGGTCGTCGCTATGACCAAAATTTTGACAGCCACGAACTGGCCCGAAAGTTACTGGATCCCGCCCAAAGGCCTTCCGGCAAGGCCCAAAAAGATTTTTTGATTTACGCAGCCAGCAATTGCGTCCCGTTTCGCAACCAGGCGTACGTGGATCTCTCGTCGATTGGCGAGGCGTTCCATGGAGGCAGATGCCAGGGTACGAAAGAAACGAGCCCGAATCGCACCAAGGCCGAGAACAACATTCGACTCCGAAACTGGTGGGATAACATTGAATTTTATGGAGGTTATCGATTTTGTTTGGTAATGGAGCACGTCAAGGAACAGGCTTATATCACGGAAAAGATTCTGATGGCGTTTCTGGGGGGCTGCATCCCAATTTACTACGGTTCGACAAACATTTTTGAAATGTTCAATCCCGAATCTTTTGTGTACTACGACGTGAATAACCCAAAGCCGGCACTGGATCTGATTCGGCGTTTGGAGGGAAACAATACGGCCTATCGGGAGATGCTGAGACGGCCGATTCTCGCCAATGGCAACGAGACAATATCCAAATACTTTAGTTTCTCTGATGCCCTCGGGAGTGGCATGGTGAAGAAGCAGATCCGGACCAAGCTCGGGATGGAAGGGTACAATTTTGTGAACCACACGACGGTGAGCACTATCGACTAAAATATGGCATGGTGGAGGGGGAATGCCTTCCATTGCATTAAACACCTTTTACAACTAGAGCAAATCCCCAAGACCAGTGAGTCAACGGGAGAAGAATGATAAGTAAAACATTCAACGACTTAAAGTCGCACCTGGAAGTATTCTTATCTCACTTCAGAAACTCATTCCTTGTTTTGCATGAAGTGAATTTGAATTTGCCGCAAAAACAAAGTTATCGCGGCAAAGGGGGTCATAGTCCTTGCTTGGTTGGGAGCTGGACGATGTCTTATTGGAGCCTTAAATACAGGAGTTCTGAACAGAACTGATGCTGGAGTATGGGGGAAATCATGTCTCTTGAGCCATGGACCACCATTAATATGGGAATCTACTTTTGACCAGTCGTGCCATATCAAGAGTACGGAGGGTTTTGTGGGACTCCCACTTTGGGCGTTTACCCATTACCAAGCACGACCATCTTGCTATGCCTAAGAGCTATAGGTTATTGCTTCGGTGTGGTATGCAGTCTCTTGTGCTACGGCTAATTGTCAGAGTCCCTTTGCGATAGGGGCCATCAGATCCCAAATTTCAAGCTTTCAATTACGAGCAAACTTTTCAATGAGAACAAACTGTTACTGTTATTATCATGGTATGCGTTTCAAATATTTCTTCTTCTCCTATTTTTCCTACAGCATCTGACCACCTGATTGCGGTGTGCCAAACCACAGCAACGTCGACTTTCGAAAATTTGCTGTCTTGCATACTTCAATAATTTCTAGATCACAATTTTCTCTCCCCTGCCTGCCCAACCCATAAATAAACACGGATGCATATTTCACATATGTATGCGTGCATATATTACTATGTTGACTCCAAACCGAAGAACAGAGCTGCGATGGATTTTTGTCACCACAAGATGTAATAACAAAAAGGTCGTTGGCGTTGTGTTATCTCCGTTTGATCCATAATCCTTTTACTTTACCTGATACTATTAAACTTATATCAGATTATTCCAAGGAGTCCTTGCAACCTTTTCTGAAGTCTCGCGTCTCAAAATAACAAATATCCTATACCCTATGACGCCTTTTCTTGGTTACCTATGAGAATATCTTTGTACGACAGCCGACGCGTAAGCTTCGGGTGCACAAATTCCTTTTTTATACCAGGACAATCAGAACTGCGTTCCGAACTTGCATCAGTACTCAAATGATCAGTTTTATCTCCATTCCCAAGAATTGGATGATTCTTTTGTAACAGCTTCAAATCTTCACACTGGCTATCTGTGCTGTGTTCCGATTTGTCATCAATCTTTGGAGGAGCTCTACTGTGCTCCACATTGTTTGGAGTATTTTGATGATCGCCGGTTTCATTGTCATCATTGAACTCAAACTCATTGCCATTACTCGGAAGACAATCGTTATCGTTCGGGTTTTGAGAATTGTTGTCGTCATCGATATTTATTTTGTGCATCATTTGGTCGTGACCAGAACCTTCACACTCATCGTCTTCCACGGTGATTTCTTCTTCTGATAATTCTATAACTACTTCTTCTTCAAAAGAATCATCCGATACAATTATCTCGTAACGTTTGCTGCTTGTGTCGTTATTTTCGGAGATGTCATTCAAGAGCTCTTCGAAGTACTCTCCATCTGTTTCTGATTCTTCGATTATTTCTTCTTCTGTTCCACTTCCGCTGTAGGTCTGATTGGGCAGGTTTGGAATATCTGCGACGATACCATCAAGAGTTTCTTCATCTTCATCTCCGTCCGTGGGAACTTCAGAATTGTCATTGTCACCGCTCTTTAAAAGACTTTCTTTGCTAAACCGCCGCCGTCTTCTACCAATTGATGCATAAGACGTTCGTCGTTGTTGTCGTTGGAACTGTTTCGACGGCAATGGAGCAAAAACAAGCTGTATTCGCTTGAGTGCCTCGTCATCACTTACGTTCGTGTCGGACTCATCGCCAAGTACACTTAGACTTGATACTGTATCATTTGAACCTAGGTCGTTCAGCGTAAAAGCAGATTCAAGTGTTCGGTAACTACCATTGTCGCGTGCCTCGTAATTAAAATTGGAATTACTACTATCATCACTATCGTCCTCGTCTTCGATATCATCACTGATTTGAATAGAGTACCTCATGCTGGGATCATAGGGGATACCACCATCCGAGTAATAACATGACGAGGAGTCGGAGCCATCACTTTCTTCCTTATTTGAAAGAAGAGTGTCGGAGTTGATTGTAATTTCGGTAAAACAGGAGTGAATTGTATGGCCGCTACTCGATAGAATGGGCATAGCTCGGTGCCCGGAAGTACTTGATACAGGCGCATTCAATTCACTGCTCACACTGTTATTATTATTATTGTTGTTGTTGTTGTTGTTGCTGCTGCTGTTATCCGTATTTCCAGCTGGCAGTGATGACAAAGGCACCGAATACTCCATAGAACTTAGACTATTCCGACGACGTCCTGGTCGAGCAAAACGTGATCTTTGTCTAGGGGATGCGGTCAATATTTGCGTTTCGATTCTATTTATGGGAGTTGAGTTGTTCGGAGACGTCATACATAATTTTTCCTCCATAGGACTCCTATCAGTTTTCAGAGTTTCGACACCAGTACCTCCCTGTGACGAGAATGGAAGAGAAAAAACTCTACAATCCAAACTTGCTCGACGAGCTCTAGCGGCACGAATTCTTGTTGATTCACTTCTGTTGAAGCCACGATTGCCATCATCGTGCGAAGGCATCGCGCTCATTTTATCTGCACTTGCACTTCTATCCTTCTTTTTGCTTCCCCGTGGCGACAAACTGTGCATGATGTCGATGGAATCAAAACTCTTCGGACGTGTGAATGTTGAGCTCTTTCGTCGACCAGAACGATTGCCATTCTTCGGAGACTTTATTCCCAACATTTCTTCGACAGACTTTTCACCATTGGTATGGTTGCTATCACTTTTCGTTAACTGTGACGACAAACTGTCGCCAAGTTGAATCGAATCAAAACTCTTCCGAAACAATGAGCTCCTTCGACGACCGGAACGAGAACCACTTCTTGGTCGAGATATGGTTATTATTTGAGTTTCAGGAACATTGTTCGGAGACGTCATAGATAGTTTCTCTCCTATTGTCTTTGTGCCCGCTGGTGCGCTCTTGTCCAAGGACGACGCCGGAGGCGTTTGTTTTGTGCTCGGAGAGCCTTCCATTATCCGAGGCGTTCGGACACTTTATTCAGTAACAGTCCGTTTTCGATCGCTAATCTGCCACAGTTCGTTTTATGGTTGTCCTGAAGTGACGGGGCAGGAGCACAGGCGAGGGTTTCTCGTTCGATGATGCTGTAGTGTTTAACAAGATGCTCCCAAGTACATTACGACCAACTGTTGATAGTAAGCGGAAACAATAGGATAATAATTATGGAGACACAAGTTGCAGCCTTCGCTCAACGCACGGACATAATTTTAGTCGAACGAGTCTATTTTCTGGTAGTCCGTCCTTCATCCGTTTCACTATATGTCTCGGTTATAATCATTTTCGTTAGAACCGCTTCTACCTGTGTGGTATGATTTTATTCGTGCTTTTAGAGAACCAACGTATCCTAGTTTCGGATGAAAGCATTTTGGATTGTCTGGAATTAGAATCAATGTTTCATACAACGTTGCCGCTGCAGTGGAGGAGCGGGATTTAATCCTGCTGATGGACAATTCTCTTTCGCAACTGAATGTTGGCATAATCGCTGTTGCTGGTAACGAAAAAACGAGCAAGAAAGAACGCCGTCACGAAAATCTCAGTGATCTGAAAAGTTGTCGCAAAAGTACCAATCGTACTCAAGAGAAAGGAAAGTCAGATATGGACCTGGAACAAGATGACTCAGAAGAGGGAAACAATAGGAATTTAACGTGCACAAACATTCCTGGTTCGTTGGCACCAGAAAGGAAAATGCCGAGCCTAACGAAAGATACATCAAAAGAAGAACAAGCCAGTCAGCAACGAACAGACTCAAATTTAGATGATAGAATGGACATAGAAGATTATCAAGATGAAAAATTTCACAAATCTCTCATTGATATGACATTTGATAACGAAATGGATTGTTGTGACGAAATTGAAGATGATAGAAAACACAACTCTGTTGACACATCATCAGCATCATCGTCGTATCCATTAGATGGGCGATGGCAAATGAGTTGGACATTATACCCTGCAAACTCGACCACCTTTACAGTGCACAAACATATCTTTGAAATGTTTGATCATCCATGTGAAATTATGTTGGTAGGTCCAAAGGAATGCACTTGTCCTTCTTTTCAATGGCCTGTGGCAGTAACTTCAGCTGAAAATCGTGTCTTCCAACAGAGCAAGACGGTAATATCATCCGGGGTAGAGACTACTAGGATCGAATGGACAACCACAGATCCACAATATGGTGAGATTAAATGGACAAAATTAGGCACAGTTGAATGTAAATCTGAAGGTTTCGAGGTAAACAACGATGATGTAGTTTCACCCTACCCATTAGATGGGTATTGGGAATTGACTTGGAAGACATATCCTTTGGAACCAACTGTCTTTAGAGTGCAGAATAATTGCTTTGAACTCTTTGACTATATGTGCGAAATAAAGCCAGGACAACCTGAGAACAACTATTGCCCTAGTTTCCAGTGGCCTGTGACTGTCTCGTCTATCGAAGCCCCCATTGTCCAAGAAAGTAAATCAAGCCTTCCACCTGGTATGAAACAAACGGAATGGCCAACCAGTATTACCTGGACAATTTCGGATCGAGATTACGGAGAAGTCACTTGGACTCGAATCGATGCTTCTTCCGAACCATCTTGCATTCGTAAGCAAAAACGTAGCTGGCAATTGCTAAATGAATTAATGAAAAATGAATCAATCAAAAGGAGGAAAGAAGAGGAAGAGTTGGAAATGAAGTCAAGTGTTCTAGGTAAATCTTGGGATCTGGTCGAGAAAGCGATCGCATTAGAGACCGAAGACTTCAAGACTATTGCGCGAGATGATATTCTGTACTTAGCCAAGCGTCTCTTGGAGGCTCAAGCAGACTTTAAAGAAAAAAAAATACCTTGCCATGTCGACATCGCTTATCACCACACGCAGAGCGCAAATCTAGAAACAATTCGAACAAATGGACTTTTGTCACGAAACGAACGAGACCAGCGAAATGTCTATAGTGCAACATTCAATGGCAGTGCATACGGCGATGGTATATATTGTTCAACTAACCCTTGGAAGTATGCTTGCTCACGTTATGGAGACACAACAATTTTGCTGGCACGAATGAAAGGATTTGAAAAATCCGTTGGCTCCTATAGATCATTGAGTGGATCTAATGAAAATGACTTCAACACTTTAAATGTCTTGTTTCAAGATTTTTGTGTTCTTCAAGGTTGTAAGCAATGCATACCACTATTTCGATTCGAGGCAAAATTTCTACGGAAACACGGGGTTGATGATTTACATGATGCCGAATACTTTCGTCAGAAACTTGCAAGCTTCCAGAGAATAGTTCAAAATCTTCTTGATCAAATTTTCAATGACAACATTCATACTGAAGTCGACACAGCATGGGCAGATAACTCGTGGACTACTCTTGGCAATGCTTGGGCGCCCCAGGGTAACCAAACACTACCGGTTGCAATGAGTAATACTGCTAGGTTAGTGACTTTGACAGGTGTGATATTGATGAATCTTGTTTTGAATCGTTTGGTTTTACCTCCTTAATTTTCTAATTTATTGTTGTTATTGTTGTCTTGAAAGTAATAATACCACTCAAACAGGAATCACAACGACAACAACAAGTCATTTAACTGTCAAAAGTATCGAGAATTGCAACTCTGTTACAGAGCTGAGGAAAATCATCTCCTGCAATCAACATCACGTATCCGACAACAACGCTTTCAAGCTTGTGCAGGCCGCGAGTAAAAGGCTAATGACAATCAGTCCTAGTGCTTCGACGAGTTCTTTTCTAAGGTCTTCATTCCAAATTCAACAGGCTACAAAATTTGTAAAGTCTTCGTCCCAATTTCAACAGGCTACAAATTACAATCTTCCTATACAGCCCAGTATGTTCGCTCCAGGGCGCAATGGACAAAGGCCCGTTGTGCAACAGAACGTACAACAGAATACGTACAAGAATGTGTGCCAAAATATGCAATCATTAGGCAGCATCTCGCAACCCTCCATCAGTTCTTCAACTTCCATGACAGATATTGTTACATACGTTGCACCCGATAGTTTGGCAGGACTAGAACCTGGAGACTTTTGTAAGCCCCTCCTGACCCACGATGCTCTAGTTGCAGGTTGTACGATCTGTAACGAGTCACTCTGGAAGAAGGGTAAAGGTAAAGTTGTCCGAATAGCGAAATGTGGGCATTTATTTCACCGCACGTGTGTCGAAAAATCAATGCAACAACAACCATACTGCCCCATTTGTTCCGTTCCAATTAGCAGCAAGACCTGGCGTGGAAAAATGCCATCGGGCTCTATGAAAATTTCGCATCTTGCGAGTTCATGCGCCGGCCATGAAGGGCATGGGACGATTGCAATTCATTACCAAATTCCTTCTGGCTTGCAAAAATCCTACCATCCCAATCCAGGTGGAAATTATCATTCTGTTGACCTTTTTGCATACATTCCCGATACGCTCGAGGGCAAGAAATTGGTAGTGCGCCTCAAGTTTGCATTCTCCCGTGGCCTTACGTTTTCTGTTGAGACTTATACCAGAATGGACAGTCATATGGTCTGGGGCAATACAGTGTCTTTGGATTTAAATCACAAGCACGGCCAAAAATCTGGTTCCTATCCCGATATGTCCTATATTTTGAATTCTAACATTGCGCTAGATCGTTTACACGTTCCATCCTCGAATGATCTTTGTACTCAGAATGCCCCAACACCAATTACCAGTCTGGTTCCGACCACTCTGCAGCATCAAATGCAGACAATGATACAACAGCAAGTGGCGGTGACCCAGATTGAAGCGACCACGCAACAGCAACAAAAAGGTAAACCCGAGAACTCCCAAGCTTCGTTAACGAATGTACAAGCACACGCAATACAAAATCCAGCTTCGTTTATGCCACCAAAGACTAGTGAAAGAAAACCACCTCCGATGCCAGTAATCGCAAACAGTAACAAATCTGGGACGTCGGATTCCTCCGCAGCAAAAATGGAAGAGAAAAAGCATATCAGAGTGGTAGTCAGAAAATCGAATGATTGCCAGTCTCCATCACCTCAATTGAAACATCTTCAGCCAGATCTCAGTCGTGAATTGAAAGATAAAAGCAACGAAGCAAATAAAAAATTGGATGCTTTGCTTTTCATTCATGATGTCGAAAAAGAATTTGGCAGTAATCATCCCGTTTACACCAAATTTATGTCTCTTGTAAAACAGAGCAAACGTGGAGAAATTGATATCCCAAGCGTAGTCGTGCAAGTGACAAAACTCTTTGGCCGAAATAATCGTTTGCTTTTAGGTTTCAATAACTTTTTGCCAGAGGGTTACCCCTCACTCGTTGTTCCAAGGATAAACCTGGCGGATAGCGCAATGGCGTCAATAGAGACAGAAGTTGTGGGACAAGCTCCCAAATAATTGCCAGCAAGGAAGAGGGGGAAACTCCATATCATCGATGACTCGCATACGAGCAAAAGCATGGCAGTTTGCTATCAAAATTTTCATCTCTGATGGGAGTAGCATCTCCCGATTCTATAGCCCTGATAGAAGCTTATCGTCTTCATCTGAAGATTATCCCGAAATGCTGCTGCAAGAAGCACAAACGTTGTTTGACAAGACCACCAAAAAAGTACAAACTATCACTTGGACGAAAGCTATCACAGCAGCAATTGTATGCAATTAAATACGACTTTCAAGCTTGAACCCTCGCGTACTATTGTCTGCAAATTTTTTCTTAAAAGATGTACCGGTAGTAAAGTTATCAGTTATCAATCTTGTTCTATTCTATCAACAAAAATGTGAATAAATATGTTGCTTATCGATGGCATTCGCTGTCAATGACACTATTCATGATTAGAAATATTTGATGCATCTGTACAGCAGGATCGTCGAGACTATGACAACCCCACTAATTCAGATACTTGGCTATAGCTCGATTATTGTTCAGTGTCGGTTTCTATTGAAAAGATTCCAATATTTCATCCAGATTCTGGTGGTAATGGTAGTGTTGATGGCTGTGGACTACAGCTGGCAACAACAGAAGCAATCATAATGAGACAGCCACCACAAAGTTCTTTCACCGATGGGGTCTCTCCTAGAAGAACAAACCCAAGAAGGGTGGTGAATACGGGCTCCATTGACAGTATTACATTAGATTCGGCTGCAGGAACAGAAGATTGAGCTTTCTGTTGAAATACATCGGCAAGGGTGCACGGACCAAGCGCGCTGTAGAACAGAATCAACCAGGCGATTGGATCACTCTTCCATCCTTTCCACAAGCTAACACCGTCGTCGGTGCTCGCACTTTCTTCGTCACTGTTGTGAATTCGGACCACTAACGAAAACAACATCCATAGAGTGTATAATAGCGCTAGAACAATGTTCTTTACAAATTGCGTCATTGTTTCATCAAAGAATTCCCCCCAGGCACTCAATCTATAAATATACAAACTCCAGCAAAGTGCCGCCAACAAACAACACCAATCGCCCCAAGTGAAGGTAAATGATGGCAAACTATTATCCTCGTTGTCCTCTGCGTTGTCTATTTGTTGTGCCTCGGAGTGTGATAGGACAAACAATCCCGTCAATGCCAAAAAGCAGGCGATCCAGACACGTTTGCTGACTTTTTGTTTCCCAAAAATTACCGATACCAAAGGTGTAAAAACCACACTCATTTGTACCAAAAAAGAGGCCCTCGCACCTTGTACAGCAACAAGACTCATGTTGATAAGGGCCTGGGTACCAAAATTCAAAAAGGCGAGTTCCACAGCAAACCTAAAAAACGACCGAGAATTGTTGCGGTTGCTATCTGCAATATGGCTCACGTGTCCCTTATCGGAAAAATCAAACATCCCAAGGCATCCCTTGTTGCTACTGCTATTATTGATGTATTTGTTCCTCCATAATAGGGGTAGGAAACAAAGAACAGCAAACCAACCCTGGATCGTTGAAGAAGCACTAGCCGTGGGTGGATTGGGACGGGCAAAGACGAGTCTCATGCTGATGTTGAGTGACCCGTAAACTACAGCCAATATTAGCAAAATCATGCGGCCTCTTTGAAGTAAGATCCAAGACGATTGAGACGTCGAAACGTTTCTAGAATGTGCGGAGCCATCTGACACGGCAGTCTCTGTTGTCCCTGTGGTGTTCATAGAATCATAGTCACTTGCATTTCCTAGTGCCACGTTTCTAAGATTTCTCCTTGTACCTTTTCCACCGGTTTCATCTAATAAATGGAAAGGTGATGACATTTTGGGATTACTTGTTTGATATTTCGTTTCTCTTGTTTCGTTTGTTCCAAACGCTGAGTCCTGTTTCCTGGTTTTACGAAAACGATGAACGAGGGGAAGGCTATCGGACGGCGCCAATGTCGAATTGTTGTAATTTTTCTTTTCCGAATGCGGGCCATGCAAGAGTTTTCTCATGCCGTAAAATATGTTGGCTGCGACTCAATCATTTATTCGCCTCTCTATTCACAAACCTGCATTCGTTGGATTTAACCCCGCGTTTCGAATCCTCCGTTTGTCGCTATGCTACGGATTGCTACGTGTTGGTCCCTGGCTTTGAATCGAAATGAAATTCACAGATATGTTTGCAGCAGTAGAACGTTTGTGAGACAACACACAAATGAACTCGATCAAGTTTGAACAATGATGTTCAGAGTTGCAACGGAAAACTGCCGATAAACTCTTAATCACGAGCGATTCGTGAATTAATCGTCATTCTTTCATGAGAACCGTTCATAACAACAACTTTCGATTCTTGTTTGTCGCCCGCACTGTGGTTACTTCACAAACAAGCCTTGAAGCTGGAGACGACTCTTGTTCGTCTCTGTTGATTCCTGCGTTAAGGTCATCTTTGGCTCCAAAAGCTTCAGAATGACGCCAACCGCATCATCCTCTCCATCGATCGAGGAAGATCTCGATGCATCCTCTTCTTCGAATGTTCCTCTGAGCCCCCCTGCTTCTGCCAAATCCGGGACAAACCCAGCCATCGCCAAAGAAGACCTGATCGAGTTGATTAGGGCCGTTAAATTTAAGAATCCAGATTTTTCGCAACGCCAGGTCTATCAAGAAATCGTCACCGAAATTCCCAAGAAATTTCCGCAGTATGCGGATTCGCTGAATCAAGAGACGCTCTGCCTTAATGATGTCAAAAAGGCATGGAAGAAAGCAATACTCCAACAACAGCAACCGTCAAAAGCCACAAACAACGACAATAGTGATTTGGCGGAGCGACTTCGGAAAATGAATACGACTCCGGAAGTGTACACCGTCGGTTTGAACAATAATACTAGTACGGAAGATCTATCGTCGACGGGCAGCAATGTTGCCAAGGATTACGTGGCACGATTCCTCGAAGAGCAACAGGCTGAGAGCAGCGCACAGCAACGCCAACTGCTAGAAGACTATGTACATGTCTTTCTTGACGTTCCTGCAGATGTATCGGTTACAAAAAAGCCACACCAAGCACTTATCAACTTCCAATCCAACAAGACAAGTGCCACCAAGGTCGCGTCAGGAAAGGGCAACAAAAAGAAACAACGGGGAAACGCCAAAAAGAAAAAGAGTCCGGCGGCTGCATCCCAGGGTGTCGTATCCACTACACAAGCTATGCCTATGCCACCGCCACCCTTTGAGGACGCGATCATTGTCAAGATACAAATGGCAGCACCCATGAATGAACACGACACGGCAAAGCACCCAATGCTGCTGTACGACCAAAGTCGAACCTATAAAACCTTTGTTCATCCTGATGGTATCCTTACGGGAGAGGGAAGTGCTACTACAGCATCACCCGATGCTCCAGCTGACGGCTACTCCAGGCTGGCGCGTTGGATTCGAGCCCAGGGCACCGAGGGCGCCCTCGGTGCCACCGGTGGCACAAAGGCCTACTTTTATGGAAGGCTGACAAACGCGAGCGCAAAAGCGAATCGAATACTGAGCATCTATGTAAAGTCGCTGGCCCCTCCGGAAGCCCAGACCTTCTAAGCACCGATCAATTAAGGACAAGAATTCAAAAGTTCAATTCCTTAAAACAATATATAATTTTTAACGGATAGAATAGATCGTAGGTTCACTTCGTATCGCCGGAATTGCTCCTTCCACAACTTCTAATGCTGTTAAATTTAATGATACAAAGCTGTAGTGATTCATAGCATAATATTGGGTATAGCCATTTAATATGGATTGGCGATCTTAGTTTCCAGAAAATCGAACAAAACACTCCTACACCTTGCTATAGCTATTTTTATAATTATCTCACACCCAATCAACGGGGGATTTGAGTATTTGCATCAGCCGATCTTCTTCGCTGTCTGGTTCAATTTTGTGGTTGTATTCCCAGGCAATCAACGGCGGTGCCGATACCATTACACCCTCGACGCGAGGATTTGCATTCGCCAGCCCAAATTTCACTCCACGATCGTACAAAAGATTGAATTCCAAATACCGCCCCCGACGCAACAACTGCCATTCGCGTTGTTTGTCGGTATATTCGAGGGACTGGCGTCTCTCGATAATGGGAAACCACGAGGGCATCCAATTCGATGTCACGTCCTTCACGAAGTTCATGGTCGTTGGTGTGGCAGGCAGGTCGTCAAAAAACATTCCCCCGACCCCACGGTGTTCGCTTCGAGCCGGCAAATAGAAATAATCATCACAAGCTTTTTTCATTGTTTCATAGTCAATCAGTGAAGTTGGGCCTGTGGCATTCTCGTTTTCAGTATCCTGGTATTTTTCGCACAAATTCTTCAATTCCTTGTGGAAAAAAGAGATGTCGTCATCAAACAGGTAATATGGAGTCAAATCTGATCCACCACCAAACCAGGCTAACGTTTTTTTCGTCTCATTTGTACTGCCACTAGAATCGGTTGATGGCGTCGATGATTCGACTAGAAATATCCGCACATCAGAACGAAAGGTGGGAACCATGGGCGATCGTGTGTGCAAAACCATGGAAAGCGCCGCCGCACAGTAGGTATCGCCTTCCTTAATATTAATGGAATCGACATTCTCTTCTTGGCGACCTCGAATTGATGCTGCCCGATCGGCAGTTAATTTTCCGTTCTTTATCACAGTTAATGAACAAGCGCCTTTTTCGACGATATTACCTTTCTGGATCACTCGCGTGATTCCTCCACTACCATTGATTACTTTATTAATGTCGTTGTTTTTGGCTGTGTCATTATCGTTTAGAAAGGCACCCCAGCAATCCTTCGTGAACATGTGCTCTGGAACATCCCCATCACTGTCAGATGATTTTGAATGTTCGCGTTCAAGATTTTCGATTTCGCCGATGATTTCACTTTGTTTCGAAATTAGAAATGACGCGAATTCATCAAACAGTATGTCAGAAGGTAAGAATTGAGAGATTTTGACGCCCTCCCCTTTTGCGGTTGTTGGTTCGATTGTATCCCTAGCTTCCGAAGCGACTACTGTGCCGCGGTGATTTGGATGTGTCGGCGGGGAAGAATTTCTTGGTGCCACGAAACCAGATGCAAACGAAAGGTGGTCATTGGTTGTTAACAGCTGCACCAGTAACGATACAGTAGAGATAAATGAAGCTCCGTTCGATCTAACTCCAAGAGCCAAGGCCACCATCGTTTAAGTTGTCACAGTTTTGTTGGGAGGTTGTTCGACTTGAATGCAGAAATTGTGAGATCTAAAATTGAATGCTTTCACGTTGAATGTCGAAAGAACAAGTACGCGCGGTTTTTTTTTGAGCTGTACGACTGAAAGGAGACTGAAGAGAGAATGAGTGGATGAGTTGACAGCCCTTTTACTTCGTAAAAAGACTCATAAAATTGCAGAACTTTTTGGAAGGCTTGAAAGGAGATCCGACAAGACGGAATGGTCCCAGTCGAAAGATCATCAGCGTCGATAGCAAATATCGATTACGGGGTGGCACAAGAAAACTCTGTAAGCACGTCGTTTGGGCTCCTGGATCTTTTCTTGGGAGGAAGTAGCACAACAGCCAACACTTCGATACGAACCCCCGAAGCAGCTTGGGATTTCCTAACGGTGAAAGAATTTGTAAATTTGCGGTGTGTTTCGAAAGCCTATCGCTACAGACTCGAGGAACACTTCGAATACTTATACTGCCGTGATGGACGGGATTATCACGTCCCATATCCCGGATTCCCTGGTCTTTTGAGGCACGGCGATGAACGACTGGACGACAATTTCGACAAGAACGCCAACGGGAATGCTATAAGTTTCAACGACCACAACCGAGCAGGATTATATCCCCACCAGCTCGCGAGCCTACGAGCTATGCACCAAATGGAAAAATCCGGTCAATTTGGCGTGGCCTTTGGGGCACTTCGGGGAGGCGTTCTAGGAGATGCGCCTGGGCTCGGGAAGACCATCACTACCCTTGCATTAATAGCATCGACAGCGGGAAGGCGACCGGTGAATCCGCCCCAATTCTGGGACACCACTGGAATTAACGAGGGATGGAAGAATTTCCGAATAAACCCAGCGGCTAAGACAGAAATACTCAAGTGTATAAGACCCATAAGACACCGGTTAACTTTAGAAGAGCTAAAAAAACTGTCACCGCCCTTCCAGGACGATGATTTCCCATCACTAAAGAGTTTTAAGGAATATTTACGACGCCTTCTGAGGGGAAATAGTATGCGACTAATTGCGAGTCGTGCCGAATGGGAGTTGGTCAGACAAAACTTGCTAAATTTGCAAATCGGCATGGACAGGAAGAATAGGAAACTATTGTCCTCGCAGCGTGGACAGCGCCTATTATTGGAACGAAAGCTTATCCCCACGAGTGCTACTCTATTGGTGGTTCCAGACGCTCTTTTTGAGCACTGGTTTCAGCAAATTCAAGAACATTTGTATTTGCCAATGTTTGCTGAAAATGAGGACAAGACTTGCTCCGGCAAACAAAAAGATTCAAAACAAATTGCTCGCGGGGTAGTGTATTTAGATGGACTCGGAGATCTTGCCGATGTTACAGTTGGTGATAAGGGACTAGAAAACACGAGTGCCCTAAAAGAGCGGGTTTTGTTTGCTGATCAACTTTCTGGTTATCTCATCGTTATTGTCACGTTCAAAAGGTGTCGCAAAGAAGTGCTAACAGGTCATGCAGGCTCTAACGAGGAAACTGCAAAGCATAGGAAACAAAGCAAGAAGAAGAAGAAGAACACGAAAAAGCAGCGACGGCAACCTTGCGCTCCATCATTGCCCCAATTAGCAAACCCGCATTCGGTCCATTGTTCACCACTCCTGCAGCTTCGGTGGTTACGACTGATGGTGGACGAAGGACATCAACTCGAAACGGACGATAATCTCGCCGAGTTTATTCACCAGGTTGCCGCCGAACGACGTTGGGTAATTAGTGGCACCCCTGTAACGGGTAATGAAGACGATCCGAAATATAGTAACACCGCACTTGACCAATTGCAAAGAATTTTATATTTTTTGCGCCATCCAACTTATGGTATTTCAAAATCACGAGATGTGGTGAAAACATGGGAAATAGAAGTAAAGAAGCCTTTTCTCTCGAGACAGAGTCGCAAAAACCTCCTTGATATCTTAAGAGAAATTATGGTCATGCATCGGAAGGAGGACCTTAAGCTCCCGGAGCCAATCTTTCGCCAAATCGAGAGAGAAGTTGATATTCCTCCAGCAGTCGAAGAAGGGATCATTGCCGGTGAAATGAATTCTTTGTACGGCATTCCAACAGCACTCGAAACATATCTTCATTCAGTACATTTCCAATCCCTCGTCGACGATGCCCAGGCAACTTATGTTGTGAATGCAATGAAAGCAGCCCGTGAAAATTTAAGAAAAATCTGCAACAATGCAACTACATACACTCCTTCAAGTAAAGTTGATCGTCGTCCAATCAAAGGGGTAGTGTATTCATCCAACAACAAGGATCTCTTGTCAGTGACTGATTCCATCCTAAGGAAAGTCCCTGCTGAAAGCGTTGCAGAGCTATATGCAGATTCTTCGATTGGAGATATGAGCGCCGAACTAGAACGCTTCCGCCACGGAAACAAAATGTATCGGACCTGCCCTATTTGCAAAGGTGAAAATACCCTGGTTGATTCCCGCTGCAAAAACGATCTCATGGAAGTTGTATCCACAACTACAAATGAACGGTTCTTGATAGAACCGATTCGAATTTTGTCAACGCTGAATGTTCCTCTGTCACGCCTTGCTGGCGAGCAAATGAAGAATTATTGGGTCAACCGAAAGTTTTGGAGGGTTGGTGACAGGCTTTTGATAGATATCCGAGAATCTCATCCACTGCTTCCAAAACGAGAATCTGATGATATCTGGAAGAGTTATGGAGCAGACAAATGCAAGGCTTATGCACTTGCAGACCAATACATGGGGTTCGATTGGTATTTTGGTCCCCTTCCGGACAATAATGGTGCCAGCAACGACCTGCCCGTTACAATGGAAGTAATCTTGATGAAGTGGCAGCGATGCGGGGACTTTCATCGATCCAGGTGGTATCAGGGCCCGAAGTTATTGGATGCGCCATCACAGAAACGGAAGGAAGACGTGTTCTTGTTGTGTCTTGACGCGAAACTGGCACACGGATTGGATTTGAGTTTCGTCACCCACATATTCCTCCTCGAACCGATCAACAATGCTGCTCTACTAGAGCAGGTGACATCTCGTGCCCATCGGCTAGGCGCTACTGGTCCAGTCACAATTGAGACAATAAACGTCTTCTTCAAGTGCTCCGAGTACTTTCAACAAAAACTCGCTTCGTCGCTCTCCTCAAAGCAGCAGCTAGAAAGCCAAGATTCCAACAAGAAACGGAAGGATTCCGACGAGCTAGCACTGATTCACGGCAACCAAAACCGAAAGAAGAATCTGACCAGGATTGTCTGCGTTCATTGCTACCGACAATTCGATTCGTACCCCTTAGCAGAAGAACATGAACGGAAGCTGTGTCCCCGAAATCCAGATATTTGCATCGTGGCGGACAAGTTCCATTTATCGTCCGTCTACAGAGAGATTCGACCTCCCTTACCGGTATTGTCGTCATCGGTCGAAGCACAACCATAGTGGCAGTTTATTTTTTAGAAGAATTCAAAACAAAAATAGTGTCATAGTAGCAGAACCAAGAGGATTATATGATGATGGTTCTATGCTGCATAGATAGAATGTAGGCAGCAATCTATAGAAAATTAAGATTTCTATATTCATGATACTTTAATCTTGTTAGTATATGATTGTTGTAGTGTCAACCAAAAGTAATGCTACTATTAGTCATTTATTTGAAGACTGATACAGTATAGAAATAGGCTTCAAAAGCTTTTTCTCTTTTAAATGATAATTATTAAATATTTCTTACAAAACTAGTAAGTAAAGGGACCAAGGGATTCCCATTACAGTACCATTTACCAATCTTACAATTCTTAGCTATCTTTCCCTAGACTTCTTAGTAATAATCACAGGCTACAATGGTCGTATTATGTCATAATAACACTCGAACTAGGTTTGATCCCGAGCATAGAATGAACGTCTTCAAGAGAATCCAATTCCGAATCCGCACGCGACTCGCGGATCATTAGGTTTTGTGGTTGAGGCATTGTTTGTGGAGCCAGACGACCTGGGGTAGACATATTGGAAACGGGCGTCTTAAGCGCCGAACCGGAAATTCTTCGCTGTTGTTCTTGCTTTTCTTCATACTTTTTGATCTCCTCTCCGTCCTTGATGTATTCCGCCAGGTCGTGAACGGTTCGATCATTAGTGGGTAGCATCGCTGCAACACATCGCACAAGAAGGGTGACACCCTTTGAAGTGTAGCTCATGGTCTTGTGCGAGGAAGACAAAGTCGACTCCTGCCTTGCCATGGAAGCACCCAATTTGTCGAGGTCGTGCCGGGCATCACCTAACTCTCGGTGCAATCCCTGTACGGATTCGTTTGTGCCATCGAGTTTTTTCGAGAGGTCGTCCTGTTTGTTTGATACGATACCAATTTGCTCCTCGAGGACGTTTTTCACTTGCTCAATGGAAGAAACCAGGAATTTGCTAGTCTTGGCAAAGAATTTGCGTGTTACGGGGAAGAATTCCTGCACGTACTCAGGTAGAGCGTTTGTCAGGGCAAAATATCCCAACCAGCACGCCGTCCCACCGACTACAACTTTGATAGCCAATGTAACGATTTGGTTCTTGCCATCCGAAGAAGGGGTCTGATGGATAACAATGGTTTGGGGTTGGCTCGCCGCTTTCGCTACGGCTTCCGAGTCGATTGTTGGCACGTTAAATCCTGTCATCTGCTTCGCCAGTGAGGCAACGGAAAAATTATCACCCAGGAGTAATTTAGCCTGCTCGGGGAAGGCATACATTGCACCTAGAGAGATTGTAACCCATTGTCCCGCCTGAGAGCGAAGCAAAAAGGCCAAAGGGCCTCGAGCTGCGGCTGACATGGCTATCGGCTATTATATATTCTATCAGACTCTACTAAATGAATTGAACTGTGACGCCACTTCACTATGC
>Ga0163111_10000853_pt1 | contig 18431 bp, 20 predicted proteins | sample CRUFie1St18metaG_FD_109645 | JGI IMG/M metagenome (GOLD analysis project Ga0163111, IMG submission 109645) | Marine microbial communities from the Costa Rica Dome - CRUD Field 142mm St18 metaG | ecosystem: Environmental > Aquatic > Marine > Oceanic > Photic zone | place: Costa Rica: the Eastern... | reverse complement strand
TACTTTAGAAATACTACTCTAGTAGATGTGATGCTAAAAACAGGTAGAACTCATCAAATAAGAGTCCATGCGGCGAGCATTAATCATCACATATGCGGAGATACTAAATATGGTGATGCGAATACAAATCTTTTAATGAGAAATCTTGGATTGAAGAGAATTTTTTTACACTCCAATAAATTATCGTTTTTTTACAAAAAAAAATACAATTTTGAATCTCCATTACCAGATGATTTATCACTAGTTATTGATAAATTAAAAAATCAAATATAATATTTATATAAGAGGATATTTCAAATGAATGATAGTTTATTAAGAGATCTTATAAATTCTCTTTTAGAGGACAAAAAAGCAGAGAGGAAATATAAAATAATAACTAGAGGTGTGTTTATTACAATTTTTCTAGGTATAATTTTTCTACCTTTTTTTCTAACTAATACTAATAATTACACTCAGAAACATACTGCGCTTATCAATATTGAGGGAGTAGTGACTCCAACCGGTATAAATACCTCAGAGACAATCAAACTTGTACAACAAGCTATGGATAATCAGATGTGTGAGAATATAATACTTAAAATAAACAGTCCAGGTGGAAGTGCGACTCAGTCTAAAATTATTTTTGATGAGATTAACGAATTAAAATCTTCTAGTAAGAAAAAAATCTACTCTGTCATAGATGATGTTGGTGCCTCAGGAGGGTATTATATCGCCGCAAGTGGAAATATGATTTTTGCTAACTCTTCCAGCATTGTTGGGTCAATAGGAGTTAGACTAGACAGTTTTAATGTTGAATCTCTAGCTGAAAAATTAGGTATCGAGTCACGCACAATTTCATCAGGTGGTGATAAATTAATTCTTGATCCATTTCAGTCACTCACATCTGAGCATAAAGAGCATCTACAATCGCTAGTTACTGGCATTCATAAGGAATTTATTGATGATATAAAAATCGCTCGTGGTTCTGTTCTACAAACCGATAAAGTTTTTACTGGTTTATTTTGGACAGGTGTTCAAGCCAAAGAGTTAGGCTTGATTGATGAAGTTGGATCAATATATGACGTAAATAGAAAATATCTTAATAATTCGACACTCATTGTATACAATAAGAAACCTAACTTTTTACAAGAACTTACTCGCTCAATAGTTTCTAATTGGTCTGAATCATCGATTGGATTTACGTATTAAATGAGCTTCAAAATTTATTTGAATGATAAGATAAGTTCTTACAATCACATCCCTATAAGTAATTTTTCTTTATATAAAATTTCCAGTGAGTATAAAGAGACAGTGATTTTTCATGAATTTGAGCAGGATGACCATAAAAAAACATATGGAAAATCACTCATTATTGGAGGTGACTCTGGTTATCTGGGTTCAATAATTCTTGCAGGCCAGTCAGCATTAAAGACGGGATCTAGGTATGTTGAAGTTCTCACTACCAACGAGCATAAAAAAAGCTTAGCTGGTTTTCAAAATGAATTAATTACTAAAAATTATGATGATTTAAAAGAATTAGATTTTAATAATTATAAGGTCATTGTGTGTGGCCCTGGGTTTTCTGGAGAAGCTTGGTCAACTAAAACATATCAATTATTATCCTCTGAAATGAAATCAAATATTTTTGAATCGTTTTTTATTATTGATGCTGGTTTTCTCACACTTTTAAGTAAACATCCTTTCAAGTATGAAAAGTGGATACTAACACCTCATCATGGTGAGGCTGCGCAATTATTAGACAAATCTTCCTCATGGATAGAAAATAACAGATTAGAGGCATCTTGTTTAATCCAAAAAAAATACTCTGGGATAGTAATTCTCAAAGGGAGAGATACAATTATAAATACAGGAAAAAAGATTTTTATATGTAAACATGGTGGACCCTACATGGGCGTAGCTGGGATGGGAGATTGTTTAACAGGAGTTTTGAATTCAATGATAAGCTTACATCAAAAGAACTTAAATCATGCGATAGCATTTGCTGTAGGTTTACATTCTTATGCTGCAGATGTCTTGTTTGAGGAGAGAAAACATTTGGGTTTACTACCATCAGATGTAATTGTTAAAATGCATAAAATTATAAATGAATTGTTTTACTAAATTATGGGTAAATAATGAGAGAGTTTCTAATAGAAGATATATCTAGCTATGATTTATTTTTTGAATTAGTGAAATTCAACTCTAAAATAAATCAAGTTATTTATCTGACAGGGGAAATTGGTTCCGGAAAGACAACTCTAGTTCAAAATTACATTAAATTTTTAGATAAAAAGAAAAATGCTTACAGCCCGACTTTTTCCATTATCAATGAATATATGTTAGATAATTGCACTCTTTATCATTATGATTTATACCGGATAGAGAATTACCGAGAATTACAAGAAATTGGGATTGATTATTACTTTAAACAAAAAGCAAATCATTTAATCGAGTGGCCAGAAAAATTCACAAAATACTTACCAAAGCCTGATGTGATAATAGAAATTAGCTACATTGAGTACTTTAGAAGACTTCGTGTATTAAGAAATGAAAAATAAGAAAAAAATTTATTTTTTACTTGGTCCAACTTGTTCAGGTAAGTCAAAAATTGCACTACTATTGTCTCAGAAATATTCTTTTGAAATTATTAGTTTAGACTCATCAACTATTTACAAAGGTTTGAACATTGGAACAGATAAACCCAATAGTGAAATACTTAAGAAACATCCTCATCATCTTGTTAATATTATTGAGCCAAATGAGTCTTATGATGTTAATAAGTTTTATTTAGAGACAAGGAGACTATTGTGTGAAATTACTAATCGAGGAAGAACCCCTTTTTTGGTTGGCGGAACAATGATGTATTTTGATAGGCTTCTATCTGGAATAAATCTTCTCCCACCAAAATCAGAAGATGAAAGAAATTTTATCCAATTTCTTCTGCAGTCATATTCTCTGAGCGATATTTATCAAACCCTAAAAATTATCGATATCGATTCTTTTAATCGTATTAGCAAAAATGATAAACAAAGAATAGAGAGAGCTCTAGAGGTATATCTGCTAACTGGAAGATCAATGAGTAGTTTTTTTGGCACAAAACTCTCGTTATTTGAATATTTTGAGTGTCAAATAGTTTATTTATTACCAAAAGAGAGAAAATATCTTCACAGAAAAATAGAAGAGCGGACTTATAAAATTTTCGAGGATGGTCTTATAGACGAAGTCTCAAATCTTAGAAAAAATTTTAATCTGAATCATGACTCACAATCAATGAAATCTATTGGCTATCGACAAACTTTGGATTTTCTAGATGGCCACTTGACAAGACAGCAACTTATAGATGAATGTATTCATGCCACAAGACAGCTAGCAAAGCGGCAAATTACTTGGATGCGAAGATATAATCCAAATTTAATCATTGAAATAGACCATAAAAATCATAGGGAAATAGTTGAAGAAATAGAGACAAATTTACATTTAGCCTAAATAATGTCACTATATAAATCTAGACGGACAAATCCTCGGTTAAACAGATGCCAGAAAATCTACAAGATAAGTTTCTAAACAAGCTCAGAAAAGACAAAATTCAAGTCTCAATATTTTTGGTTAATGGTATTAAGCTTGACGGAGTGATTGAGGCGTTTGACCCATATACGATTTTACTGAGAAACAAGATTACTCAAAGTATTTACAAGCACGCTATTTCTACAATTGTTCCTTCTCAGTCAGTTAAATTAGAAATTGATGACTAGGCAAGTTTATAATAGAATTGCATTAGGAGAATAAAATGGCATGGAATGAACCAAATGGAAATAAAGACCCATGGGGTCGGAAAAATAAAAGTGGCTCGGAGATAGACGATTTAGTCAAAAGCTTCTCTAAGTTCTTTGACAATATTATCAATTCATCTGGTGGATCTGGTCAGTCGTCGAATAAAAAAAATGTTGGCTTCCTTGCAGCTATTATTATCGTAGTATATTTCTTATCAGGGGTTTATATTGTTAATGATGGTGAACGCGGAGTCGTTCTACAATTTGGTAAATTTGTTAATATCACTGGACCTGGCCCTCATTGGGTACCGCGACTAATTCAAAAATACGAAATAGTAGACGTATCGAAAATTCGGTCTGTTCAACAAAAAGCTGTAATGCTCACAGAGGACGAAAATATTGTTAGTGTTAATTTTGCAATTCAATATGACATTAAAGACGCTAGTAACTTTATCTTTAATCTAAGAGACCCTGATGAAACATTAAGAGCATCAGGAGAAAGTGCAATAAGAGAGGTTCTTGGAAAGAATAAAATGGATTTTGTGATAACAGAGGGTAGAGAAGCGATTGCAGCCTCCACCAAAGACTTATTGCAGATTGTTCTTGATGATTACGAGTCTGGAATTAACGTTCAAACTGTCAATATTCTCGAAGCTCAGCCACCTGAGCAAGTCCAAGACGCTTTTGCAGATGCCATAAGAGCAAGAGAGGATGAGCAAAGATATATTAATGAGGCAGTGGCATACAAAAATGAAATAATACCGCTAGCTAGAGGAGAAGCAAAACAGATTCTTGAGGAAGCAAAAGCTTACAAAGTGAAACTAATCAAATCAGCTGAGGGAGAAGCACTAAGATTTACACAGCTCTTCAGCGAATATGAAAAATCTCCTGTTGTTACTAGAGAGAGATTATACTTAGAATCAGTTGAATCGGTTTTAGGAAATACCACTAAAGTAATGATTGATTTAGAAGGTGGAAATAATCTTTTATATCTGCCTCTAGATAAGATTCTAGAGCAGAAGCGAACTAATGATAATGAGCAGATGGTTACCGAAAATAATAATGATAATAATTTATTAGATAAGATACGCATGAATAGACAGAGTTTTAGTAATCGTAAGAGAGATTTGTATAATGAATAATAGGAATATTGTATCAACAATTTTAGTATTAATTATTTTGATTGTGTCGTCCACTTTTATAGTTGATGAGCGTGAAGTAGCCATAAAGTTTAGATTAGGTGAGATAGTGCGATCTTATGAGGATCCTGGAATTTACCTTATGATACCTTTTATAAATAATGTAAAAAAATATGACTCTAGACTTCTCACAATGGATTCGAAGCCTGAGCAGTTTCTGACCAGTGAAAAGAAAAATGTAATTGTAGATTCATTTGTGAAATGGAGAATAACTAGTCCCGAAAATTTTTACAGAGCTTCAAAAGGTGATGAGAGAATTGGCATAAACAGGCTCTCCCAAATCATTAACGATTTAACTAAGAGCGAATTCAGTAAACGAACAATCAATGAGGTAGTGTCAGGTGATAGAGATTCACTAATGGAAATTGTTAAAAAAGAAGCGAACATTACCGCGGGCGCATTGGGTATAACTGTGGTTGATGTGCGTCTTAAAAAAGTAGATTTACCTGATGAGGTTAGTGATTCAGTTTATGCAAGAATGGTCAAAGAACGAGCGACAGTAGCAAAGGCTTTCCGGTCCAAAGGTAAAGAGGAAGCACAAGGAATCACTGCCACAGCTGAAAGAGAATCAGCAACAATAATTGCTGAAGCGTACAAAGAGGCACAGGAAATAAAAGGACAGGGTGATGCAATATCCACAGAAACATATGCTAAGGCATATAACTTATCCCCTGAATTCTATTCATTTTATAGGAGCCTTACTGCATATCGAGAATCATTTAATGAAAAACAAGATGTTTTGGTGATAAAACCTGACTCTGACTTTTTCAAATACTTTACTGATCCAGAGGGTATCTCGAAATAGATACAGTTTCATTACTTTTACTTGTTTTCGCTCTGATTTTAATCATTGAAGGAATCATCCCTCTATTATTTCCAGAGAAATTTAAGTCATTTTTGTCTTCCTTCCTTGAATTAGATGATAATACCATTAGAATAATTGGTGGAATATGCTCAATTGCAGGAGCACTAGTGTTACTTGTAATATCGTAAATTTAACATGAAAGATAAAAATTTTTTTATACCAGGCGGGATCGAATATTTAATGCCTGAGGAAGCTATTGAGTTTGAGAAACTCAAATCGAATGTGGTTGGAATTTTTAAGAAATATAATTATGAATATGTGATTCCACCAATAATTGATAATTTGACTAATCTTTTAAGCTTAAATTCCTCAGACGTTGATCAATTGACTGTCACATTTACAGATCAGATATCTGGGAAGCAGATAGGATTAAGATCTGATATTACATCTCAAATTGCCATGATAGATTATCAGCAATCAAAGTCAGGTTTATCACGCTTTGGTTATATGGGTGATATAGTAAGAATCTCAAAGAGTCTATTTGACAGAAAGAACCCATTTCAAGTTGGAGCAGAGCTTTTTGGTTGTTCGAAGAAGTCACATGACTTGGAAATTATTAATTTAATGACAGATGTAATCCATCTAACAAAACAAAGAGAGTTAACCATAGAGATTGGCGATTTGTCAGTTATTAATAAAATTATAAAATCATTAGACATAACTGAAACAGACCAATCCTATTTAGTTCAATTAATCAATACTAAATCAACTGATGAAATACAATCTTTTCTTAAACATAAAAATGTAAAAAAGAATTCTCGAGAAGGTCTTGTGACTTTAATATCACTATCTGGCGACTTTAAAGTTTTGAATGAAATAGAGACCATAGCATCAAAATTCGATTCTGACATAAGTGAAAAGATAAATAATCTCAAATATTTAGCAAAAAAAGTCAGTCAATTTTCTAAATCAATAAATGTAGTTATAGATTTGTCAGATTTGCATAGTCTTGATTATCAGTCTAGCTTAACTTTTTCAGCCTATGTCGAGAATTATAGACAAGCTATTGCCAGAGGTGGAAGGTACGTTGCATATGGTAAGTCGGGGAATCAACCAAGAAATGCTTGTGGGTTTAGCTTAGATTTAAAAGATATATTTTTTCAGATGAAAGAGGTTCGCAATGCCTAATATATTTTTAGTAGGAACTCACTGGGGAGACGAGGGTAAAGGAAAGATAGTTGATGTTTTGTCAGATAAGTCAACAGCATGTGTCAGGTTTCAAGGCGGTCATAATGCTGGTCATACGCTTGTGATTAAAGGTAAGAAGACCATCCTTCACCTTATACCATCAGGCATTCTAAGAGATTCCTGCAAATCTATAATTGGGAATGGTGTCGTTGTCTCACTAGAGGCTCTGATTGATGAAATAGATAATTTGGCAACTTCAGATGTACAAGTAGAGGACAAGCTTACAATAAGCGAAGGCTGTCATATAATTTTGCCAACTCATAAAGCACTCGATATTGCTCGAGAGAAATCTCTTGGTAAAAAATCAATTGGTACAACTGGGAGGGGAATAGGCCCAGCTTACGAAGATAAAGTATCAAGACAAGGCATTAGATTAAAAGATTTTGAGGATAAAAATTTTGAGAAAAAACTACAGAATTTAGTTAGCTATCACAATTTCATCTTAAAAAATTATTATAATGATTCTGAAGTCCCCCTTGCCAGCGTTATAAAAGATCTAGAAAGTTACTATTCTCAAGTAAAAAAATATGTCTGTAATATAGAAGAACTTCTAAATGAGGTCGTAAAGACATCTGGATGTATTTTCGAGGGTGCCCAAGGAACTATGTTGGATATAGATCATGGAACATATCCATATGTAACCTCGTCTAATACTACGTTTGCTGGATTATTATCCGGTACAGGCTTAAGCCCAACAGATATTGAGTATTCGTTAGGTATTACAAAAGCATATACAACCCGAGTAGGCCAAGGACCATTTCCCTCTGAGCTTGACGGAGAATTAGGAAAAAATATTGCCAAGTGGGGCGGAGAGAAAGGAGCAACCACGGGTAGAGATAGAAGATGTGGTTGGCTAGATACTAAAATCCTTCGCAAGTCGATAAAACTAAATAACATTAATGGTATTGCACTAACAAAACTAGATGTTCTTGATAAATTGGATAAAATTAAAATATGTTTAAATTACGGAGAAATTGATTATAACTCAATGAGTGTAGATGATCTGGAGTATTTAGAGATGGATGGTTGGCAACAATCCACGTCAAACGCTAAGAGTTATGATGATTTACCAAAAAACGCAAAGTTATATATTGAAAAAATTGAAGATATTTGCTCTACCAGTATTGTTTTGGTTTCCACTGGACCGGATAGAGAGCAAATAATTTACAGAAATAAAATTTTCGAGTGATGGTAAATTCTAATAATTTAATTTATGGTTTACATACTTGTACATCCGAAATTAAGACAAACCCATCTTTTATAACAAGAATATTCTTAATAAAAAACTCAGCTAACAAAAGTCTTTTAGCTATACTAAATTTGGCAAAAAAACATAAAATAAAGGTAATTAAACTAGATAGAGATGAGCTATCTTTAAAATGCAAGTCATCCAAACACCAAGGAATTGCTCTCGAGCTAAATCAACATAAGAGTCCTCCTACCCTAAATTTTGACTCGTACTTACAAAGTACATCAAAACCTCTTATTTTGATTATTGACAATATTCAAGACCCTCATAACCTTGGTGCGTGTATTCGAACTGCTAATGCATCAGGTGTGCAATTTATTATTAAAAGAAAGTCTAATTCTACGAGTTTGACGCCTGCTGCATATAAAGTTGCATCTGGTGGGACAGAGGGGTTGACTATAATTGAGACGAATTCTATAGCTCAAATAATCAAGAAACTTCAGAAGTTTAATATAGTTGTTATTGCCACTGAGGATAAGGCAGAGAGAAATATCTTTAGCAATCACAGTTCTGAAAATGGCTATGCGGTAGTTGTTGGCTCAGAAAGCACTGGCATTCGACCCTCAATCGTTGAAATCTGTGATTATTCTGTAAATATACCAATATATGGTAGTGTGAATTGCCTAAATATGTCTGTGGCGACAGGTATTGCTTTATATGCTCTCAGGGAAAACTTGAAAAAATCCTTTGACTAAAGTAGTATTCGCATAGTGATGGAAACAAATAGATACTATGAATTGTTATTAATGTTCGATGTTAATCAGGATGATGCTGAAACTGCGTCTACAGTCGACAAGTACAGATCTGTAATTGAATCTAGCGGAGGCTCTGTAGATAGATATGAAGATTGGGGGACGTTGAAAATGGCATATATGATTAATAAAAATAACAAGGCAAGATACATATTAATAAATTTCGAATCATCAGCAAAAGTATTAGATGAGTTGGTAAATCTTATTAAATTCAATGACAGCATAATAAGGCACATTTTCATTACTCAAAACAAGAAGGTAACTGAGGCCTCAATAATGATGCAATCTAAAGAGAGGGTAGCGTCATGAGCGACAACACTCATAGTAAAAAAGAGCAGAAGTTTTTTGATATAGATTATAAAAATGTTGGTTTTTTGAAAAAATTTATTACAGAATCAGGAAAGATTGCTCCACGGAGAGTAGCAGGCACCACAGCAAAAGAACAGCGACAGATTAATCGTGCTATTAAAATTGCAAGATACCTAGCTTTACTTCCTTTTTGTGATAATCATAAGAAATGAACGTTCTATTGTTAAAGAAAATAAAAAAACTTGGTGATATCGGTGCACAAGTCAACGTAAAGTCTGGCTATGCGCGTAATTACTTATTTCCTAAGAATTTTGCATTACCACTTAATAATGAGAATCTTGAAATAATTGAAAAAAAGAAACAAGAACTATTAAAAATTGAGGAAGAGCTGAAGATGAAGGCCCTCGAGTCAGCAAAAAGATTTGATGGATATAAATTAGTTTTTGACGTAAACATCCATGAGGAAAATAAACTATTTGGGTCTGTGACACTTCAGAATATTGTGGATAAATTACAAAATGATGGTTTTGATATTCCTAAGAGGGACATAAATATGCCACTGGGACCCATAAAAGAGCTTACAGAGAATAATATTGTGACAATTAGTTTACATCCTGAGGTTAAAGTGACTATACCAGTAAACCTTAACGTGGTGAAGACTGATAACACAGATGAATCTGCTAGTAAAGATTAAGTTCCACCACAAATAAATTTTTTTTAAGATACAATATCTGTATGGTTACAAGCATACCCTCTACACCTCGAGCACTGGACGCAGAACAAGCCCTCCTTGGATCACTTATCATGGAATCAAGTTCATGGGAAAAAATTTCTGACCGTATATCACCCTCTGATTTTTATGATACTAAGAATAAAGCTATCTTCACTGAAATTTTTGAATTAGCTTCAAACGAGCAAGTCGTAGATTTATTAGTACTTGAAGAAGCTTTAAGAAGCAAAGGCAAGTTAGATAGTATTGGAGGCAGGGAGTATCTAGCTGAGCTAACTAAAATTGTTCCAACTCTTGCTCACATCACACAATATGCAGACATCATTAGAGAAAAATCTATACTCCGTGAGCTAATAACTATTAGTAACAAGACCATAAATAGTGCCACTCAAACAGATTTAGGTGATGTCAGATTAGTTTTAGATAAAGCTGAGCAAGATATATTTAATATCGCTGGAAAAACAAGCACTAATTTTGATCTTAAAAAAATTGGACCAGTGGTTAAATCTTATATTGACAAAGTTTATTCAAAAAAAGGTGAGGATGGATTAGATTACTTAAATACTGGTTATGTTGAACTCGATAAGCTTCTTTCAGGTCTTCAAAAATCTGATTTAGTTATTATTGCCGGAAGACCATCAATGGGTAAAACTGCATTTGCAATGAATGTTGCTCAAGATATTGTGTTCAAGCAAAAGAAAAAGGTAGGCTTTTTTAGTCTCGAGATGTCTGCAGAGTCAATTGCTTTGAGAATGTTATCATCATTAAGCTCTGTTTCGCAGCAAAAAATCAGAACGGGAGATTATGAGGTGTCATCAAAAGATACGAAATCTGTAACCTCAGCTATTGAGATGATGCATGATTGTGATTTCTACATCGATGATACTGCCGCTATATCTCCTATGGAGCTTCGCGCTAAAGCAAGAAGAATGAAAAGAAGTTCTGGAATAGATGTAATTGTAGTCGATTATCTGCAACTTATGTCAATACCAAAGTATTCTGAGAATAGAGTGAATGAGATAGGTGAGGTAACAAGATCTCTAAAAGCATTGGCCAAAGAGCTCGATATACCAGTAATAGCACTATCACAGTTGAATCGAGGAGTTGAAGCTAGACAAGACAAGAGACCTTTCTTGTCAGATCTCAGAGAATCCGGATCAATTGAACAAGATGCAGATTTGATAATATTCCTTTATCGAGACGAAGTGTACAATGAAAATACCGACAAAAGAAACATCGCTGAAATAAGGGTAGAGAAACACAGAAATGGACCAATAGGAGTTGTTCAACTTACTTGGGTTCCGCATTGTACTCGATTTGAGGATTATATGCCTGAAATTTACAATGATGTTCTTTAAATTTCTATTACCCTTCTTCTAACAAGTCAATTTTATTAGGTTTACCTTCCCACTCTTTTGCGTCTTCTGGGGGACTTTTTATCTCGGTGATGATTGGCCATCTTTCAGACAGTTTTCTATTGATATCTAAAAATTGTTGATTTGAGTCATCTAAATCATCCTCAGACACTATGGCTTCAATAGGACATTCAGGCTCACAGAGGCTACAGTCAATACATTCCTCTGGATTTATTACAAGAAAGTTCGGTCCCTCGTGAAAACAATCAACAGGACAAACTTCTACGCAGTCAGTATATTTACACTTTATACAATTTTCTGTGATAACATAAGCCATTGGGTACTATTTTGCACCAATTGTTGATTTTTTGCACATGAAAAATATAAAAAAAGCTATATTACCTGTGGCAGGTTTTGGTACAAGGTTTTTACCTGCGAGTAAATCTATTCCTAAGGAAATGTTTCCAATTGTTGATAAGCCTTTAATTCATTTTGCTGTTGAGGAGGTAGTATCATCTGGGTTTAAAGAAATAGTATTTGTGATAAATCATTTTAAAAACTCTATAGTCGATTATTTTGATAAATCATCAAAATCTTCAAATGAGCTTTTAAAAAAAAGCAAAGATTTTTTAAAATACCTAGATAAGGTATCAAAAAAAAATATTAAATTTCATTTCGTATATCAAAAAAAACCTATGGGTGTTGGACACGCTATCTTGCAAGCCGAAAAGATTATTAAAAAAGATCCATTCGCAGTGATTTTTCCTGATGATTTAATTAAATCAAAATCACCCTGCATAGCTCAGATGATGAAAATATATCATAAATATGAATCCTCAATTATTGCAGTTGAAAAAGTTAATAGAAATGAAGTATCAAATTATGGAATTATTGATTATTCAAAAAAAACAAATAGAGTTTTCAATATTAAATCTATAGATGAAAAACCAAAGATACGGGACGCAAAATCAAATCTTGCTGTAGTTGGTAGATTTATACTATCACCTTCCATATTTTCATATCTTAAGAAAACAAAACCTGGTCATGGTAACGAAATTCAATTAACTGATGCAATTGATTCTCTTTTAAGAGAGGAAGATGTCTACGGATATAACTTCAACGGACTAAGATTTGATTGTGGAAGCAAAATAGGATTCCTTAAAGCAACTATAGATTTTGCGAAAGATCATCCAAGTTTAAAAAAAGAATTTATAAATTATATGAGAACAAGTAAATTTTAAGAGTTTATATTGATGGCTAACGTATAATCGTTTATTATGCACATAGTTTATTCCCCGGTAGCTCAGTTGGTAGAGCGAGTGACTGTTAATCACCAGGTCGGCGGTTCGAGTCCGTCCCGGGGAGTTACCAAAATATTTTGTTACATATTTATGATTTAATGCCCATGAATTCTACAAAACGCACACACATCAAAATCGAGGCATATAAGATATTCAAGCCAGAGTTGACCCCCAGAGAAATGCTAGAGGCGGGAGTGTTTGGCGGTCATTATTTTAAAGGTAACTATGGTGAATATCCAAAAGCATGGTTTAGGAATGCCAAATTAAATGATGATGAATTTGATGTCAATCTCAACTACTTCAAAATAAAGGCTGGACTAACAAAAGAACAATGGTTATCTAAAGGCTGGATATTTAAAGAGGATCCACTTGGTTGGTTTCAATGGTATTGTAGATTTTATCAAGGGAGAAGGATTACTGAGATTGACCAAATACAAATAATGAGATGGTATAATTTTGGACCAAGACACATTGGAGCTATAAAAAAAAATTGTCAGCCAAAAAATTATGAATGTCGTTCTAAGCAAAGACAAGCATTACTTCAATGGGCATACAGCCCATTTTTTTAGTAAATATTATTATTTTGATATTATATGATTAATCCAAGCAAGATATTTTTCAGACCCGTCATCAACATTTATTGATATTACCTCGGGATTTTCATATTTATGTTTTTCTAATATTTCAGATTTAATTTGATTAAATTTACTTTTAACAGTTTTTATTAATAAAATACATTCACTACTAGTTTCTAGTTTATTGTTCCAAATATATTTACTTTCTATAGATGGGATAATATTTACGCATGCACATAATCTTTTATTGATAAGTCCTTCAGAGATTATGTGAGCATCCTGAGATTTTTCGAACGTGCAAAGTACTAAAATAAATTCATTATTCATCTTAATCAACTTAAGATTGATGTGATCCTTGAAATTGCTGTTTCAAGAGATTTCATATCAATGGCAATTGATAGTCTGATATGTCCATCTAAACCAAAGGCACTTCCGGGCACAACCGCAACTTTTGCTTCATTTAAAAGAAACATAGCTAAGTCTTTATCATCTTTCAGTGACTCATTATTTTCGATGTAATCCTTGAACGATGGAAATACATAGAATGTTCCATCGGTCTCTTTGCATAGCACCCCATTTATTTTATTGAGATGTTCAACAACAAAATCGTGCCTTTTTTTATACTCCGCTTTCATTTGAGGTAATTCTTTACATTCAAAAGTCAAGGCTGCACACGCTGCTGCTTGAGATATAGAGCTTGCACAGGAAGTACTTTGAGATTGTAATGTTTTCATTTTTTTAATGATATCAGCATTTCCTGCAGCGTAACCAATTCTCCATCCTGTCATCGAGTAAGCTTTAGATACACCATTTAATACTATTGTCCTATCTTTCAAATCAGGACAGACATTGACTATATTATGAAATTTTTCCTGATGCCAATGTATATGCTCATAAATGTCATCTGATGAAATATATATATTTTCATGATACCTTTGCAAGACATCAGCAACTGACTCAAGTGTCTTTCTATCAAAATATTTCCCACTTGGATTATTTGGACTGTTTATCATAAGTAATTTGGTATTATCAGAAATTTTGCTTTCCAATTCAATCATACTAATATCAAAATTTTCTTCATAGGAAGTATGAAGCATGATTGGGCTTCCGCCTGCATAAATAACCATGTCTGCATAAGATACCCAGTAAGGCTCCGGTATGAGAACCTCGTCTCCTTCATCAATTAATACCTGTAACATGTTAAATATAGATTGCTTACAACCCGCAGATACAATAATTTCATCAGGCTGATATGAGAGATTGTTCTCTCTTTCGAATTTTCCAATGATCGCTTTTTTTAGTTCTGGTGTTCCATCAACCGATGTATATTTTGTCAGGCCGGCATCGATAGCATCCTTTGCTGCATTCTTTATATAGTCGGGTGTGTCAAAATCTGGCTCTCCTACAGTTAAAACTAATACGTCCTCACCGTTTTGCCGCATTTCATTAGCTTTAGATGTAAGCGCCATGGTTGAGGAAGGTTTAATTAATTTTATTCTATTTGAGAAAGTCAATTTATTTCCTTGATTGTAATATCGTATCATATATGGACCTTTCAAGTAAACTTCATGTTAAACTATCATTATGAAATCATTCAAAATTAACTCAGACTATAATCCATCTGGGGATCAACCTAGCGCGATAAAATCTCTTGTCGACGGAATAACTAAAAATCAAAAACATCAAACTCTCTTAGGCGTCACTGGTTCTGGCAAAACTTTCACTATGGCTAAAATCATAGAGGAGACAAATAAAACCACGCTTATCATGGCACCGAACAAAACTCTGGCGGCACAGTTGTATACTGAAATGAGAGATTTTTTCCCTTCGAATTCTGTGGAATACTTTGTTTCTTATTATGATTACTATCAGCCCGAGGCATACGTTCCAGTTTCAGACACTTACATCGCAAAAGATGCATCACTTAATGAGCACATAGAACAGATGAGGTTATCTGCAACTAAGTCACTTGTAGAGAGGGATGATGCTATTGTAGTTGCGAGTGTTTCTGCTATCTATGGTTTAGGAGATCCAAAAACATACCTTAAGATGATTCTTCATTTAGTACAAGGTGATGAGATAGATCGTAAAATTATACAAAGTAGACTTGTTGAGCTTCAGTATGAAAGGAACGATACTGAGTTAAGAAGAGGAACTTTTTCTTCAAAAGGTGAGATAATTGATATTTTTCCGGCAGACTCAGAGAAAGAAGCGTTAAGAGTAGAGTTGTTTGATAAAGAAATTGAAAACCTTTATATTTTTGATCCACTTACAGGAAGCATTATTAGAAAGGTTAAAAGATTTACAATCTACCCTAAAACGCATTATGTAACACCGCAATCTATTATTGATAATGCAATAATTGAGATAAAAGACGAGTTAAAGCAGCAATTAGAATTTTTTTCGAAAAATAATAAACAATTAGAAGCCCAAAGACTGAGAGAGAGGACAAGTTATGATTTAGAAATGATGTCAGAAATGGGATATTGCTCCGGTATTGAAAACTATTCAAGATATATCGCACGGACAAAACCTGGTGAGCCACCTCCATGTTTACTAGATTATATGCCAAAAAATGGGTTAGTGATAATTGACGAAAGTCATGTGGGCGTTCCTCAGATTGGCGGGATGTACAGAGGTGATAGGTCTAGAAAAGAAACTCTTGTAAATTATGGTTTTCGTCTTCCTTCAGCTCTAGATAATAGACCTCTTAAATTTGAAGAATTTGAATCATATAAATTTCAAACTATTTATGTTTCAGCAACACCAGGACCATATGAATTAGATAAATCTGAAAGTATTATCGAGCAAGTTATTCGACCTACAGGTTTGGTAGACCCAATCGTTGAAGTAAAACCATCAAGCAATCAAGTTGAAGATGTCATTTCAGAGATAAAAACTGCAATTAGTCATAAAAACCGAGCTCTAATAACTACTTTGACAAAAAAATCTGCCGAAGATTTGACAGAGCACATTGAGGGCTTTGATATTAACGTTCGCTACCTTCACTCGGACATTAATACTGTGGAGAGAGTTGAAATAATTCGTGATTTAAGAAAAGGTGAATTTGATGTTCTTGTAGGTATAAATTTATTACGAGAAGGGCTAGATATCCCTGAGGTTGAACTGGTTGCCATACTGGATGCTGACATGGAAGGCTTTCTAAGATCAGATAGATCATTAATACAAACAATTGGTCGCGCTGCACGAAATATAGATGGGAGAGTGATACTTTATGGTGACTCTACTACACCATCAATGACAAGAGCTATTGAGGAAACGGCAAGGAGACGAAGCATACAAATGCAATTTAACTCAGAGCATGGAATAAAACCAGAATCTATTAAAAAAGCAATTAAAGAAACCTTAGATGATGATAATTATATATCAAACAAGAACATAGAAAAGATATCTTCTACATTGAATATTCGTAAACGCTTTCCTAAAGTAGATCAATCAAATGTGATAAATGTGATTAAAGAACTTGAGAAAGAAATGTATAGAAATGCTAAAGACTTGGAATTTGAAAAAGCCGCAAAATTGAGAGACCAAATTTCTTCATTACAAGATAATTTTTTAGATATGCCCAATAAACAAAATAGAAACAATAAGAGATAGCATGAATGCGATTTATGCTTGTTAAAAAAATGACTGCATGTTAATTTTACAACTTCTAGGCGCGTAGCTCAGCTGGTTAGAGCGCCACCTTGACATGGTGGAGGTCGTTGGTTCGAGTCCAATCGTGCCTACAGTGAGGTACTATGATAAAAATAAAATATAATAATAAAAGCTACGAAATTGAAGATAAAACTACATTCAAAGATTTTGCTAATAAAAATTGCAAGTTAAAAAATATCGTAGCTGGCGAAATTGATAGTTCTCTATATGACTTGAGTTGTGCTATTCCTGATATGTCCTCTATTTCATTCATTACATCACACGATGAAAGAGGGTTAGAAATCTTGAGACATAGCTGCGCTCACTTATTAGGTCATGCATTAAAGCAAATCTATCCTGATGTTGAAATGGTTATAGGTCCAGTCATTGATAATGGATTTTATTATGATATTAAATCATCTACATCGATATCAGAAAATGATTTGAGTAAAATTGAAAAATTAATGAAAAAACTTGCAAAGAAAAATTATAAAATTGTGCGAGAAGTAGTAAGCAGAGATAGAGCTATTGAGGTTTTTAAAAATCGTAATGAAAATTTTAAAATCAAAATAATTAATGAAATTCCATCAGATGAGATTATCGCAATATATCATCACGAAGAATATATCGATATGTGTCGTGGCCCGCACCTAGTAAACACTAATTTATTACAAAATTTTAAACTTACAAAAATCTCCGGTTCGTATTGGAAAGGTGACTCTAAAAATCAACCATTACAAAGAATATATGGCACTGCGTGGGAATCAAAAGAAAATCTTGATCTATACCTGCAAAAAGTGGATGATGCAGAAAAAAGAGACCATAGAAAACTAGGAAAACGTCTTGACCTTTTTCATTTCCAAGAAGAATCACCTGGAATGATATTTTGGCATAATAATGGTTGGTTTATTTTCAGTACAGTCAAAGAGTATATAACTCAATATCTTATTAAAAATGATTATCAAATCATTGATACCCCACAGATATTAAATAAATCTCTATGGAAAAAATCTGGTCACCTAGATAAATTTTCTGATTTGATATATGAAGTTAAATCTGAAGACAAAAAATATGCAATTAAACCTATGAGTTGCCCTGGTCACATTCAAGTTTTCAATCAAGGTTTGAAAAGCTATAAAGACTTACCGATAAAATATGCCGAGTTCGGGAAAGTTCATAGAGACGAACCATCAGGCACACTTCATGGTCTTCTGAGGATAAGAGGATTCACGCAGGATGATGCACACATATTTTGCACACCTAATCAGATCGAGCAAGAAATTAGTTCTTTAATCAATAATATCTACGATATTTATAAAATTTTCGGCTTTGAAAAAATAAAAGTTGAGCTCTCTACTAGACCTGAAAAAAGAGTAGGCTCTGAGAGAATTTGGGATCAGTCAGAAGACGCCCTTAAAACCGCTTTAGATAAGAATAATATTTCATGGATTTTAAATGAGGGTGATGGTGCCTTCTATGGCCCTAAGATTGATTTTTCACTG
>Ga0163111_10000848_pt1 | contig 18483 bp, 22 predicted proteins | sample CRUFie1St18metaG_FD_109645 | JGI IMG/M metagenome (GOLD analysis project Ga0163111, IMG submission 109645) | Marine microbial communities from the Costa Rica Dome - CRUD Field 142mm St18 metaG | ecosystem: Environmental > Aquatic > Marine > Oceanic > Photic zone | place: Costa Rica: the Eastern... | reverse complement strand
AACCTATTACACCTAATATTGGTGGACCTGTAATTGTTTTTAATTTAATTAATTGTAAAATAATACACATAATTATTATTCTAATTACAAATCCTATAAATATAAGGGATAATATTTCGATTATGTAATCTATCATAACACAAAGCCCGATCAATTCAAATTTAAAAAAAAAAATTTTTATTTTAAACCCCTACCTCCGAAGAGGCAGGGATAAAAATTATTTTTTAACTACCCCAGTAATAATTAAATCTATTAATTGTATAGTCTTTAAATTGACCATATTTACTAGAGGTATAATTTGAAATTGGATCCCATGCACAAGATACAGTATATGCTACTGAACCTGTAATTGGAGCTAAAATTGCATTACTTGCAAGTATCATTCCAACTTGCGGTTGTTTTATTGCTTCTGTAAGTGTTACTTTTGTTCCAGTCAATACAGCTGTAGTTGCTGTAACTGGCATAGCAATAGGAGTTCCTACAGTAGCTATTAAACCAACGGTTGTACCTACTACAAGTCCTGTGCCAACACCTATTAGAATATCAGTATTTGTACACTGTGGTTCAATTGGAACCAATGTATATGCATACTTTTTATCAAAACCTAAATCATTTGGATTAGGAAAAGAATTTAATAAATTTGAATCAGGTAATTCTTTTGTTATAATATTTTCCGAATTAGGTAGTGAAGTCCTTGGATCAGCAAAAGCTGATGATGCTACTGTTATTGCAATAGCTGCTGAGATTAATAATTTTTTCATTTTGAGATTTCCTCTTTCTCTTGATTTCCACTTGGTTTTGCAGATAGATTATAAAAGATTACAAATTGATTATAGCGGATCTACGCATTTAAATTTATATATACAAATACTCAAACTAATGTTTAAGCTGCTCCCCTTTTTATACCATAACCTTTATACTTCTTTCTAATGGTGCAACACTAGAAATTTTCACAGCCGATTGCACTCGACTCCTGTAACCCTTTATAATCTATCTGCGGTTGGTGATACATAGTATCATCATAGATGCATTAATTTTCTCAGTTTTTTTCTAAGATTTCTGATGCCTCAGATTCCGACAACTCTCGCAAAAACTTACTATGATCTGCAATGAGTCTCATTTTTAATTTTAAATTTTCAGGAATAAAATTATCATCATGAATAGACATAGCCATTCCTTGAATATCTGCTAACTCTGTTCTCAACTTTTTTATTCGTTGAATTAAATCGATAGCTTCATCAAGTGATTTATTTAACATTCTTATTTCTGGAATATTCATAATTATCTCCTAATTCTTGGACCAAATTCTAAATATTCTTGATATTCAGCTTCAGTCAAATGTTTTCTAATTGATGAATATTGCATAATTTCATCCCGAATATAATCAGGAGCATTTTTAATTTTAGGATTGAAAAAGGCTCTAAGAGCCTTATCAATTTCTTCCATTGAATATGACATTAAATTTTCCTCTTGGTTAATAGTCATTTTTAGCCATTAGAAGTTCAAAAATTTTTTCTTCAACTTCAAGCATATCAGGTTTAAGATTTTTTATAGTAATTTCAAATACTTTATGTTGATTTTCTAGTATAGATAAATAAATTGAATTTTCTAACATATCATACATAAATTGCATTTGTTCAACTGAATATATAGTACATAATGCATTAACTAATTCATAATTAAGTCTAGCATTTAATCCTTCAGTTATATTATTAATTTCCTCCTCAGAAATTAATTCTTTTACTTCATCAGTTCTAAATCCAGCAAGTAATGTATCTATCTGTGATTTTTGTATCACAGGATGATCAACATATTTAATTGCTGTTTTTAGACAATCGATTTCTGAAGATTTAGCCGATGTTGTTATTCCAATGGCTAAAACAATTGCACTAATCCATTTTAGATTTTTCATTTTATTATCTTCCATAATTAAATACAAATGTTAAACCACCTGCTAATACAGCTGAGACTGCTGCATTTCTCCAACCACCTGCTAAATAGCCAATTAATGCACCTGCACCTGCAGCCGTTAACGCTGCCTCTGCTTTTGCTTTTTGGTTTGGAGTCATATCAGGAATAGTATTCATTATTGTTGTTCGATAGTCTATTTCTTGATTTGTATTAACTTCCATTGCTTGAGAAGTTGTTGTTGTAACTGTTAAAGTTAATAGTGTTGCAATTATAATATTTTTCATTTTGAGATTTCCTCTTTCTCTCTTGAGTTCCACTTGGTTGATTGATACTATTGTATCATTATAGATGCCCCAAAAATCTCACTTTTTGGAGCATTTAATTTTACTTTTTTTTACTACCACTACTATTTTTTAATTGAAGACCAACTAATGCCATAAGTAGTATAGTTATTACAGGATAAGAAATAATTAACCATGGTAATGATAAAGCTAAAACTAATCCAAGCTTGTTCATATTTCTTTTCCTTTTTCTTCAAAATGGCATTCTTCTTCTTCCATTATTTCAAAGAATTTTTCACAATTATCATTCATTTCTGGCGAAATAAACGCTGCTATTTTCCAACGAATAACAATCATAGTTTGATTAATACTTTTAGTTTCTTGATAAATTTCATAAAATGTTTCTAAAATAATTACCATAGCTGTTAAAGCAGGAATCCACCATATTGCAGACCACACTGAAATAAGAGCTTCACCTGCAGATATTCCTGTTATTTCTTCAATAGTAAAATCTTTCATTTTGTTTCTCCTTTTGGTTTCCACTTGGTGATACTATCGTATCATTATAGATGCGTTGTTTTTCTCACTTTTTTGTTGACTTTTTTGATAAAAAAGGCCACTCCGAAGAGTGACCCTGTAGTTATTTTTTACGCTTCCATGACCTTCTATTTTTATTATTCTTTGATCGTGTAATTATGCGTAAATTACTTGGTTTATTATTAGATCTATTTCTGTCTTTATGATCTATTTGACCTTTTGGTTTTTTGCCAGTAGTCATTTCTTTTACAATTCTGTGAACATAAATAGCTTTACCATCAATTCTAACAGTTTTATAACCATCACCATGATTAGTACCTGCAATAGAACCTGCAGCTTGACGTCCACGCGATTGCTTCCAATATAATTGACCATCTTTAAGTTTAAATAACTTTTTATAGTTGTTCATTATAGATGCTCCAATTTTCTCAGTTTTATTCTACGGGCTTAGCCATATTTAAAGTTTCTTTCTTTATTTTGTGCATTGACACCATTAGCAATAGTAGGCAACATTTTAATAATTTCTTGTTTTGTTTGCCGTGACACATCACCAGTAATAGACAAATTAACAACAGTTTGATTATTTGATCCCATCATATTATTTATTTGATCTGTAGGAATTACTAATTCTCCTGGAGTTAGCATAGCAGGTACACTATCTACACCTCTTTGTGAATAAGGAGTATGTGGTACAATACCGCCTGAATTAAATCCAAAGAAACTACCACCGCTAAACAAACTAAAAATAGTACCTGCATTTCCAGCACCACCGCCAAACATACCTGTAATACTACCAAATAAATTTCCAAAGAAACCATCTTTAGTAAACATATTTGAAATTCCTGAAAATAAATTTCCAAGAAATCCTGTTTTACCTGCTGAACCGCCTTTTAATTCATCTGTTGCTTTAGTTAAACCTTTAGCAATAGCATCCCCTGTACCGCCTGTTAGTTTTTCTCCAAAGTTCATAGCATTAGTAAATAAACTTCCAAATGGACCTTCTGACCATCAGTTCCAATTACTGCATCAAATAAACTATCTGTAAATCCTGTTACAATAGCATCAATATATTTAGAAGTAAAGCTATCAATTACACCTTGAAAGAAAGATTTAAAATCGCCTGTTTTTAAGGCATCAGATAAACCATTAGCAAAGTCTTGTTTAAAAGAATTAGCAAAGTCTTGCCCATCAGAAAAAGCTTTACTTCCTTTTCCACCTTTTAAAGTAGGATCCCCTAACCCTAAAAGTGCAGCATCAGTTTCAGTAACTATTAAATGACCATTATCATCAAATAAACCTAATTGACTTTCAACAAGTGTTAAAGCTCTTTCTGCTGCTTCTTTAACTTTTCTAATAGAATTTTCAGTACCATCATCTGCTAAAGCACCTCTGTCCATAGCATTTAAGTTTGCTGAAGTTTCACTTATTTTATTTTTATATTGTTCTTGTCTACCTAATAGAGTTAAATATCTAGGATCAGGGGGAGAACCATCTTTAAAACCTCTAAGTGTGCCTTGATTAATTGCACTTAAAAATCCTCTACCAAATTTTCTAACAGCAGAAGCTTGAATAACAAATTCACCATTAGAAAGCATAGCTGGAATAAGATCGTCTCTTGATCCTCCTGGACCAGAAATGTAACCACCAGAGGCTTTATAAGTAGGGTTAGTACTGTCTTCTATTTTGGTAGAAGCTTCTTGTTCTCTTCGACCAAATATATTAAAAACACCACTTACTTTTTCTTTTAAATATGCAACAGATTCATCAAAGGCAGTCATAAGCGAATCTTTTATTAATGAACCTATATCAACAATACTACTTGTAAAAGCTGTCCAAGCATCTTTAGCAGCATTTTCAATTGATGTTTGAAAATCTATAAATAACTGTCTATATTGAACTAAACTAACAATACCACCAATAGCAGCACCGATAGCAGCACCAATTAATGTTCCAAAAACAGGAATAAAAGAACCAATTGTTCCACCAATTAATGCGCCTTGACCTACATTAGTAATTCCATCTTCTAGTATTTTAGATGCTTCTTCGTCCATGCCAAGAGCTTGTAATCCTTCTTTAATAGGAGCAAATTCTATAGCTATAGAAAGAGTAACTGCTGTTGCACCTCTTGTCTTAAGTTTTCCTAAAGCAGTATTAAGTGATTTTTCAGCATTGCCAACAAATAAAGGTCCAAATATGTTTGCAGCAATTGCGCCACCAAGTCTAAATAAAAGTTTTCTAGCTGAACCTGATAATATAACCGCAATAGAAAGAGCAGCAATTGCACCTCCAAGAGCATTATTTGCTTCGTCTTTAAATTGTTCTCCAAATAATCCTTTAGCTAATCCTTCACCAAACTTTGTAAAGCTTGCATAAAGACCTTCAACTACTTTTGTTACATAATCTGTTGCTCCACTATCACCGCCTTCACCTGAAAATAAACTTGAAAAAAAGTTTCCAATAAATTCACCAATACTTGCTAAACTATTTTGAAATTTTTCACTATTAAGAATATCTGGACCAAATTTAAGAGCACCTACTATAGCAATTACTGGACCAAATTTAGTAATAAAGTCCATTAATCCTTGACCAATTGCTGCACCAAGTACAAAGAAAGCACCTGCAAGTAAATTATTTCTAAGTTCTGAAGGTAAAGCTACAACGATAGCACTAGCAATAGCACTACCAATTAATGCAAATTTATTATCAGCAATAAATTCAGAACTATTATCAATTATTTTAGCTAGTCCACTTTTACCTCTTCCTCGTTCTGATTCACTATTAGGATTATTTCCTTGTATTTCTTGAACTGGACCCATAAAGAATTCTTCTAAATCTTCAACACTTTGTTTAAAAGCACCTCCTGTAAATTCTCTAATAGCTTCCATAAGTTTAGTCATATAACCTAAAAAGCCACCACTTTCTCCATAATCTTTAGTTAAAGTTTCTGTAAAACTTTTAATAGCATCTGCTTTTGAAGTAAAGAAATTAGTAGCTGAATCAAAAGTTTTTGCTTCTACGGTTGCTAAAGCTGTTTGTGTTGTAAAATAAGCTACATTTTCTCCAGCTGTTTTAAAGAATTGAGCAATAGCTTTAACTTTTTCAAGAGAAACTTCTAAAAGTTTTCCAAAAGCATTAGTATCAGAACCTTCTAATCCACCTGGAGTTTCTATAGGTTTAGTAGTTAAAGCTTGAGTTGTTTTACCCCAAAGATCTACTACAGTAACATATAAATCACTAAAGAAAGTTTTAAGAGATCCTGTCCAAGACTCAAGTGTTGTTTTCACATTATTAAGAGCTTCAGTAAATTTTGATCCACCAATTCTGTTAGAACCTTCCCAGAAAATTTCACCCCACCAAGAATTACCTACAACAGCGTCATAAATATTTTTAAAGAAATTTATTACTGCGTCTCTAAAAGCTAATATTCTTTCTTCAACTGATTGTAAAGAAGGAAAAGCATCAGCTAATTTTATGTCTTGAAATTGTACTACTAAAGGGTCTGTAAGCCCTACAACAGCATCTTGGATGCCTTTTTTAATTTGACCCATGCTTTCTTGAAAAGATTTAAGATCAAAATCACTAGAAAATAAGTTTGAACCTGCATCTTTTATTTTAGCATAAGTTCTAATAACATCAATAAGAAATTCTAATAAATAAATTTTTATGTCTGTAAAATAGAACAAAGCATTATCTGCAACAAACCTAAAAGCTTGTGTTAATAAAACAATTTTATCTGCTGCGCTTTGAGAAAGACCTGTAATATCATTAATAGCACCAAGTGCTCTAGTAAATTCATCTCTCATAACAACAGATAAATCTCTAACAGTAGGCTCAATTAAAGCAAATTCATCTTCTATTTCTTGGGCTTTTGCAATAATTGCATTAAATACAGCTTCAGATGTAATTTGTCCATCTTGAGCTAATTCTTTTAATTTACCAAAAGGAACACCTAATCCATCTGCAATAGCTTGTGCAACTCTAGGTGTTTGTTCAAGAACAGAGTTAAGTTCTTCACCTCTAAGTTGACCTGCTGCTAAACCTTGACCTAACTGAATAATAGCTGCTCTAGCTGATTCTGCTGAAGCACCTGATAACACAGCCGCCTTACCAACTGCTTGTGTAACAGCTAAAATTTGATCTTGTGTTTTGTTTGTACCTCTTAATGCTAAACTAAATCTATTAAAGATCTCAACTGTATTACCAATTGAAGTTCTACTTTTAGCTGAAATACCATATAATCTATTAAGAGTTACCCCTAACTCTTTTCCTCGTCCACTAACCAGTGCTACTCTGTTTTCTAATGATTTTAAAGTATCACCTGCTGAAACAAGACCTTTAGTAAGATTTCCACTAACAAACAAAGTACCTAAAGATACAGCAGCAGTTTTAAATGCACTTGTCATGCTACTTGCAGCAGATTCAATTCTACCAACAGAATGCTCTAATTTTTTTAAATCACTTCTAGCCTGTCTACTATCGGAACGAACTCTTATTTGTACGCCACTCATATGACCTCCTTTTAATAAAATTGCCCCTAACGGTTTCTCATTATAAGAGGCCATCAGGGGCAAATATTATTCAGGGGTAACTAAACCAATTCTAGTAAGAACTTGCTCAATAAAATATCTTGGAGCTTGTCTACTAGTTCCTCGGTTTAAATACTCAATATATTCAACAGGATTTGAAATAACACCCTCTTGAACGTCTTCTTTTAATTCTCTTGGACCTCTAAATTTTTGTGAAGTCCATCCAGATCTTGCTCTACCTGTATCAACAGGCGTAACAACTTTTAAAGTGTCAACTGCATAAGAAATTCTTTCTGATATCTCCATATCAGCTAGTTCTCTTATTTCCTCTTCAACTCTTTTCATTTCTTGTTGAAAGTTAACAACTTCTAAACTTACATCTATTCTAGCCATTCTTTTTTCCTATATTGGGTTTCCAATCGGAATCTCCATTTTTGGCGGCTAACATCATTTCTAAGATTTTACCAGAAGGAACTGCCCTATCTGGTTCTTTCTTTTGCATTTGCGATTCTTTTAATTGTTTTAATGTTGGAAAAGCATTTTCAGGAGAAGCTTTTAATCCCCAACTTTTTAATATCATATAAGTTCTTTGATCTTCACGCCAACCTATAGGATATTTAGAAAAGAAATCTATCCATTTTAATAGCTCTAAATAAGGCATTTCTTCTTCTAGTTTATAAATAGGTATTCTTAATTCATAAGCTACTTGATAAATAGATTCTTCTTCTGCAGTTACTTTCCCACAGTAGCGTCTTGACCTAATCCTGATAATGATAAAATAGATTCTGTTAGTTTATTTAATTCACCTAATGGAAATTTATTAAAGTCTTCTTCAGATACTTCATCTGCGCCAACAACCGCAACTTTAATAACGTCTTGAAGAAGTTTTATTTGAGATTCTTCATCTTTAGATTTTTGTGATTTATCAACAATCTTTTGAATTTGTAAAACTTCTTTTACTGAAAGTTTTTTAACTTCAACTTGATCGCCCATAAATTCAACTTTTTCTGTAATAACTTTTCCTACTAAATGTTTCATTAATCTAACCTGTCTTTTTCTGTAAATAAACTTGGATTGTTAGCTTGAAAGTCATCAAGCATTTTCCTAACTTTGTGCAAAGTATCTAGAGTTTCCATAATTTCTTTTCCCATAGAAGACTCATTGTCAAAGTCTTGAAAACGTTCAAAACTCTTACGAATACTAATATCAACACTTCTACGCATATGTCGGAAGGTTGTTCTCATAACAAATGTTTTACTAAATGGTTTTTCTGTCATAATCTTTCTCATATATAAGGGAAGTCCTTTTGGACTCCCCCGAATTATTTTAATATTAAGGTAATGTTGCTGGACCAAAGAAGTCAGATTGTGCTGACAATGTAACAGTCGCAGTAGTAGCATCAGTCAACGCAGGGTTAACTAAGATAGCCTCAATTTTACCTTTAAAGTAAAATTCTGTATTACCGTAGGATAAAGCCGTACTTGCTGTTGCAAGACTTTCTGTAAGGCCACAAGACTGAGCTGCCATTAAAAATCTAAATGCAGCCTCTGTACCTATTAGTGTGTGAAAGTCAGTCATATCATCAGGTATATAGTTTACAGTAATTTCCAATGTTGGAGCATCTGATTGACCTTGTACCTGAGAAGATGTATTTTGGCCGTACACAGGAACGTTAACAATGTTCGCAGGTGTACCAATTGAAGGGAATTCGCGCACAGAAGGAAGACGTTTTACGTCACTTGCATTTGCTGTAACAAAAAGTCCAGCAAATTCAGATGCAGTGTCTACCGATGCGGCAACTGTCCCTGTATAGATGTCAAGGTATGTAAAAATACCTGCACCTAAGGTAGAAATATGTGCCATTTATTATTCTCCATGTATCTTAAATGGTATTATGTAACTTGCACTATAAAGTGCTTTATTAGTTGGGTCAAGCCCTTCCACATTTAAATAAGATGTGAATAGCTCTGTTCCTCTTGTTAGTTTTCTATTTTGCAGTACACTATCGAGTACATCGCTTATAGCCATTATTCTAGACTGTCCTTCACCTGCACCAACAAAAATTTTAACAGCAATTAAACCTGATAAAAGTTTAAGACCACCATATTCTAAATTTTCACTGTTACTAGGCATAACATTTAATCGACAAAATTCTGTTTCATCGTTAATTGATCCTTGATAATTATCAGGATAAATGTCTATACTTTTAGCTAGCCATGTACTAGATGCAAAAATACCTTCAATATCATCTAATACATTATCAAACATTATTTTACCTCTCTGCTTAATTGAGCTTCAATAATAAAATTGTTATCGCTGTAATCAATAATACTAAAAGTTTTAGTTCCTACTGTAAGAGTGTCATATACAGAAAGATCTTCTCCTGACCGCATAATAGCAGTAGTAATAAATCCTTCTCCAGATGCTTTTTGAGCAGTCTGTATAATAACATCTACTTCTTTAGTTGTACTAGTGCTTACTGTTGCTCTAGCAGCAAAATCATAGGTAGAAACGCTTTTGCTTGTTAATGTTCCTTTTTGAACTAAATCACCTGCAGCCGTAAATGCTTTATTAACAGCAGCAGTCACTTTTGCAGATAGTGACATTAATTAGCCCTCCACCATGTATTACTACTCATTCCTCTACTAATAAGAGGCCTTAATGGTTTTAGGATAATTGATGGAGTAATAGAAGTTCTAGAAACATCTCCATTACTGTCAGATAAACTAATACTACCAACAGAAATGCTTTCAAATGTTTGAGTCTTTTGAGCAATTAAATCTTCATTTTGTAATAAATGTAAAGCTTGCTCATATACTGCAATTTTAACTTGAGAAGGACACTCGTTTTCAGCAATCGTTATATCCTGACCCAATCTAGGATCATAGTAAGTTGCTTGTTTACGAGGCCATGCCAAAGCTTGAGAAGAGCTAACAGCAATGCCAATCCATGCACGATTGTCAATTAACTGTGTAGCAGTAACTAATGCTTGTTCTTTCAAAGCGTCTGCTGCAGAAGTATATTCATCTGCATCAATACGAGTTGTAAAGTAAGTGTCAGCTTCAGTTGTAGTTACGTAGCTATTTGTATTAAGAACTAAAGCCATTAGCTCCTCCTAAATCTTATGAATGGAAGATAGGCAAGATGCCTAAGTTTAATGCGTTCATTTTACGAGTCCAAGAAGCTGCTGCTCCTAGAGTTGTATTAGTTGCGAAAGCATTAGATGCACCTGACCAATCATATCCCATAGGATGCATAATAAAGCCATAACGATACCAAATATTTGTAGAACCGCCACCTGTGTATGAAGCCGCATTACGATCTACTTCTACAGGAGTAGGAACCATTACATTAGCTGCTGCTACTGATTGTGGTTTAATTACAAAAGAACATTTAGTTGATTGTGCGTTTACGTCACCTGTTTCAGTTGTTGCACGTTGACTTGCGCGAGTCATTATAAGACGGAATTTACCACCAAAAATAGTGTTAAAGTTCATATTACCATCTTCAATTACTGTTTCGTCAACTAAGTTAGCTGCACGCATTTCTGCCATAATTTCAGGAGAAGTTACAAGATACATAAAATCTGGTTCATGATCTTTGTATGCCATTCCTATTGCTTGGAATAGACGTTCACCTCTTGCTGCACCTGTAGCGGTTGCATCAAAAAGCTTACGTTGATCACTTGTACCTGTCGCTGCTGAACCAAATTGACCTGCTGCGTTTATGTCAACAAAGAAACCTGTGTTAGCTGCATCTGCATCTGTATCGAAATCTACGATACCACCGTTTCCTGTTCCACCTGCATCACCTAGTCCTGTTTCAGAAGCTGCAACACCTTTTAGGCAAGCCATAAGAGCATTACCTTCGTCATCACCACGTACTTGAGCAAAGTCTCTAGCAATTTTAGCAAGGCCATCTTGCTTTGAAATTACTTCTTGCAAGTTAACTTGCTGCGCACCAAATGTACGTACTGATTTTACGTAGTTAGCAATATCTGTTGAGATATCTGTATATGTACCATCTGTTGCAGAAGACAATGAAGGAACATTGATATTTGCTGCAAGTGGTTTATAAAAGCGCATTTGACCTACAAATGATTCACCTGAATCTGTAATGTCGTCTCTTGCTCCAACAATATCTGTTGAATTTAATTTCTTTTCAGTTGTATATGCTTCATCTGCATAAGCAGAGATAGCAAGAGCTACATTCTGAAAATCGGTATTTGTAATAGCCATGATTTTAATTCCTTATAGATAACTATTATTATTTAATAATTGAATGATCCTAGTTGACCTTTAGCAGCCAACGCTAAAACTTCATCTGTAGACATCTGAGATAAAGACTTCTTTTCGTCAGTATTAGATGGAGCAGATGGAGTTGTTGTTCCAGCACCGCTATTGGCTTTAACACGGAACAAAAATGAATTATCTTCACTTTTAGAGTAAGATTCAACAAATTCTTGAATTGTTGTACCTGATTTATGAACCCACGAACCAGCTTCATTTTGAACAAGTTGCTCAACAATATCACGCTGCGCCATTTGACGACTGCGCTCATTACGAAAGTCTAAGGTTGCAAGTTGAGAATTTACTACATTATCACGATTAAGTTTTGTATTTTCTTCTTCAAATACTTTTAACTTAGCTTGTGATTCTGCAAGTTTCATTTCAAGAGCTTCAGTAAGTTTGCCTTCTTCTTCAAGTCGTTTAATTTCAGCTTGTTTTTGGGCTTGCTCAATTTCAGCAGCTTTTTTTAAAGCTTCATCGCGCTCTTTAACCATGCGATCCATATTAGACTTCATTTTTGCTAGTCTATCATTAACCGCTTGTTCAATCGGATCATTGTCTTGTTCTTCTGTCGAAGATGCCTCTTGAACAGGTTCTTGTTCAACTGTTTCAGTTTCAGTTGTTTCAGTTACTACTTCTTCAGTTTTATTTTCTTCTTCACTCATAATTTTTCCTTTCAAGCACAGCTTGAGTTTTATTTCAATGTGTTACAAACACGGTTAAAAGTCCTATAGGCTATTACAAATAACTATGGACCAATGCCATACCATTCTTTATTCCCAGATAAAGGTTCTAGTATGTCTCTTCTTGTAATCTTATTTTTAGGATCTAAAAGACCTAATCGTTTAGCTTCAGCTAAAAGTTCATTATAAGATTTTCTTGAAAGACCTTGTCTACGCATTTCACGTAAAGTCTTTCTTATAGTATCACCTTCAAGAGCATCTGCATAGATGGTTCTTAAAGCATTTTTCGCACGTTTTGCTTCACTAATATTAGTAAAAAAAGCATCGTGGATAGTAGCAGATTCAACGCTGTTTTTTCTTGCCCATAAATGGAACTGTCGTACGATAGCAGCGTCATTGCTGTGATTTCCATTCACACCTAATCCAATTCTTGCATCATTAATAGAACCCTTACCTAAAAGTTTTCCATCTTCTGCTGCATCCTCATAAATATTTTTAATTCGTCTGCCTGTTATTGGATCTATGAATTCTATACGCTCTTGTATCTTAGGACGATACCTTTGCGTCATTACTTTACCGTCAAATGTTACCCATGGTATATCTACCTTTTTAGTATCATTAACGTAAGTTACAGAAGCTTTTTTCCAAAAATTAATAAAGTTATCAGTTATTGGCGCTCTCTGTGACATATTTTTACTCATAATTCTAGAGATTTCTGAAAAGTCTTTTGGACCAACAATTCCTCGTCTAGAATTAGTTAATTTTACTACAAAACTACCAACGTCAGGATGAATGTCTTGAGCTTCTTTTAATAATGTTCTACCTACAGGTTGACTTTTATTTATTAATTCAACTAATTCATCTTTAAAAGAAGTCAACTCACTTACTACTCCTGTAGCACCCTGTCTTTGAGCTATTTTAATTTTTCCATCAACAATTCTTAATGTTGCGTTTAAATTTTCTTTTGTAACAGTTACAAAACCCATTTCATCTAAAACTTTAGAAAATTTATTAGCTACGTTAGCTGCTTTAGTTGCAGATCCAGCTCCATAAAATGAAACCATGTTTTGAGCTTTAGCCGCGTTAGCAAGATCTTCCCAAGTAATAGAAGCGTCTCTTAAAGCAGGTATTTTAAGAAATTCTGGATCATTAACAGTATCCATAGCAACTAAATCATATAATCTATTTTTCTGAGTTGTAGCTAAAACATTACTAGCTTCAGATATAGCACGATCACCAGTTGATAATCCAATAATTTGAGCACCAGAAGAACTAGCATCATTTTCAATCATTAATTTTGTCTTATAACTTGTTAAAGGTAATCCTGATCTTTTATGTTTTTCAATTCTAGCATACTCTAAAGCCATTCTTGCCATTTTTGGAACTTCTGAACCTTCTAAAGGTCTTATTAGAGGATGCTCTAAAAACTCTCTAAGTCTTCTATCTCTTTGAGTTTTAGATAACATTAATTCACCTAAATTAATAATTTGTTGCTTATTACGATTAAATATTTCTCGTCTACCTACTTGAGTTAAAGCTTCAGTTCCAGGTCCAATCATTGCACCAATTTGAATTTCTAATTCATCTAAAGCTTCTTCAGTCATATTTATTGCTCTGCCAGAGTTTAAAAATGGTCTTACAACTTCACCACCTGTAGGTGTTAAGTAACCTCTGTGATAAACTCGTCCTCTTGAGTCAATAAAAGCTAATGTTCTAAAATTTTTATTACGTTGTCTATGATATTTAACAGTAGACATTAGCCCATAACCTTGTTCGCCTCTATTTAAAATTTCATGTCGAAATTCATTAATAGAATCATAATATTTAGTACGTCCTCTTGGATCTCTAAATCTAACAAGATCATCCATAAAAGTAGAAAAATCTTGATCAACTCCATACTCAACATCCATAACATGATTTAACATTTTAGCCATGTCTCGGTCTATTTGTTTTTCATCATAATCAGGAAATTTATCTCTAGAAACTAAAGGAAGTCCAGTATCATTACCTCTTGCATCTACATAAGTTTTTTTATTTGCTTTAACATATAAACGATCTCTTGCAGAAGTTATTCCTAAACGTCTAGAAATAGTAACTCTACGTTCAGCTTCTTGAAGTCTTAAAAGATTTTTATCTATAATTAATACTTCTCTAGAAATAGTATCACCCCAACCACCTGAAGCTCTTCCTGTTTCTAAATCAATAACACCTCTTCGAGTTTTTCCTCTAAAATTAACTCTAATTAATCCTTGATCTTTCATAAATTCAAGTATTTTAGAACCTTCTTGATGATATTGTTTTAAAGTATGTTTTGTAAAAGGAATTATATTTTCAAAGTCTTTAGAAAATTGTTTTCCAATATTAATAGCTAAAGTATCATAATCAGTTGATTGTCCTGAAGACACTAGTTTTGTTATTTTAGTTAAACTATCTAAAGCTTTATCGTTAACAAAAACACTAGTTGGTTTTTTAGATGCAATTAAAAATTCAAAATCTAAAATTCGTCTAATGCCTTCTCGTCCTCTTGCTGCTGTTCTAGTTATCCAAGCATCAGTTGGTTCTTTTCCTTTATTAGCTAATTTATAAGCTCTATAAGCTACATCAAAAGATTTATTTTTTCTTAAATTTTTTATCATCTTTTCTTTAGTAGGATATTTTTCTACAAATTTTTGATAATAAACTCTCATAGGCGCTCTGCCTCTAAAAAACATTTTAGTAGCAAGCTTTTTACCTTCTGTTCTTCTCCAAGCATCAATAAATCTTTGATCAGCTAATTGAGTATTTTGTATATCATCAAAATTATAATATTTACCCATAATTTGAACTTGAGGTTTATCTTGAGAAAGATAACTAACAAACATTTGAGATCTTTGTTTAGATCTAGTATCTAATAGTCTTGAAACGTTTTGAACAGCAAATCTATTTTCAGCCCTTATTACAGAAGTAAAATCAGTCCAAGGTTTTTTATCTTTTGCATAACGTTCAAAAACAACTCTTAAATTTTCAACAGCAACCGTTTGTTGATTTACAGAAATTTTATCATCTAGTCCTACTACAAAGGATTCAATAAATTGTTTTTCATCTGATTTTAATAATTTAGAATTACGCATAAAATCTAATCGTTCTTGAAAAAGATTAAAATCAGGATCATACAAATTAGTATTTTTTATTTCACCAGTTAAAGGATCTGCACTAAAATTTCTTTCATCAAATACATTTCCAACTCTACGTCTTGAAGCTTGTTTACCAACTAAGCTAGTTCCTTTAAAATCAGTAAGTGATAAACTTTGATTAAAATCATCTGAATCAACTAAAAATAATTGTCTTAAATCATCTTTATGTTTTGGACTTCTAAGCAAACTACTTGGTCTACTAGCATCTAGACGAATACCAACTTCCCTAACTTTTTGTTTAGGGCGATAAATAGCAGTAGCATTTGCAGCTTTATTTCTTAAAGCTTGTATACTTAATGCTTTACCTTTTGGACTAATAAATTGTTCAGCTTTTAATTTACCTTGTCTAAAAAGATTTACAGAATCTTCTGATCCTAATAATTTCTTTTGAATTTCCATTGGTTGTCTTTTTAACCAAACTCCAAAAGATTCTTTTTTAGGTGGTAATCCATTTAATCTTTCATCTTTAACTTTTTTAAGATTTGTTTTCTTAATATTTTTTTCTTTAAGCAAATCAGCTTTTGCTTTTAAAACAGGAGTTAAAGAAGAACGGCAATTCCAGTGTAAAGGAGGAACAAATCTTTTATCATCTACATCATAAATTTTACCATTATGATGAGAACAAATAGGGCTTGTTCTTGAATCAAGAATTGCAGTAAACATAAAGCCTTTTATTAATTCTTTATTATCATTAGCTACTTTTCTTAGTGCAGCTGTTTGAGTAGAAGTAATTGCAGTTCTAGTTAATGTTTTAGCTTGATGTTCTGTAATTTTAGTTGTTTTTAAAACATCAGCAATTATTTCATTAGGAGATTTATTATTTGCTAATCCAGTTTTAACTTTAGTTTGGATTCTTATTAATTCGCCTGATGAAATATTTTTAATATTTTGAGTTAAACTTTTAGAACCTTTCATTGTTGGTCCTGTTATTTCTGCAATTAATTCTTTTGTTTTTGGCTTTTTAACTTTGTAAAAACTTCTTACTTCTTTATATAAATTATCGCTATGAAAATCAAGTTGAGAAGTAGAGAATTCTTTTATTGAGTTTTTCTTATGAGAAAGTAATTCTGTTCCAAAACGACTAACTTCTTTAGAAAGATCAGATCTTATATTTTTTCTTAAAAGATCTCGAACATTTTTTCTATGTCTTTTAATTATTCGTCTATTTTGAAGTTGCACACTTTCTTCATATAATCTAACATCGGTCATATGATCTACTATACGATCATAAATTTTATCGTTGATATTCATCTAGTACTCCATTGAGTAGTTAGAGTTATTCTTCTATTTGTACCCCATCATCAGCTTGTTGATTTGCTTGTGATAAAGGGTCTGTTTGTATTTCTTCTATTGCTTCTTCGTCACTATAATCAGCAGGTAAAAAGTCATTATACTTAGCAATGTTAATCCAAGTAGAACGGCTAATAATACCCATTTGATACCAATCAGAAACTAAACGCATTGCACCTTCACCGCCAACCATAGGGGCAAAATCACTTGACATTTGAAATTCAATATCTTCTGCAGTATACATAGTATTATATTTCCAGTTAAGCATAAAAGCTATAACTTCTCTCATAGTACCTGATACTTTAGCGTTAAGTGTTCCTAATTGTGCTGTTTGAGAAGCATTACGAATTTCTAATGCTACCCCTGAAGCTGCTTGTTCAGGAGACAACATTCTAATGCCCATTTTAGCCATTTCGTCAACTGTAGCTGTAATTGCTTTTTCCATATCAGATAAAGCAGCAGTTGGAGTTTCTAAAACAGTTATTGATTCGTCTTTTCTTACTCGTAACCAAGAACCAAGTCCTGAATTAACAACATCTTCAAATTCTTCATCTGTCATATCAGACTGAACAATTGGTGTATAAGTCGCTGCACCATACAATAAATGATTTCTTCTAGACACTTTATTATATAAAGCAATTTCTCTATCAATTAAAGGCAACAATACAGGTTCAACTGGTTCTAAATGACCGTTAATTGGCCAAGCAGGTATTTTAGAAAGCCTCTCTCCAAACATTGTTGGATAAAGTGTATTAGTTTTCTTAAACCCTATTTCAGTAAGTCTTTCTTCGTATTCTTGTGTTACATCACCGTTAAGTACTTTTATTTCATTATTAGTATCAGCATGTTCATAATAATCTAATACTAATCTACCTTGTTCATCTAAATAATGATCACAAACAGTATCAATATAATTAGGATGCCAAGGATTATCTGCCGTATAGCGTCTAACTAAATAACGCGTAACTATTCGAGATAAGGTTTTTTGTCTTGTAACAGGATGTGTATCTGTATGTATATTAATTACATTTTCAGCTTCAATAACAACAGGATAAGGTTTAATATTCATCTTTTCTTCTGGTGTCATTGCATCAAATTGTTGTTCAGTTATTTCTGGATAGTCAACATAAATCCATGCTCTAGAAGTTTGAAGTTCTTCCCAAAGAGCATTATCTAAAAAATTAAATAAAGAACGACCATCGAGAGTAAAATTATTTTTAATCCAATCATAAGCATCTTCAGGTAACTCTTCGGGTAATTTTAAATGAGAGTCTTTTCTTAGGAGCGCACTAATAAGTACTTTACAATATTGTGCAGTCAATCCTGGAAGTTCAGCCTCTGCTTTATAAAAATCATATTGACGTTGTGTCATACTAGGTGAAAATGGAAGAAGTAAATTTGAATAATCATGTTCTAAATATTCATCATGTGCTTTAACATTTTCTTGACCCTGTAAAACAGCTCTAGATTTCTTCCACAAAGGTTTTAAAGATTGATAACTATCACTAGGATCTGCTACCGACTTTTTAATAGCCTTTGTAGGTTTTGTTAGTTGAACCATTATTTATTTCTCCTAGCTTTCTTTTTATATCCACTAGCATAAATGGCTTTTGCTTGTTTATCGGCTTCTTTTTTGGTTTTATAAACTTTTCCAGTTTTACCCCATTTATAGCCACCTTTAACTTTTTTTACTGGCATTACCATTTTACCTTATTAGCCCAATATGCGGCACTCATTTTACCTTTGGCTATATTACTAGCGTGTCTAGCTTTCCAACCTAATCTACGGGCTTT
>Ga0163111_10000845_pt1 | contig 18500 bp, 13 predicted proteins | sample CRUFie1St18metaG_FD_109645 | JGI IMG/M metagenome (GOLD analysis project Ga0163111, IMG submission 109645) | Marine microbial communities from the Costa Rica Dome - CRUD Field 142mm St18 metaG | ecosystem: Environmental > Aquatic > Marine > Oceanic > Photic zone | place: Costa Rica: the Eastern... | reverse complement strand
GATAATCAATATCTACGTGGTATGGCATAATAAGATGTGCCCTATCGCTTATCAACAGGTTTGTTGAAAGACCTTCTTTTTTTAGCATGTTTAATTCTTTTATTAAAACTCGAGGATCAATCACCACACCATTTCCAATCACAAGCTTACACTCTTTATGTAGAACACCAGAAGGAATTAGGTGTAGCTTAACAGTTTTGTCATCGAGAATAATTGTGTGGCCAGCGTTATTTCCGCCTTGAAAGCGAACAATGTAATTGGCGCGTGCAGCAAAATAATCAGTAACTTTTCCCTTACCTTCGTCGCCCCATTGAGCACCAATTACTACAACAATATTGCTCTTATTTTTTTGCACTTTTTGATATAAATGATAAAGTGTAATTTATAGCATGAGTTCATTATACCAAAATAATACTTTTAAATTTTTTTTATTTTTGCTTGGTTTCATATTTCAGGGTTGTGCCGTTGCGGGATCAGTATTGGTACCACTAACATCGATTGAGCCACCAACCGGTAAATATAATATAGGAACACAAGTATACTTTTGGACTGACAATTCAAGAGGCGAAGTATACACCACTAGTCCCTCAGATTATAGAGAGCTAATGGTTCAAATATGGTATCCAGCACAAGGAGGAAAAAACTATCAAAAAGCACCACATGTTACATTTCCAGAAAAGGCTATTTCTAGTATTGCTAGAACTGCAGGGTTACCCACAAACTTTGGCAAACACGGTGTTCAGTTAACTTCAAACAGCGTTTTTGGGCTTTTACCAATTCAAAACAAGCAATTTCCACTCATTCTTTTTTCTCACGGCGATGGCGGTCTATTAAACCAAAACACATCTCAAGTAGAAGAGTTGGTAAGCAACGGGTATATAGTTATTGCGTGTAACCACACATATAATGCAAGCATTACATTTGATAAAAAAGGCAACTCAATTCCATATCAACAAAATATTAGCTGGAACGAGCAAGCACAGTACCACAAAAAATATTATACCAACCTCCTAATTAATTATAGATACCAAGACCTTGTTTTTTTACTAGAAACCTTAAAACAAAATCAATTTGATGATGGCACTTTAAATCCATTTAAGAATAAAATTGACTTTGAAAAAGTTGGAGCAATGGGACATTCGATGGGTGGTGGAACAACCTATGTTGCAATGTTAAAAAACAGTGAAGTTAAAGCGGGTGTTGCTCTTGACGGCTGGTTTTTTGGTTTGCTGGATGAAGATGCAAAAACAAACACAAAAAAACCATTTTTACATTTAGGGCAAGAACAATTTCTTGACATGGAAATTGAAGGAGATATCAACTTTTCAAAAGATGGTAAACGAAACTTTGAGATTTACAATACTATATTAGAAACTAATGAAGAAAGTTACGGCGTATATATTAAAAACAGTCTACATTATTCATTTACAGATATGAAATTAATTTATAATCAGGGTGCACCACTTTCTTTGCCACTCGATAGTCTTGGAGAAGTCGACAAGAAAATTGTCGACAATGTTCTGGATAAAACAATATTAGAATTTTTTGATTACGTATTTAAAAATACTCCTTTTGAATTCGAAGGAGATCATACTTTTAATAATCAGGTGATTTATCGCAATTATAAAAATTAATTTTTAATCTCAAAAAACTAATCAGCATTTATACATATATATATATGTGTGTGTAAAAATAAACATACTCACCTATCATTTACATGTGCGCAACAAGGATGAAAATTGCTAAAAGGCTAATATATAAAACTGTTTTTACTAAAAATAAAAATTGAAAAAAAGATTGACATACTTGTAATTAATATCCAATTTTGTAAAAATTGCGTTTTTAGCGTATAGCTAAAAGTGTATTTTAAAAGGGTTTAAGAGTAAAAAAACAAACATTTACTTACAGTAGAATTGCTACTGCAAAAATTATTAACTATAGATTAGAATTAAATAAGGAGTTGTAAATGGTTAAATACATGAAATCACTATTAACAGTTGTTGTACTTTTTTCAACAATGTTTGCGCAAACAGCAAATGCAAAAATTGCGGGTGTTGTTACGGGCGAAGACGGCACACCCCTGGTTGGTGCAAATGTTTTCGTTGAGGGCTCTGATCTCGGAGCTGCAACAGATGAGCTTGGTAGATTCTTCATTTTGAACGTACCTGTTGGAAATTATTCTGTTAAGGCAGAGTACATTGGGTATAAATCATATGTTGAATCAAACATAAAAACATCTGTTGGTTTTACAACCACAGTTGACTTTGTAATGTCAGTTGCTTCAGTAGCTGGAGAAGAGGTCAATGTTGTTCGTGAAAGAAAACTTGTTAATACAAACGCTACAAACACCACAAGAGTTGTCGATAAAGAATTAATTGACAGTTTTGCTGTAAGAGGAGTTGGAAATATTGTAAACCTTCAGGCGGGTGTTGTAAATGGATATTTCCGTGGAAGTAGAAGTGGCGATAATAAATATTTAATTGACGGTGTACCAGTAAAGGATTTATTTGGAGGCGGCAATTTCATTGGGCAAGTTTCACAAGAAGCACTTCAAGAAGTTAGTGTTCAAGCCGGTGGAGCATCTTCCGAATATGGCGGTGCTAATGGTGGTGTTATTAATCTTACAACAAAGTCAGGTGGAAACGCATGGAACTTTGGTGTTAACGCAATAACAGCTCTTGGAGAAAGAACGCCATCTACTGAAAAAGACAAATTATATTCTGATGGGTATCAGTCAATAACATTTGATGCAGGTGGTCCTATTGCTGAAAATTTAAGAATGTATGCTTCATATACAAATTTACAGTTTTTAGGAGCTCTTTCATCAGGTTATAGAGTAAGAGGAACAGTTTCTCATTGTTACACCCTTGAAGAGTGTAATGCTATAGATAACCTTATGGCTGTTCAGACTATTACTAGAAACAATAATGACACCAATGTTCAGGCATCATCTTTAACTCCAGAAAATAATACCACAACCTACTTGGGGTATTCTGATTATAGAAGAGTATGGGGTCCAAAAACACATGATGACTCAGATACAAACAGATTTGTTGGTAATTTAGTTTATTCAACAGGTCCTTTAAAATTGAAACTTGGTTTACAGGCATCCGATGGTGTAAACAGGGGTTCATCAAATTCTACACAGATATATAATACAGGAAGAACAGGATCTGGTTCATATAATGAAAATACATTTAACTTAGCATATTTAAATGTTAATTATGCTATTAGTCCTTTATCATATGTAAAGTTTACTTTATCAAGCCAAGCATATGAGACAGAAACAACAAATGAAAGACACGGAACTGATCTAGCTTCATATGGTGTTAGAAGCGATATTCGAACAACAAATGAAACGGCTACAACCGACCCATACTACTATTGGAGAAGAAATGGTTTAGGAAACTCTTCTGCTCAGTTGGTTGGTTTATTAGGTCAATCATCTTTTGGTTATCAGTACAGCTCTTATTACAAAAGAAATACTGATACAAACACAATGAGTGTCGACTATACCAATCAAATTGGTTATAACGAATTCAAAATGGGTGCATCAATAGAAAATCATGAGATTTCATATTACAGCAACCCAAACCCAGAAAGAATAACATATAATTTCAATCTTCTTGATACTGATGGAAGCGGCACAATTGACGCAGATGAATATACAGCTGCAAACGTTACTCCAGCAGATTGGGAGTTTTCTACTCTAAAAGATAGTTATGTGACTAACCTTGGGTACGATATTTATGGGAATGAGTGGAATGGAACCTATAATGAAGCATCACACATGGTAGCCCCAGGTGAACCAGAACAAACTAGAGCATATATTCAGAACAAGTTCGAACTTAGAGATGTTGTTGTTCAACTTGGTTTAGCCTATGAAACATTTGATAGTGGAGCTATGGCCCCAGATTCAGATGGTGATGGTTTTGGTGACACAGATGGTTACGACCAACTTTATTTTACTAACTTAAGACTTAATAGAGATGGAGATGAAAATGGTGACTATGCATGGAGAAAAGTTGAAAAAGAAACAGATCTTCAGCCAAGAATAGGTATTGCTTTTCCTATTTCAGATCGAGCAGTGTTTAGAGCAAATTATGGTAGATACTGGCAACCAGTAGAATTAAGTAATTTGTATGTTTCAGATACTGAAATATCATCTAACTTCCTGTTGGGTAACTTTACCACTACAGGAAACGCAGCTTTAAAACCAGAAAGATCAACTCAATATGAAATAGGTGTTGAGCAAATGGTTGGAATGAATGCTGCTATTAAGTTAGAAGGTTTTTATAAAGAAAGTAAAGATTACCTTTTCTTAGAAAATAGAAATAATGCACAAATCTCTACACTTGGATCTGAGTCTTTATCACAGTTCCAATGGGCTCAATACAAAAATGGTGATTTCCTTGTTTCTCAAGGTGTAACTGCAAGTTTTGAAATGAGAAGAGTAAATGGATTATTGGCACAGGTCAATTATACGCTTTCTGAATCTCGAGGTACAGGATCAACAGGTAGTTCAAACTACTATGTATCATATCTTGAGGGAGAATATCCTAAAACACTATCTTTACTATCATATGACCAAACACACACAGCTAATGCTGTAATTGATTATAGGTCTGAGGCACTATCTGGTTTTGCAAAAGATAGTGGATTCAATATGGTTATAAAATATGGTAGTGGAACAAGATATACACCAATGCAGTTGGCTTCACAGGTTTTTGGTAATACAAGACCTGCAACCCCAGATGGACCATTGAATTCTTCTATTGGCCCATCTTATTTTAATGTTGATTTAAGAGTTGACAAAAGAGTAAACATTGGTGGTAGCGCAATAAATATGTATGTATCTATTGCTAACCTTTTAAATACTGATCACGAACTTGGTCATTGGAGTACATCAGGAATGGTGGATGACGATGGTTGGATTGGATCAGAATCTGGACAAGCTTGGGTTTCTAACTGGTTAGGAAGTTACCCAGATGTTCCAGCAGAAAATCTTTATAATGACTTAATTGGAGGTTCCGGAAGATACGGCGCTCCAAGAACAGTAAGATTAGGATTAAATTATAACTTTTAATGTAACGGAGAATAACTAATGAATTATTTAAATAATATATTAAAGTTCACATTAGCCATTGCGTTACTGGTGCCTACATTTGTTATCGGTAGAGATAAAAAAGATGGTACAAGTAGATATGTAGGTTTTTCATCTATGCCTGTTGACTACGAAGAGTTCAATGTAAACAATTGGACAATTGATACGTCAAATGATGGAAGATTAATGGTTAATAATGTGAGAGGTATCGGTGGTGAATGGCAGAATTCAGGTGTATTCCTTATTTATGCTCAATCTTGGTGGTTTGCTGGATTAGATTCAGCTGGCCAGCTTAGAGTAGTTGGAAATGAGTTCTCATCCGATATGGAAGTTGGTCCATACGGAGGAGATCCAAATGCTGCTTCCACTAGAACATACAATGTAAGTAAAAGCATGTTAGCTGATCCAATTTTGTATGCAGATTTCCAGGAATGGCCAGTTGCTCAAGGCGCACCATGGGTTGATGTCGATGGCGACGGGGTTTATTCTCCATTACCTAATGGACCTGATCATCCTGAGTTTGTAGGTGACCAGGTAATTTGGTCAATTCAAAATGACGCAGTACCAACTAGAAAAAGTATTTCTGGTGGTTTGCCAACAAACGTTGAAGTAAGAACTACAATGTTTGGTTTTGATAGACCAGATGCATTCGGAGATATTGTTTTCATGAAACATGCAATGACAAATATGACAGACGAAGATATTACAGATGCATATTTTGGTGTATGGGTAGACCCTGATAATGGTAAGTATGATGCTGACCTTATTGGTGTAGATCCAGGTCTTTCTTTAGGATATTGTTATAACGATGGTGTTGACCCCGAATGGGCAGCAACAGAATATGGACCAGGTCCAGCTGTTGGATATGACTTTTTCCAAGGACCAGCTGTTCCATGTACAGCTGAAGAAATTTCAGGTGGAACTTGCCCAGGTGCAAAACAATTCGGTCAAACAATAGCAGGTATGAAAAACTTAGGATTGTCTGGCTATAATCTATTTATTAATAGTGATGCGGTTTTTGGTGACCCAGAAGAACCAGATGAGTTTTATTATGGTCTTCAAGGTTTAAAAACCGACGGTTCACAACTAGAAGAACAAATCACAGGTGAAACATGTACTCCTGAAGAAGTTGCTGCAGGAACATGTTCAAATCCATATGTTAATTGTGAAGGTGTTGCTGCGGGAGGAACTTGTTATTCAAACTTCTCTTTCTGGGGCGATCCTTCTGTAGACACTGACTTTGATGGTGACGGTACCGTTACTGCTGCAGAATTAGCATTGAACCCAATAGATGGTTATGTAAGAGAACCTAGTGATAGAAGATTTTTACAATCCGTAGGTCCATTTACATTAGAAGCAGGAGCAACTCAAGAAATTGTTTATGGTGCATTAGCTGCATACTCAACTGCATCTTCTATTGCTTCGATTGACGTTTTAAAACAAGTAGACCAATTGGCACAATTGGCCTATGATATTAACTTTGCATTACCAGATTCTCCTCCTACACCTCAAGTTTCAGTGCTTGTAGATAAAAACACTGTTAAACTTTATTGGGACGGAGCAGCAGTAAGCTATGAAGCTGAAAGTTTAGTGGATTTAGATGCTAATGGTGATGCTACTAAGTTTAAATTTGAAGGATTTAAAGTTTATCAATATTCAAATCCAACAGGAGCGAATGCTAAAGTTGTTGGAACTTTAGATAAAGCAAACGGTATTACTGAAATTATTGATACTGTTTTTGATGCAAACTATGGTGTTAATATTGATATACCTGTTGCACAAGGTGAAGATTCTGGTGTTTCTACAGAGTTCACCGTAACACAAGATTATATCAACACATCTAGTTTATTAGCTAATAGAGAGTACTATTTTGGTGTTTCTGCTTATGGATACAATCCAGACGGTATTCCTAAGGTATTAGAAAGTTCACCATCTGTGGTTTCTTTCAGACCAGCGACAAATATGACTGTTGATATAGAAGATGCGCTTGCAACTCCTGTAGATTATACAAAAGCAGGACTTGGAGACGGATCTATTACAGTTCAAATAGTTGACCCTACAAAGATAACTGGGGATGACTATAAAGTTACATTTGCAGATCAGTTAGATGGTGTAGACCTTGTTAACTGGACATTAACGAATGTAACAACTGGTGAAGTATTAATACAAAATAACACTATTCAAGACGGTGTAGACCTTAAAGATATGTCTACCGTAGGTCTTGAAGCTGGTGGTGTTCAGGAAGGATTTAGATTGGTTGTTAGTGGTCCTGCTCCAGGACATAACAATTTCAGAGAAATCTCTTCAAGCGATGTAGATAATTATGCTACAGCTGACATGAGAGACCCTAATATTTCATATGGGGTGCTTGGAAACACCTATACATTAGGTGGTTCTTTATCAGCTACTAAAGGTATTTTAGAAAATAGAGTCGGTTATCCAGATGGTGGTATTAATCAACCATCTGCATCAGGTGCATATTTCTCAGATCATATTTGGGATTATGATGTATTTGATTATCAAGGAACTGATGACGTTGTATTTGACTTTTCAACACCATCCGTTGCTCACGAGTGGCCATATGCGAATAGTTCAACTAGAGCGACAGTAACCACAGTACCATTTAGTGTGTACAGATTTACTGTTGACGGCAGAAAAGAGCAACTATGGGTAACATTCGAAGATCTTGATGGTGACAATGAATGGTCACATGTTGACTATGAACATGTAGATAAATCTTACGCTGCATATCCAGGTTTCAGACAGGGCATGACTAAAGCAGAAAGAGAAGCCATTGAGAACTCTTTTGCAAATAGTGGTTCCGACGATGGTAATTGGTATGAAACTCAAGAGGCGCGTGGACAAAATGGTCCATCATATAAAAACTTTGGTTATGAACCTATATATATTATGGGACACCAAGGAACACCATATGATCCGACCTTAGAGTCTGTATATTTAACTGAGTATGATATCTATGCCAATGGTGGTTGTGAACATTACCACGGTGTTTGGTATGGTGGTGGTTGCGATATGGATATATCAAATCTTACAGCACCTACTGCTGCAGGTACTGCCACAGCGTTCTATGGTACATATTTCTCAGGATTGATTTATACTACTTACTTCTCAGCAGCTGTTGGAGACGGAGCAAGTCCTCTTCCAACTGCAGCTGGATCAGCTCAATATGGTTTCCCTGACGCTGGTGCATGGGTTGTAATTAACAATAAACCTAATTCATCACAAGTTGAGTTTAACTTCTCAACAGCTGGGAATATGGCTGAATCAAAAGCTTATACAAATGAAAATATTACTGTATGGCCAAATCCATACTATGGAGCTAACGTAGAAGAAACTGGTCCGTATGATCAAAGAGTATATTTTAGTAATCTTCCTGCTGAAGGTCAAACAACTGTCAGAATATATGCAGTTGATGGTACTTTAGTAAGATTGCTTGAACATAACGATACAGGTTCACAACATCTAGCATGGGATTTAAACAACGAATTTGGATTACCAGTTGCTAGTGGAATGTATTTTGCACATGTTGATGCAAAAAATACTGAAAAAGTGATGAAACTGGCGATTATTCAACCAGAAATGCGTATAGACACATATTAAACTATAAAAGGAATTAATTATGAAAAACACAATATTCAATAGTTTAAAAGCTGGGTTGGTAGCATCTTTATTAGGTGCTACCATCTATGCAGGTACAGTTAATTCAACTGGAACTGCCGCTGGTGCCCAACTTTTAATACCCCAAGGTAATTTAAATATTGCTTTATCCACATCTAACGGATCTGTTGTAAGTGGTTTAAACTCTATTCATGTAAATCCTGCAGGGGTAGCAAATTTAAGCTCAATGGCAGGTATGGCTTCAAGTGGTGACTATTTAGCTGATACTCAGCTTACCAACCTTTCGTTTGGTATGCCATTAAATGAATCAACAAACATGGCAGTTAGTTTAAGAACCATGGATTTTGGCGATATTATGAAAACAACAGCAACAAGCACAGAAGGTGATGGTACTACATTTAGTCCATCTTTCTTAGTTGCAAATCTAGCTCTAGGGAGAAATATTTCAGATAGGGTTCGCGTTGGTCTTGTTGGAAAACTAGTATCAGAAACAATAGAGGATGTTAGTGCTACAGCAATGGGCGCTGATATAGGTGTCCAATACGATTTTCCAGGAGATAGACTTACTGTAGGTGTTGCACTTAAAAACTTGGGGTCTAGGTTACAGTATTCTGGTACTGGTCTTGAACAACAGTTAACACCTGATGGAACTCAACCAGGAACAAAAGATGAAAATTTTTCGATAGGATCTATGGATAGTCCTCTTCCAACATCATTAGATATTGCTGTTGGATATGAACTTTCAGACGGATTAACAGTAATGACAAGTTTTGAAAACTTTTCATATCAACTGAATACACTTTCATTGGGTGCTATGTATTCATCTGGAAATGTTTGGATGGCAGCTGGAACTAAAATGAATATCCAAAAAGGCGATCAGCCTGCTGGTATGAGTGATGTAGTTTGGGAAGACTACACAACTTCAAACTGGGGTGCTACACTTGGTTTTGGAGTAAACCTTGAAATGGATGCTACTAATGTATCTATTTCTTATGCTTATAGACAGAGTGTTGAATTCTTTGATGATTTTAGTTCTGTTGAAGTAAGCTTTACATTCTAAGATAATTTCTTAGATTTAATTCCTTTTAAATAAAAGGCCTGTTGTTAAATAGCAGGCCTTTTTTTTATTCAAAAATATTGTTAAAAGATTCAACATTTAGATGTTCGGTTAATCCTTCACCAATAAAATAGTATTGACCATCCTTTTCAAAGATTATTTCAAAATTAATGATATCTTTTTGAACCTCTAGTTTATTATCTTCGTTATTAAGCAAAGTTGTAGAAAGTAAATCAATACCCTCATTATCAATAAAGCCTAATTCAGTTAACATATTTGCCTCTAATCCAACTTTGACATTTTCTGGAATGTCTTTTAGGTTAGTGTAAATAGATAATGTTCTAAAATTCTCAGCAAAGTAGTATCCATGATCAATCATTATATAATTTTTTTGTAAAATTCGCTTAAAATCATTTGGTAAATATCCTAGTTCACTAATCATCCTATCAAAATAGTGTTTAAATTTTCTATCTTGAGTCCATATATCTTCAACACGATCTCTTTCAACATCAATTACAATGCCCATTCCAGTCGGATAAATTATTGATTCTTCATCACATTTAAATGTGAATGATTTTTTTATGGTTTCATCGTTAAAAAAATAGTAATTAGAGCCTGGAAGCTGATTAATATTTTCAATATTTCTTGTATTTTCTGCACTACAAGGATATTTAAATTTATTCCTTAATTGCTTTTTTAATAAACTGATATCGTTATTTTTAAAAACATACATCTCTGTGCTTAAATCAATATTTTTGTTTACTTCTGTCGATATTGACTCATTATATATAGCATTATCATTTTTACTTTGTTCAATTTCAGATTCAGTGCAACTCATAAGCACAAACAAAATTATTATATTAATTTTTTTCATATCCCTCTCCTTCAAATAGCTTATTTGATAATTTCAAAAAATCTTCATTAGTGATATTTTGTCCTAAATAATATTTACTAATTTCATTTTCAAAATGTATTTCCCAATGTAAATGGGCACCAAGAAGATTGTTTAGTGCTCCATACTTTGTTCCTGTATTACCAACATATCCTATTAAATCTCCTTTTTTAACAACATCTCCCACTTTTTTACTATTTATTTTTTCTAGATGTGCGTATGTCGATGTTGTTCTATAGTTTGCTAAATATTCGAAACCATGATCTATTATTATGTGCTTACCAAGAAGTATGTGACTATAAATGTCCATTGGAGTTTTTTTCATTATATCTGTTGTTTTTAAAAAACGTTCATAAGATTCTATATCAACATCTTGATATTCTGTATTTGCCACCACAATGATTCCGTCAAGAGAAGCGTACACTGGAGTCATAAACGGTACAACAATATCGACACCTTCATGAATTCCATTTCGATAGCTTCTTTCTGCATTAGGTAGGAGGTTCGGTTTTTTAGTCAAAATAGCCCCTTTTACCGGAAATAAAATTTTTTCTTTAACATCTTCATATTTTGGTGAGTTTTGAGAAAAACTATTAAACAACTTTAATTCAAAAGATTCTTGAGATATTTCTAAGTTGTTATTTGAAGCACATGAAAAGATTAAAAGAGATATTGTGATGATAAATTTATTCTTCATTGGTATATGATAAAAAATAAGTATTATTTTTATATACAAATTTAATTTTTTTTATATTTTTTTCTAAATCTGTCCAAATCATTATAATATCATTTTGAAGGATTACATTATTAATGGTATTATCTACTTTAGCCCTATTCTTTTGTCTAATATCCATTCTATATATTCTGAAATTCTCGTTTTTTTCACTAAATAAGAAACGAAAATCTATTTCTTCTTTTTCTAATAAATTATATCCAGTTATCCATTTGTCTTCTTCTGAAATTATAAAACCATTAAGAAGTAAAGAGATTAGGTTCTTTTTTGAAAAATCTTGATTATCATATTCAATATTCTCTTTTAAAAGCATATCTCCAAGCCAATGATTAGTTGATATTTCAATTTCATCGCCATCGATTTCAATATTAATAATATCTTCAAATGAGAAAAGTTTAATATTATCATTAATCCAATATTCAAACGAGATAGTTTTACTGCTTTGGTTAATTGCCAAGATTCCACAATGAAGAATAATTAAAATAAAAATTTTTTTTATCAACGTATTAATATTGCTGATGCTATATAAAAATATAGAGCAACTCCTATAATATCAATTGTTGTCGTTACAAAAGGCCCTGTTGATATAGCAGGATCAAAATTTAGCTTTTTTAGTATAATGGGAACACTTGCCCCAACTGATGCCGCAATTGTCATAGATAAAAATATGCTTAAACCGACAACAAGACCTAGGTTATTTATATTACTTCCTGTAATGTATTCGGATGCTAACCCAACCAATAAACCATAAGCTGCTCCTAATAGGCTTCCTACTATGAGTTCTTTTAGAATTAGGGGTATAGTATTTGTAAAGTCCACTCTTCCTGTAGCCAAACCTCTCACTACAATTGTTGAAGACTGTGTTCCAACATTACCCCCAATACCAATTATAACCGGTATAAAGGCAGCTAAAACAATTATTTGTTCTAGGAGACCATTAAAATAGTTTATAATCGCTGCTGCACAAATACCTCCAACAAGACTGGCAAGTATCCAGGGAGCACGAGATTGTGCGTTTTTTAACGGCGTTTTTAGTAGAATTTCCCTATCTTTTCCTACTCCAGCCATTTGTAAAAAATCTTCAGAAGCCTCTTCCCTAATAATATCAACTACATCATCTATGGTCACAATACCAAGAAATCTATTTTGTTTATTTACTACCGGTAAAGCAAGGTAATTGTACTGAGCTACTTTTTTTGCTACTTCTTCCTGATCAGTGTCAGTTGTTGCAGCTTGAATATTCTTAATCATAATCTCTTTTAGTTTTTTAGAATTTTTTGATGTTACTAATGTTCTTAAAGATATAACTCCCACCAACTTATCCTTATTGTCTATTACATACAGATAAAATATTTTATCATTTTCAGGAAATGATTGAAGTTTCTTTATGCTTTCTTTAACTGTAGTGTTCTGATTGAGGGTGAATGTTTCTTTTGTCATGATACTTCCAGCACTATCATCTGGATATGACATTATTTCTTCTACTTCTTCTTTATCATCTGCTTCAATAATTTTTAAAATTTCATTTTGTTTATTTTGGTGGAACATACCAATAATTGTTGCCTGATCGTTTGTGTCAAGATACCTAAAAATATTTGAAATATTTTTAGAACTTTCATTAAATAAAACTTTTTCAATTAATGATTCATCTAGTTCTTCTAACAATCTTGCTTTATGAAGTGCGGTAGGACATAAACTAAAAATTATGTTTTGATCATATTGATTGAAGCTTCTCATAATAAGCGCCACATCTGCCTGGTGTGTTTTTCTTAGGATTGTGGTGATATTAGTATGCGCACTTCTTCTTAAAAGTCGTTGCATAGTGCTCCTTAGAAGAGAAATTTCAGTAGAAAATATAGCTTTTTTCATTGTATTGGATTTTCTATAAATTAACTCTACTTTATAACATATTAAAGCGATAGTAAATGGCCAAAATTACAAAACAAAGCGAAAACTTTTCTAAATGGTATACAGACGTTATACTCGAAGCTGATTTAGCAGATTATGGTCCTGTGAAAGGAACTATGGTCGTAAAGCCCTATGGTTTTTCTTTGTGGACAAATATAAGAGAATCATTAAATAAGATGATTGAGGATAGCGGACATGAAAATGCATATTTTCCACTATTTATTCCTAAAAGTTTTTTAGAAAAAGAAGCCAAACATGTTGAGGGTTTTGCCAAAGAGTGTGCTGTGGTAACTCACTCCAAGCTTATTACTGAAGATGGGTCATTAACAGTTGATCCGGACTCAAAGTTAGAAGAAGAAATCATTGTTAGACCAACATCTGAAACAATTATTTGGCATATGTTTAAAAAATGGATTACATCATATAGAGATTTGCCATTAAAAGTAAATCAATGGGCAAACGTGGTACGTTGGGAGATGCGCACAAGGTTATTTTTAAGAACATCTGAGTTTTTATGGCAGGAAGGTCACACGGCACACGCTACCCAAGAAGAAGCTATGGAAGAAACCCTAGAGATCGTAGAAATCTATCGAACTTTGTTTGAGGATTATCTAGCAATACCAACAATTATCGGTAGAAAATCAAATCTAGAGAGATTTGCAGGCGCAGATGAAACTTTCTCTATTGAGACAATGATGAGAGATAAAAAAGCTTTACAAGCAGGAACGTCTCACTATCTTGGTACCAATTTCGGATCTGCATTTGATGTAAAATTTCAAAGTAAGGAGAATAAAGAGCACCCAGTTTATGCAACAAGCTGGGGTGTTAGCACAAGGATGGTTGGAGCGTTAATAATGGTTCATGGCGATGATAAGGGGCTAAAAATTCCTCCTAAAATCGCACCTATACAGGTTGTTATTATTCCAATTAACCCCAAAAAGGGAAAATCTGATAAATTTTCTAATTTTGTAACCAACGTTGAAGAAAAACTATCTCATCTGAACATCAGAACACATATTGATAATTTAGATGAAAGCCCAGGTTTCAAATTTAATAAGTGGGAACTTAAAGGTGTGCCAATCAGAGCTGAAATCGGCTTAAAAGAGTTTGAAAATATGGAAGTTACTATTTGCCGAAGAGATAATTCAGAAAAACATCAAGTTCAACTAGATAAAATTGATGAAATCACCATTATTTTGCAAAATATTCAAGACAATCTTTTTAATGATGCAACAAACTTTATGAACGATAACACATGCACTGCAAACTCTTTTGCTGACTTTAGAGAAATTTTGTCTAATGAAAACCAATTTATTAAAGCATATTGGGACGGATCGGATGAAACAGAGCTAAAAATTAAAGAACAAACCAAAGCTACAATCCGTTGTATTATAGATGATGTAAACGACGATAAAAAAAAATGTATTTTTTCCAATAAACCAGCTAAGCATCTGGTTGTCTTTGCTAAAGCATACTAAATATGATTATAAAGAAATTAAAATAGCAATCGAGGAATCTGAGTTATTAAAGCACTATTCTATTTTGCATTAATTTTTTTGTTTTATCTTTTTCTTTGGCCAGTTCCGATAGAACTAAATTCATGGGAAAGCCCAAGAGACAGTAGAACGGACTCCTTATATTCTTTAAATCAAAAATTAAAAGACATACAAGTATTTTGGACCAACGATGGCTATAGCGGTCCGGAAGACATTGTATTAAAAAATGATAAAATTTATGTAGGCTATGATAACGGAATAATAATGAGCAGTGATGGCATTTTTTCTAATACTAAAGGAAGACCGCTTGGGATGGCCTTTGATTTAGAAGACAATTTAATCGTTGCAGATGCCATTCAGGGCCTTCTTTCAATAGATATGAGCGGTAAAGTTAGATCTCTTTCAATTAAATCAGATACAGATAATATATCGTTTAAATTTGTAGATGATTTAGATATCTCCAGTGACGGAAAAATTTATTTTTCAGATGCATCAAGCAAGTATGGGTATGGCAGTGATAGATTGGAGCTTTTTGAACATTCTCCTAATGGAAGATTGTTGGTGTATGATACAACCACCCAAAAAACAACAACCCTATTAAAAGACTTGTACTTTGCAAATGGAGTAGCACTTAGTAGCGACGAATCCTTTGTTTTGGTCAATGAAACATTTATGTACAGAATACAAAAATATTGGTTAAAAGGTGATAAGGCTGGAACCTCAGAAATTTTTATAGAAAACTTACCAGGTTTTCCTGACAATATATCTTCCAATGAAAAAGGTCTTTTTTGGGTTGCCCTATTTAATCCTAGAAACGACTTTGTTGAAATCTCTTCCGATAAGCCGTTTTTAAGGAAAATGGTTTTAAGACTTCCAGAATCATTACAGCCTCAACCCATCAATCATTCTTATGTCCTTGGCATAGATGAAGGCGGTAAAGTAGTTCATAACCTTCAGTACAAAGCAGAAGAGGCCTACTCTCCAATTACGAGCGTTAAGCAATATGAAAACGATTTATATTTTGGGAGCTTAACACATGCAGGATGGGGTAAAATAGAAGCTCCAAAATGAAAATAAAAACCCACGCATTTGTACTTAAAACAACAATTTTCAAGGAATCAAGTTTAATAATTAGGCTTTTCACTAGAGAAAAGGGGAAGTGCACATATATTGTAAAAGCTGCAATGCGACAAAAATCTCCTAATAAAGCCATCTATCAACAACTTAACGAGGTTGAAATTGACTATTCACACCATCCCAAAAAACAAATACACCCAGTTTATAGTGTCAAACTGTTAGAAGATTGGGAGAATATATGTGCAGACTTAAAAAAAACAGTGCTGTGCACATCAATGTTAGAAATAATTGATAAAAGTTATGATGAAGAGATTTCAGATACTGAAACATATGATACATTAAAGCAGGTAATGAGCTATTTTGACTCCAACAGTAGCAATCTAAATAATGCTTTCTATTATTTTATATTACATTTTCTCAAAAACAGTGGATATAACATATTAAGTGCAAAAAAACATCCAATAATACAGCGTTTTCAGCAAAAAAATTCTAATATATTAAACGACCTTAATTTGATATTCAATTTAGATCTAAACGAGATGCATAAATCTGAAAATAACCCTAAATATGAAAAAAAAATAATGACCAGATTTATGTCAGAGTTGGTTAGATATCATTTTCCAGACGTAAGGTCTTTTAAAGTTGCAAAAGATTTGTTCAGTTAGATTACTAATCATCTACTTTAAAAACTCTTTCTCCAGGTTTAACCATTTTAAATTTTTCACGAGCAATTTTTTCAATATACTTTTCATCAAATTTTAACTTTTCCTCTTCTTTTTCAAGCATAGCAATTTGATTTCTTAAATCATTGATTTCATTTTGAATTTCTAACTTTTCTTTTTTGAGTGACCATAAATTAATGAGCCCCCTATCACTAAAGAAAAGTAGGGATATACAGCCAACAATAATTATGACCATTAAAATATTTGTTATTGATAAAAATGACTTCATTGAACAAAACTTAAACTATTACACAATCTTGAATTTTCAATTTGTTCTTCAATTCTTAGAAGACGATTGTATTTTGCTGTTCTTTCAGATCGACATACTGAACCTGTTTTTATTTGTCCGCCCCCCATAGCAACTGACAGATCTGATATAAAAGTATCTTCTGTTTCACCAGATCTGTGTGAAATGATATAGTTCATATTGTTTGATTTGGCTAGCTCTATGGCTTGAATAGCTTCTGAAACAGTACCAATTTGATTCAATTTAATTAATATTGAATTCATTGACCTTTGCTCAACTGCTTTCTGTAGCTTTTTTGGATTAGTTACAGTTAAATCATCACCTACAATTTGAATTTTTGAACCAAGTATTTGGTTCATTTTATTCCAGCCTTCCCAATCATTTTCATCTAAACCATCTTCAATAGAAACAATAGGATATTTTTTAATTAAATCTTCATAAAAGCTAATCATTTCATCAGTATCTAAAACACTTCCATCAACCTTAAGATGATATTTATGATCTTTGTAAAAACTGGAAGCAGCTACATCTAGAGCTAAAGAGATGTCTTTACCAATATTAAACCCAGTCTTTTCAATAGAATTCAGAAGTAATTCAATTGCATGATCGTTGGAATGCAGCGCTGGAGCAAATCCACCTTCATCTCCTACAGTTGTTCCTAAGCCTTGTTTTTTTAGCTCTTTTTTCAAATAGTGAAATACTTCAGAACCCATCTGAATAGAATGTTTAAAGTTTTTTGCACCGTGCGGAAATAACATAATTTCTTGCAAATCTGAACCTTTGTCTGCATGCATACCACCATTAAGGACGTTGATCATAGGAACAGGCATTATATTAGCGTTAGGATTCAAATAGTTATATAATGGCTTGTTATAAAAAGCAGCGCTTACGACAGAACAAGCCATTGATATTCCTAGGCTTGCATTTGCTCCAAATGTACTCTTGTTTGAAGTGCCATCAATTTTAATAAGCAAATCATCAATTTCTTTTTGGTTGCTTGCATCTTTACCAACCAACGCAGGTCCAAAATTGTTAATTACGTTATCTACAGCTTTTAAAACACCTTTTCCATGAAATCTATTTTTATCTTCATCTCTTAATTCTAGGGCTTCAAATTCTCCTGTAGATGCACCTGAAGGAACAGCAGATATGCTTTTATGTCCAGATGCTATAATTTCTACTTCAACTGTAGGGAAGCCCCTAGAGTCTAAAATCTCTCTGGCGTGAACCTTTTCAATTATGGGTTTGTGTGTGATTTCCATCAAAAAAGTTAATGTCTATTATTATCATATGAAATAACAGAATTCAACATTATAAACACAAAAATTATGAAAGTGATAATAAATATAGTTTCATTTATTTAATAGATAATGCTCAAAAAAGGTTGATTACCCCAAAAAAAGAGACTATAATTATTAATAAAATGAATTTTTGGCAACTTTTTAGAGAATTTAATCATATTGACATGATTAATGATGGGGGCAAAAAAACTATAACTTTATAGTGTTTTTGCCTTTTTTTTAACTAGTTATTAACTAATCAAGGAGGAATAACATGGCTTCATGGGATTCAATGTTAAATGGTGCTTTAAATGGTCTAACAGGTGTAGTTAAGGCTGCAATTAT